>ERZ1023654.7-NODE-7-length-111118-cov-23.191549_pt1 | contig 111118 bp, 81 predicted proteins | sample MGYA00380338_ERZ1023654 | MGnify/ENA primary metagenome ERZ1023654 (study PRJEB33179, sample SAMN07448980) | human gut metagenome | biome: Human-gut; feature: Human associated habitat; material: Faeces | host: Homo sapiens | place: India: Bhopal | collected...
GGCATCTCCGACAACATGGAGATTGAGATTGCGAAGTATCTCGACCAGGTGAGCGACTCGCACTTGAGCGACGAGACGAAGGCAAAGATTCGTGCCATGCTCCGTGAGATTTCCGAGATAGAGAGTATCGGTGACAGCTGCTACAATATCGCCCGCACCATCAACCGCCGCATCAAGGGCAAGGAGGACTTCATCCCTGCTCAATACCAACACATGCACCAGATGATGGAGCTGACCGACCAGGCGCTCACCCAGATGAACATCACCCTCGTGGGACACAAGGGCGACAACGATGCCAACCTCTCCTTCAACATCGAGAACGAGATCAACAACTATCGCAACCAGTTGAAGAGTCAGAACATCAACGACGTGAACAACCACCTCTATACTTATGCCATCGGCACGATGTACATGGATATCATCCAGGAATGCGAGAAGCTCGGCGACTACGTGGTGAATGTAGTCGAGGCTCGTATGGGTGTAAGACAGCATGAGGCATAAAGAAGATTTGCGTATTTTCTAATATTTCAAGCAAAAAGAATTACGTATTTTGCGAATAGCACTGCCATAAGTACCTCAAAAAGGGTAGGCTCCCATTATGGGAACTTACCCTTCCAGCTTTAATTATTGTTTCTCGATTTATCGAAGCGATTTGGCTTTCTGGAGCGAAGGCTTATTTCACCTCAATTTGCTTTACGTCTTCCTTTTTCTCTTCCTTGGCTACCTTTGGAATCTCAATCTTCAAGACACCATCGCTAACCTCAGCTGAGATCTTCTCTGCATCGGCATCCTCTGGCAAAGCATAACTCTGAGAGTAGCTGCTGTATGAGAACTCACGGCGCAAGTAATGCTCTTCCTTCTTCTCATCCTTCTTGTCGGCCTTCTGCTCGATGGATACATTCAAGTAACCATCCTTGTCGATGTTCATCTTGACCATATCCTTCTTCAAGCCTGGGGCGGCAACTTCCATTGTGTAGGCAGTGGCATTCTCCTTGACGTTGACTGCAGGAGCTGTGGCACTCATGCGAGGCATCAAGTCAGTATCAAAGAAGTTATCATTAAACCAATTGTTCAACCAATTTGAAACATTCTGATTTCTACGAGCTAACAACATAATGTAAAACCTCCAATTATCTTTTTCTCGTCCTCTCTTCGTCTTTCGACTCCGTCGGGATTTCTAATTGTTCTTTTATTTATCCCGTTCTTTTTTTATCCTATTCTAAATGATTGCATCGGCTGTCAAGGCTTTCGGGAATCTTTCGAAACCCTCAGAGTTTAATGATTTTAGGGTTCGCTTTCGGTCCCCTTGGCCTCTCTGGTTTCAGCTTTCACTCTATCTTTGTGCAACAAGCGTGCCAACGGAAAATGTAACCATAGGTGAACACTTTTTGCCAAAACTGGCAAGCAGGCAAGCAAGATTGGCAGTAAAGGATAAATAATTTAATCATTGCTGACAAGAATGGCGTATATTTAATAATTCATAATATTTCGCAGATAAGATGAAGGCATATACATATATAAGACAAGGTGAGTTCGGGTTCACAGAAAGACTGCATAGTGCCATTATACCTTTGCAAGCGTGTCTTCATAACTTTCCCATGCTAAATTTAAGTACAAATTTACGAATAATTATTGAAAACACACCATCTTGATATAAGAATTGTAAAGAATTGCCCATATTTGTAATCAAATCATTACCTTTGCATAAAATAAGCTCAAAAACAAGAAAGATAGAAAGTAGAATTATGGCTATTATCAAAACTGTTGAAGGTAAGACCCCTCATTGGGGCAAGAATTGTTTCATAGCTGAGAATGCGGCACTTACGGGTGACTGTGTTCTTGGGGATGACTGTAGCGTTTGGTATAGTGCGGTGTTGCGCTCTGACGTGGATGCCATCAGATGTGGAAATCGTGTAAACGTCCAGGATTGCGCTTGCATCCACCAGACAGGCACCATGCCTTGCATCTTGGAGGATGATGTGTCGGTAGGACACGGGGCGGTGGTTCATGGAGCTATTGTCCACAAGGGTGCGCTCATTGGTATGAATGCCACAGTTCTCGACAAGGCAGACATCGGTGAAGGTGCCATCATCGCCGCAGGCGCAGTGGTCACCCATGGAACGAAAGTTCCTGACCATGAGATTTGGGCAGGCATTCCTGCCAAGAAGGTGAAGGACTGCGCCCCAGGACAGGCAGAGGAGTTTGCCAAGCACTATGCTGGATATATCAAGGACTGGTATTTGAAGTGATTCTTTGAAAATAGACTTTTCCGTAAATGAAACAAGAGATTATACAACATATCAATCAGTTGGTTAGAGAGGGAGAACCTTTCCTCTTCGTCATCAATTACCATGGCGATAAGGTATATATCAAGAAGCTATCAGAGATAGATACTCATGAATGCCTCTATGATTTTGATGGCAAGACGAACACCAAGGACTTATCCCCGAATGGCTTGCCATCCAAAATCAGTTGGAAGGCAATGGCTCCTTCCTTTTCTGAATATGCCAATAGCTTTGATATTGTGAAGAGGAACATCATGGCAGGCAATAGTTATCTCACGAACCTTACTTGCCAGGTTCTCATCGAATGTAATCTCTCGCTAGAAGATGTTTTCTTTTATTCCCAAGGGAAATACAAGCTGTGGATGAATATTAGTGATGATAGATTTGGGAAATTCGTATGTTTCTCGCCAGAGACCTTTGTGAAGATAAAGAATGGAAATGCTATGGCACTTCCCTATCATCAGGAAAGGATGAAGAGAACCATGCAGCATTTCTTTCCTGGCAAGAATATACCATGCTTGGAGGAAGTGATTGCTTCAACACACGACATGGACTTCTACAAGGCAAGGGTTGTATATGGAGAGAAAGGTATTGAAGACATCCAATATGCCCTCTATTCCATGAAAGAGATTCATACATTGAAGATTGTAAGGGATGATGACATCGACTATTCTTTCAAGAGCACGGATCGCACAGACTTGAACTGGCTCGCTGCAACAAAGGGGAACTGTGATGAAATCATCATCATCAAAAATGGATTGGTGACAGACACCTCCTTTACTAACATCGCTATCTATAAGGATGGCAAGTGGCTCACTCCCAAGCACCCATTGCTCTTGGGAACCAAGCGAGCCGCCCTTTTGGAGAATGGTATCATTCAAGAGGCCGACATCACTGTTGATGACTTGATGAAAGCCGAGAAAGTGAGCCTATTCAATGCCATGATAGATTTCGGGGAAAGAGAAGTAATGACTCAGGACATCTTTCTCCATAAAAATATCATAAACATCTTATTGGGTTTCTTTATTCTCAACTATTCTTGCTATCTTTGCAGAAGATTTGCTGCACTCGGCAATTAGAAAGCAAGCTTTCATTGCGCTCGCTGGCAGTATCTTTGCAAGAAATTAAGAAGAACAATGAAGACTCTATTAGACGTACATACACATACCATTGCCTCTGGTCATGCCTTCAGCACCTTGCAGGAAATGACATTGACACAAGAAACGATAGAAAAAAGAAGCATCTTCCAACGTCCACTTTGGGTAGTGGTCTTTGCCCTCACCGCAGCCATCGCATGGGGTTGGGCTTACCCACTCATCAAAATGGGAATGAGGAATTTTGGCATACAGCCCGACATGACTGGCAGCAAGATGTTGTTTGCCGGCATCAGATTTTTTATCTCTGGACTCATCATCCTTGCCATTGCCAAGCCATCCCATCGCAAGTTCGGTATCAGAAAGCCTGCGGACGCATGGTTCATCCTCCTCTACTCCCTGCTCAACACCACCTTGCACTATGCCTTCTTCTACTTTGGTTTGTCACACAATGCAGGAGCACGTTCGGCGATACTCAACTCCATGAGTGTATTCACGGTGGTCATCCTTGCTTGCATCTTCTTCAATAGTGACAAGATGACCTATAGGAAGGCATTGGGATGTACCATCGGATTTCTCGGCATTCTCGCTTTGAATCTTGGTGGAAAAGACAGCGGCAGATTTACCTTCCTGGGCGATGGCATGATCATCCTCAATGCGCTCTGTGGGGCGAGTGCCTCACTGCTTACCAGAGGTTTGAACAAGCGAATGGATGTATTTGTGGGCACAGGCTATTCGCTGAGCATCGGTGGAGCCTTGTTGGTGATTCCGGGTTTACTGGCAGGAGGTAATCTTCCTGTCATCAACTTGATGGGCATTATCGACCTACTCTTGCTCATTGCCATCTCCACCATCGGCTTCTCCCTTTACAACAAACTGTTAAGTTGCAATCCTGTAGGGAAGGTTGCCATTTTCAATTCCCTGATTCCTGTAGTGGGAGCCATTACCTCCTGTCTTTGCCTGGGCGAGAGTTTCTACTGGAAGTATGTGTTGGCAGGTGCTTTGGCAACAATGGGCATATACATTATTAATAAAGGAAAGTGACAACAATCAACTGCTTATAAAGGGATACATTATGCAAATACTCTTAGCATCTGCAAAAATCATGAACTCCTCTTCATTGGTGGAAGTGCCGTTGATGAGTGAGCCTACATATAAGGAACAGGCTAGCAAGTTTGCCTTGGAACTGTCCTCATGGGACACCAAGCATCTGATGAAGGAACTCAAATGCAGCCAAGCCATAGCCCAAGAAAATCTACAGAGATACCAGAGTTTTTGGAATGAAAGCGAGCAGATGCCTGCCATCCTCGCCTACTTTGGCCAAGCCTACAAATATCTGAAGGCTGAGACTTTCTCCAAGGATGACTTTGCGTTTGCCCAAGACCACCTCTTCATCAGCTCCTTCCTATATGGCATGCTCAGACCATTGGATAGGATTCACCCATATCGCATGGAAGGAAAGGTGAAGTTGGAGGCAGCGAATGGCGAGAATCTCTTCTCCTTTTGGAAGCCGCTGCTCACCGATAGGCTCATAGAGTCAGTAAAGGCTGATGATGGCATACTCATTCATTTGGCTACCGAGGAGTTTGAGCACCTCTTTGACTGGAAGCGAGTGAAAGAGGAAGTGAAGGTCATTCAGCCACTCTTCTATGTGGATAAGGGTGACACCATCAAGGTGGTGAGCGTACATGCCAAGAGTTGCCGGGGAGCCATGACCCGATACATCATTCAGAATCGCCTCTCCCACCCTTCCGACATATTGGATTTCGAGCTGGAAGGATTCAAGTATGACAAGGACTATGGCGATGCTTCTCATCCCCACTTCATCAAGAGATAATTCATTAACCCCTTAAAATATGAAGACAATGGAAATTGGACAAAAACTACCAGAGGTTCTTGGCATCGACCAGGACGGAAAAGAATGGACGCTTGCTGAGTTGAGCGGCAAAAAGATCGTACTTTACATCTATCCTCGTGACTCCACCCCAGGATGCACCAACGAGGCTTGCAACCTGCGTGACAACTACGAGCGTTTTCTCTCATTGGGCTATGTGGTGATTGGCGTAAGCACACAAGATGCCAAGAGCCATAAGAAGTTCATTGAGAAGAACAACCTCCCCTTCCCCCTCATTTGCGACACAGAGAAGGTCTTGGTCAACGAACTGGGCGTATTCGGGGAGAAGAAAATGTGCGGCAGGGTTTCCATGGGCGTATTCCGCACCACCTTCATCGCTGATGAAACTGGAGCCATCACTCGCATCATCGGGCCTAAGGAAATCAAGGTAAAGGAGCACGCTTCCCAAATCTTGGGATAAGCAGAAAGCGACTTAGACACTCCAAAAGTGTCATTGTCTAATAAACAAAGAGACATAGTCAATTACTGTAGCGTACCAAGAAAAAGTAGGGAAATCTTGGAAAGAGCAGGTGTCATATATCACACAAAAAACATAGCTAAATATATCACCACCCTCGTCGCAGCAAGTTATTTACAAATGACCAATCCTGAAAATCCTACGGCAAGCAATCAGAAATATAAGAAAGTTACAAGGAAATAGGTATGCCAGAAACATCATCACCCTCTCCAACTTAATGCCAGAGAGGGTGATGTTGGTAATTATACATCTAGAAAGACAATAAATTTCCCCTATACTAATTTGCTTTTCATTTTTCTGCAACCATAGCAACACTAGAATCTTTGATTTTTCTCTCATTGAGATTATGTTTATTGATATCCTTCAAAATGGTAATCTTTTTCTTTTCTGTCGCAGCCTTTCTGACTTTTCTCATGGACAGTAATGAATTGTTTATTCTCAAATAATAGCCATCCAAGCCAAAAGACTTTAATACTGTTTGATTAAAATCAATCCAATCTTTATCTTGCAATTCTTCTTCAATGCTCATAATATTCTTTGCAAAAACGACTCTGAACTTTTCCTTGATGACCTCGATAGAATCATCAGACAACAAAGAAGGATTAAGAATATGGCATTTTTCAATACTATCTTTATTCATGTCAAGAACACCCAAACCACGACCAAATCCGACAGCCTCAACATAGAATTTCATCAAGACAGAATTTAGCAATGCATGGTAAAGTTCCTCATCCATGGGCATTTTAGCTTGTAAACCTATCAATCTCTGATTAATAAAAGTTGGTTCTTTGAACCTGCCAAAAAAGAAACGCTTATCTGGATTCATCATAGTGAAAAATTGAACTACCTCATTTGGCTTCATTTCATACCATTCCATTGTTGAAGTCTTCAACATTTCCGTTAAAGGTTTTCCTATTTTGTTTGTTAATGTTGCAAACTGCATAATCCATTTGTAGGCCTTTGGATAATACTCTCTAAGAACTTCTAATGACTCACTACAGCAAAAAGCTCTTTTATCTGGTTGTCCCAGTAAAGTCGTTGTCTTTTTGGCATTGAACAACGCTGGCTTAAGAAATTTCTCCTCTATATCAACATCATCCTTTGGGAAAAACAATTTGTCCCACCCTCTACGACTTCCTCGAATAACTGTAAACAAAGACTTTAAAGGAACCAGTTTATCTTTAATATCCAACAACCATGAAACATCATGAAACAATGCATTATATGATAAGCCCAGCATTTTCAAGTTATCAATTTGGGATTCTGTATAAACAGACTGCGCCATAACAGTATAGTCACTTACCTTATTTGTTAAGGCAGAATTAACTATTTGTTGTTCGACTGCATGGTCTAAAGCTATAGCATCCAAGTTCATTTTCCAAACAAAGAAACTTGTCTTGTTCTCTGTATGCGCCATACTAGCTTTCTTTTGCAAAATAAGAATTGTTGTCACGACATCGGCATTATCAAACCATCTACCCTTACCACTTATATGAACTTGCTTCAGATCATATATGTCAGTAAGTGACTGATAGTATTTTTCTCCGGCTTTTGTCCCTAACCACGAATTAGATACGATTACTCCCAAATAGCCACTATCTTTAAGTAAACTTGCAAGTTGAAGAACTATATAATAGCTCAGATCAGACTTTCCATCCAAAAGTTTTGAATTTACATATTTACTAATTAGTACCTTATCCTCACCAGACATTGTGTTGGATGAAACAAAGGGAAGATTTGAACATATAGATCCAAACATCGGTATTTTTTCGTCCATCAAATCACCAGTTGCTGGATTTACTATTTTTACAACATCCCCAATGTTTAATTTGAAAACGTCCTTTTGGAATAAGCGATTCGCCAAATTGATAGTATCACATGAAACCATACTTAGGTTCGCCACTTGTAATGGCGTTCGATATTTATCACTAGCCCAAGTTGTTGCTATAGCCTTAGACATGCCTATTTTACCACCTTTCTGTTCTATGATTTCATGCGGAATGGTTCCTGTTCCACAACATGGATCAAGTACATCTTCCAACCAATTATGCACTGTCATTCTTACCAAGATACGTGCCAAAACACTTGGCGTTGAGAATTGCCCATTAAAATCACGTTTGCTCCTCTTTACCGTACATTCTAATATGCTTTGCAACATAGATTGACTGATAGTATCGATTCCATTATCACGCAGGAATATAGAAAACTCCACTAAAGCATCCCAAACTTGTGACGGCAACAATTCTGCGTATTGTATTCCTGCAAAAATGTTATAGAAATCACATTTTGCAGTTATCTTTTTAAATATAGAATCAGCCTCAACTGGGGACATATCAAAATCTATTTGATTTACCCGTAACGCTTCATTTTGGCGTTGCTTTATCAAATGGGCAAACAGAATACGATATGCCCAGTTCAAAATGATATTTCTGGAATAAGCCACAAACATATCATTTTCGTCAAATTCATAGTCCAGTTTTGCACTATCCCACCATTGTTCTATATTTGCGTTTATTGTTGTATCTTCAATTGACTTTATACGCAAATTTTCGGCAACAGAATTTTTATAGCGATTTATCAGCATATCTATTGCTGAATCCGAAATAACTTCACCACAAGAAGCATGACGCAATTGATGAGTTTGTATAAATCCATTAACTTCCAACACAACGTCCATCAGTGTCTTTTCCCATACCACACGATTATCCTCTACATCCTTGCGAGTTTGAATTTGAGGATTATTCCATTGTCTTGCAACTTCAAAAGTATCTTCAACAGCATTATACACATAGAACTTCACATATTGAAAATTCCAAATTACACAACTATCAAGATGTAAAAAACGAGCCTTTCTTTGCGCATCATTCACAAAAGCAGTGTCTGTTATAGGAACATCTGGCATTTTTAGTTCCCATCCTTGCAAAATTGAATTAAGCCCTTTGTCACCATAAAGAATAACATCAGGAAACATGCGCATTTTCAAATCGACAGAGACAGTTGATTCACCGCCTGCTCGTTTAATTAACAAGTCATTATTGGAAGCAATTGTATTGATTTGGGAAATCATTTCGATTGCCCAAGATCGTTCGTTTTTGTTGATTTTAACTTGTGCCATAATCATAACTTTTTAAGCAAATTTATTTTCTTCAGCAGTTCCTTCTTATCTTGCTTTAAGTTTTTCAAAACTTCGTACAACCTTAGTTTTGTAATTTTGATATAATCGATATCTTCTTTTTTGAACAAAGCAACATTTTCATTCTTCTCAATACCGATGAAGTTCCGACCTTCCATAAGAGCCGCCACCAAAAAGCTGCCACTCCCTGATGTGTTGTCTTAAACAACATCACCAGGATTTGTGTATGTCCTTACAAAATAACGACCTAGTTCTATTGGCTTTTGAGTTGGATGATATACCTTTCCTTCACTCTCTGCTGTCTTAAAATATATAATATCTGTAGGATAGCGTTTACCTTCACTATGCACATGCACAGGCAGGAAGTCTCCATAACTTCCACTTAATTGATTCTTACGGACACCTTTATCGTATGGTTCACCTTCTATCATTTGCGGATGATATACGGGTTGTTTTTTGTAAAAAACACAGACATCCTCATGTTTACGAAGTGGTTGCTTTTTGGCGTTCAAGAAATTTGTAGATTTTGATTTCTCCCATACCCACTTGTATCTAAACATCTTTGGATTGCTGAGCATCAGTTCTGCCGTAAACATTCCTTGCGATGTCAGCACTATTGCACCATCATCTCTCACTACACGGCAATATTGCTTCCATAGTTCGTCTAACGGAATAATGCTATCCCATTTGTTTTGAGTAGTTCCATAAGGCAAATCACATAAGACCATATCAATAGATTTATCAGGAAGTTGCTTCATAATTTCTAAGCAATCTCCCTCAAAAACATTATTGATAAATTCTTCTATTGTATGCTCTTTCCTTTTTACCATATCTGTAGTCAAAACGCAGATTCCTTATACGAAAATTATGAAGAGTAATTGCTATTTGAAAAGAAATGGCGTAGGAATCATATCACTTTCATTATCCTTGCTCAATTGAGGTCCTAGGAAAACCTTTTGGCAACAAAGATAAGAAGCAACAGATGCCTACGCCAAGCAGGTATATATATGATAGCACAGAGCGTACCCTTCCATACGAAAGGGCACACCTATGCCATGTGTATATACACGATGGGGTAGACGCCCACCGCTGTCTTCACCTGACTGCCATTTTGAAATTTCCTAGGTTTCAATTGAATCAGAAGAAAACGTAAAGTAAACGTCTTTCTTGTTAAAATAGGCCAAGCCTTGGATTCACGCCAGCGACTCATCGCCAGCAATCCGCAGAATGACAAGTGCAAAAGTAATGAAAAGAATCGGTTCTTCCAAACTTTTATGGGATAATTTCATTAAATGATAGCAAAAGATGATGATACGGGAGAAATATCTTCGATGGATGACACGATTTGTCTCAGATTTCTTGTAACTTTGCAGCTGTTATCAATGAATTGATTAGGATTTCATCACAAAACAAGAAACTTTGACAACATGAAAGATTTTGCAGCAATAGATTTTGAGACAGCCAACAGTGAGCGCAGCAGCGTTTGCTCCGTGGGCATAGTGATTGTGAGGGATGGCGAGATAGTGGATAGCTACTACTCCCTCATCAAGCCTGAGCCAGAGTATTACTCCTACTGGAACACGCAAGTGCATGGACTGACCATGGAAGACACTATGAATGCCAGGGTGTTTCCGGAAGTATGGGCAGAGATTGCGCCCAAGATTGAGGGACTTCCACTAGTGGCCCATAACTCGCCTTTCGATGAAAGCTGCCTCAAGGCTGTGTTCCAAATGTATCAGATGGACTACCCCGATTATCTGTTCTTTTGCACCTGCAGAGCTTCGAGAAACAAGCTCGGTTCTCGCCTCCCCAACCACCAACTTCAGACGGTAGCGGCATATTACGGATATGACCTCACCCAGCACCATAACGCCTTGGCAGATGCTGAGGCTTGCGCTTGGATCGCAAGGGAATTATTATGATACAACACCTTCAAAATTCTCTTCCAGTACTCATTCTCAGTACCCCCTACAGCGTACTGGAGTATTCTATGCTAAGTACTGCAGTATTCCATACTAAGTACTGGAGCCATTCAGCATCTACTCTTGATACTCCGAAAGGAATAGGTATCGAATGGATTGAGCTTTTCTTGTTGCCATACGAAATATTTTGCAAGAAAAACTTGCCATATCGTTTTTTTTTTGACTAACTTTGCAGTAAATAACAAAATCACAAGAAGATTCATCATGGAGCAGAAAGCTGTAAAACGCATACCATACGGCGTATCAGACTTTGTAAATGTCATGGAACGTAACCAATATTACGTGGACAAGACAATGTATATACCACTTTTGGAAGAGGAAGCAGACAACCTCTTCTTCATACGTCCACGCCGTTTCGGAAAGAGCATCTTCCTCAGTATGCTCCATGCGTACTATGATTGCCGCACGAAGGACAAGTTCCAACAGTGGTTTGGCAACTTGTGGATATGCAAGCATCCCACACCCAAACAAGGGAGATACCAAGTGCTGCATCTCGACTTCTCGCAGGTGGGAGGAACCATCGACAAGTTGGAGGAGAATTTCAACTTCTACCTTGGTATGGAGTTGGATGGCTTCATCAATGATTACATCGAATATTATTCTGAGGAAACACAAAAAAACGTGAAGGCAACAGACTATGCGGGTGGAAAGCTTGGACTCATCCAAAATGAAGCCAAAAGAAAAGGTTACCCACTCTACCTCATCATTGATGAATACGACAACTTTACCAATACCGTGCTCAATGAGCAGGGCGAGGCGGTGTATCATGCCATGACCCATGCAGAAGGCATCTACCGTGACATCTTCAAGAAATTCAAGGGTTCCTTCGAGAAGATTTTCATCACAGGTGTCAGTCCTATCACTCTTGATGACGTGACCAGTGGTTTCAACATCGGCTGGCATATCTCCACCAAGGAGGAGTTCAACCAAATGCTCGGATTCTCTACCGAGGATGTCAGGGATATGTTCAAGTACTACCAAGAGGTAGGAGAGATTCCTGCCGACAGGGACATCGAGGCCATCATCAACGACATGAAGCCTTGGTATGACAACTATTGCTTCGCCAAAGGAGCCTTGGATACCCAAAGCCGTGTGTTCAACTGTGATATGGTACTCTACTATCTGCGCAACTATGTCGGCCGTGGAGAGGGGCCAGAGGAAATGATCGATCCGAACACGAAGACGGGCTACAACAAGATGAAAAAACTCATACAGCTTGATAAGTTGGATGGCGACCGCAAGGGCGTGATACGCACCATTTCCGAGGAAGGGAAAATCGTATGCAAACTCTTCGAGACCTTCCCTGCCTACGAGATTGTCAAACCAGAGGTATTTCCTAGCCTGCTGTTCTACTATGGCATGCTCACCATCAAGGAAGCGTTTGGCAACCAACTTGTCCTTGGCATCCCTAACAACAATGTACGCAAGCAATATTATGGATTCTTGATGGAGGAGTACCAAGCCGCCAGACACATCAACACCAACGACCTGGAGACCAAATACACCTACATGGCTCTCAGGGGAAAATGGCGTGAGGCCTTGGAGTTTATGGCAGATGCCTATGCTAAGGTATCATCCGTGCGTGACGGCATCGAGGCAGAGAGAAATCTACAGGGGTTCTTCATGGCATATCTGAATCTCAACACATATTATTATACAGCCCCTGAGCTAGAGCTAAGCCACGGCTATTGTGACTTTTTCCTCCTCCCCGACCTCACCCACTATGCCACCCAGCATAGTTACATCCTGGAACTGAAGGTCTTGTCAAAAAAGGAGTTTGACGAGGAGGAGAAAGGTGCCAAGCATGAGGATGGCTCACCGATTACCAAGGCAGAGAGGCAATGGCAGGAGGCAGTGGAGCAAATCAATCGCTATGCCGTCGCCCCACGTGTTGAGGCTCTGCGCCAAGGCACCCAGCTCCATAAGATTATCATGCAGTTCAAGGGATGGGAACTGGCGAGAATGGAGGAAGTGTAATAGAATAAATTTTTATCCAAAACAGCGATGGGACAAGCTTTCGCTTCAAGCACCGATATCCTTCATACAACTGGGAGCCAAAGGAGAGAACAAATCCAATGAGGCATTTGAAAATCCAGAAGACAATTACCAAACGTACAGAAAAAGAGAAAGATAAAGCAAAAAAAGGAAAAAATTTTTTGTAATCTCTATAAATAAGCGTATCTTTGCACCCTAAATTGCAATTTGATTATATTTAATGAAGATTTTAGTGACGGGTGCGTCGGGATTCATCGGGAGCTTCATCGTTGAAGAAGCCCTTAGGCAGGGTATGGAAACATGGGCAGCTGTACGCCCTACCAGTTCCAAGAAATACCTGCAAGACGAACGCATCCATTTCATCAACCTCAATCTTTCTTCCAAGGAAGAGCTGATAAACCAACTAGACGGACAGGAGTTCGACTACGTGGTTCACGCCGCTGGTGCTACCAAGTGCCTGCACGCTGATGATTTCTACAAGGTCAACACGGAGGGAACCAAGAACCTGGTCGGGGCACTCATCGCCCTCAAGATGCCTATCAAGCGATTTGTCTTTGTCAGTTCGCTTAGCATCTTCGGTGCCATTCGTGAAGAGCAACCCTATCAAGAAATCACGGAACACGACACACCAAAGCCCAACACGGCATATGGCAAGAGCAAATGGGAGACAGAGAAATACCTCGATAGCTTAGGCATCCAGTTCCCTTACATCATCCTGCGTCCTACGGGCGTGTATGGTCCAAGGGAGAAAGACTACTTCCTCATGGCGAAGAGCATCAAACAGCATGTGGATTTCGCCGTGGGATACCAGCGCCAAGACATCACATTCGTCTATGTACAGGACGTGGTACAAGCAGTATTCCTCGCCCTCGACCATGGCATGAATGGACGCAAATACTTCTTGAGTGATGGCGAGGTCTATCAATCCACCACCTTTAGCGACTTGATACGAAAAGAGTTAGGCAATCCTTGGATGTTGCGCATCAAGGCTCCTATCTGGGTACTTCGCATCGTCACCTTCTTCGGTGAATACATCGGAAGGATGACGGGCAAGATGTCGGCACTCAACAATGACAAGTACAACATCCTGAAGCAGCGCAACTGGCGTTGCGACATCGAACCAGCCATGGACGAGCTAGGCTACCATCCTCACTATCCATTGGAACGAGGAGTGAAACTCGCCATCAAGTGGTATAAGGAGAATGGCTGGTTATAGAGTAATCATAAAAAGAATATAGAGTTGAATATCAAAGATTATTTTAAGATAGAGAAGAACCCGAAGAAAGGGCTCATGGCATTGGAATGGGTGATGCTTGCTTACATGGCACTCACCATCATCGTCATGCTCTTCACCTACACCAAACTTGTCAATCCCGAATCCATGATTTGGGGGCGAATCCGTGTATTGGTGATAACGGGGGCTTTATGGGCAGTGTATCGCATGATACCATGTAGGATGACCAAGATGGTGAGAGTGGTAGCACAGATGTCACTGTTGGCATGGTGGTACCCCGACACCTACGAGCTCAACCGCATTCTGCCCAACCTAGACCACGTCTTCGCTGGATGGGAGCAACAAATCTTCGGTTGTCAACCTGCCCTATATTGGGCGAAGGCGATGCCGTGGATGATAGTCAGCGAACTGTTGGACATGGGCTATGTCATGTATTACCCGATGATTGCCATCGTCATCTTCTATTATTTCTTCTGTAGATATAATGAGTTTGAGCGTGTCTCCTTCGTGGTACTCGCCTCATTCTTCTTATACTATGTGGCTTTCATCTTCGTACCCGTGGCAGGTCCTACCTTCTACTACCATGCAGTAGGAGTGAGCGAGATAGCCAAGGGCGTTTTCCCGGCGATGGGAGATTATTTCAACACCCACACCGACTGCCTTCCTACCCCAGGATATGAGGACGGAATCTTCTATCAATTGGTAGAGGATGCCAAGGCGGCAGGCGAGCGACCGACGGCAGCATTCCCTAGTTCGCACGTCAGCCTCAGCACCGTTTGCATGATGCTGGCTTGGCACACCAAGAATCGCAAGCTATTCTATATTCTCTTGCCTTTCTATGTTTTCCTCTGCCTTGCCACCGTCTATATCCAGGCACATTATCTTGTCGATGCCATCGCAGGATTGCTGACAGCCATTGTCGTCTATTTCATCCTGATGTTTTGCTCCAAGGGAATGGTCTGCAAGGAATCGAGTACTGGAAAACTATCATTTAGATAGTGCCAACACCTTAATTAATATAGATTTAAATAACGCAATAAATTAGAATTCATCTAGAACAATGAAGAAACTATTTATCGAAACGTATGGCTGCCAGATGAACGTGGCAGACAGTGAAGTCGTGGCTAGCGTGATGCAGATGGCTGGCTACGAGATTTGCGAGAAAGAAGAAGAGGCTGATGCCATCTTCCTCAATACTTGCAGTGTACGAGAAAACGCTGAGAACAAGATTTACCATCGCCTCGACACCCTACATGCTGAGCAGAAAAAGGGCAGAAAGGTAATCCTCGGTGTATTGGGCTGCATGGCTGAGCGAGTAAAGGACGACCTCATCCAAAACCACTACGCCAACTTGGTATGTGGTCCAGACAGTTATCTCAACTTACCAGATATGATAGCACAGTGTGAAATGGGCACCAATGCCATCAACATCGAGCTATCCAAGACAGAGACTTATCGTGACATCGTACCACAGCGCATCGGTGGCAATCGTGTGAGCGGATTCGTAAGTATCATGCGTGGCTGCAACAACTTTTGCCACTATTGCATCGTGCCTTACACCCGTGGCCGTGAGCGCAGTCGTGACGCAGAGAGTATATTAAGAGAGGTGCGCGACTTGCACGACCGTGGCTTCAAGGAGGTCACCTTGCTCGGTCAGAATGTCAATAGCTATGGCCTTTCTCCATCAGGCAAGCGTGAGGAAGGAAGTGTATCTTTCGCCGAGCTATTGAGAATGGTAGCCGAAGCTGTGCCAGACATGCGTGTGCGCTTCACCACCTCCAACCCAGAGGACATGACCGAGGACATTCTCCACGCCATCGCCGATGAGCCAAACCTCTGCAAGCACATCCACTTCCCAGCACAAAGCGGAAGCAACAAGATATTAAAGCTGATGAACCGCAAATATACCCGTGAGGAATATTTGGAGAAGATTGATGCCATCAAGCGCATCATCCCTGGTTGCGGCATCACCACCGACATCTTCGTAGGTTATCACAACGAAGATGAGGAAGACCATCAGCAGACCCTCTCTTTGGTAAAGGAAGTAGGGTTCGACAGCGCCTTCATGTTCAAGTACTCAGAGCGTCCTGGCACATACGCAGCCAAGCACTTGCCAGACAATGTGCCAGAAGACGTGAAGATAGCACGCCTCAACGAACTCATCAAGTTGCAAACCGAGGTGAGCGCAGAGCAGAACAAGAAGGACGAGGGCAAGGAGTTCACCATCCTCATCGAGAACTTCAGCAAGCGAAGCCGTGAGCAGATGATGGGTCGTACTGAGCAAAACAAGGCCGTTGTCATCGACAAGGGCAACCACCATATCGGTGAGTTTGTAAAGGTTCGCATCACAGGTTCCACCTCTGCCACCCTCTTCGGAGAAGAAATCAAATAAGACGCTTTTAAAGGGATTATCATCCTTTTTCCGCTAATAAGACAAAGAAAACCGCCAAAAATTTGGCGGTTTTCTTTAAAAATGCTATCTTTGCAACCTATGAAGGAATTCTTGCAAGTATTAAGACGTTTTGTCCCTCCATACAAGAAGTATTTGGGACTATCGATTTTGTTCAATGTCCTCTCGGCGATATTGAACATTTTCTCGTTTGCAGCCTTGATTCCAATCCTGCAAATCTTGTTTCAAGTGGATGGTGGCATTCGTGCCAACGACTACATGACTTGGAATGGCGACTGGGGCACCATCAAGGAGGTAGCCACCAACAATCTGTATTATTATATCCAAGAGTTCATCGTGGCACATAGTGCGTCTGCCGCCCTCCTGGTCATCGGCTTGTTCCTCGCCTTCATGACCTTCCTGAAGACTACGGCTTATTTTCTCTCTTCAGCCACCATCATCCCGATAAGGACTGGTATCGTACGAGACATTCGCAACCAACTTTATCAGAAGATTACTTCCCTCTCTTTGGGGTTCTTCAGCGAGGAGCGAAAGGGTGACATCATAGCTCGCATGAGTGGTGATGTACAAGAGGTGGAGAGTAGCATCATGTCATCCCTCGACATGCTCTTCAAGAATCCCGTCTTGATACTTTTCTATTTCTGCACACTGGTTTTCATCAGTTGGCAGCTCACTCTTTTCACGATTCTTTTCGTGCCACCATTCGGTTGGTTCATGGGACTTGTCGGAAAAAAGTTGAAAGCGCAAAGTATCAGTGCCCAATCCCTTTGGAGCGACACGATGAGCATGGTGGAGGAGACCCTAGGCGGATTGCGCATCATCAAGGCTTTCTGTGCAGAGGACAAGATGAACATGCGCTTCAACCAGGTGAACAGCGAATATCGTGACAATGTTAAGAGAGTGAACATCCGTCAGCAGATGGCACATCCTATGAGCGAGTTCCTCGGCACCATCCTCATCGTCATCGTTTTATGGTTTGGTGGCATCCTAGTATTGGATTATGGGCGTATCGATGGACCTACCATCATCTTCTACTTGGTGATGCTCTATAGCATCATCAACCCATTGAAGGAATTTTCCAGAGCTAGCTACAACATCCCGAAGGGACTTGCCAGCATGGAACGTATCGACAAGATTCTCAAAGCCGAAATTGAGATCAAGGACAAGGAGAACCCTGAGCATATCGCAAGTTTCGAGCACCAGATAGAGTTCCGCCACGTATCGTTCGCTTATACCGACAACAAGACCGACGAACTCATATATGTCCTCAAGGACATCAACCTGATTATCCCTAAGGGAAAGACCGTGGCACTGGTAGGTCAGAGTGGTAGCGGCAAGAGTACAATGGTGGATTTGATACCTCGTTACTATGACGTACAAGAAGGTGAAGTGCTCATCGACGGCATCAACGTGAAAGACCTCGCCGTACACGACCTTCGCCAACTGATAGGTAACGTCAACCAAGAGGCTATTCTTTTCAATGCCTCCTTCAAGGACAACATCCGCTTTGGCAAGACAGATGCCACAGACGAGGAGATTGCCAACGCTGCCAAGATTGCCAATGCATACGAGTTTATCACCAAGTCGGAAAAAGGCTTCGACACCAATATCGGTGATCGTGGTGGTCGCCTTTCTGGAGGTCAGCGCCAACGTATCAGCATCGCCCGTGCCATCCTGAAGAATCCTCCTATCCTCATCCTCGACGAAGCGACATCCGCACTCGATACCGAGAGTGAGCGACTAGTACAAGACGCCCTCGAAAAGTTGATGAAGACACGTACCACCGTGGCTGTCGCCCATCGCTTGAGCACCATCAAGCACGCAGACGAGATTTGCGTCTTGCATGAGGGTCGAATCGTGGAGCGCGGAAGCCATGACGAATTGATCGCCAAGGATGGATACTACAAGAAGTTGCACGACATGCAGCAAGTATAAAGTCAATTAAGAATTAATAATGCATAATGGTCAAGATTGTTTACGCCTTCTTCTATGCAATATCTCTGCTACCTTTTTGGGCACTCTATTGCATCGCCGACTTTGAATATCTGATGATGTATCATGTCATCAGATATAGAAGAGGTATCGTGCGTAAGAATCTCACCACTTCTTTTCCAGAGAAGAGCGCTACTGAAATCAAGACTATCGAGAAGAAATTCTATCGTTGGTTTTGTGATTACTTCTTCGAGGCTGTCAAGTTGCTCAGTATCAGCGACCAGGAACTACGCCGCCGATTCACCGTCCATAATAGCGAGGAGGTGGAGCAATGCTTCCAAGAGGGGCAGAACGTAGCAGCTATTCTCGGACATTACTGCAACTGGGAGTGGCTATCGTGCGTAGGTATCGAACTGCCTAAGTCACGCAAGATGGGCTTGATCTATCACCCACTCTACAATCATGCTTTCGATGAACTCTTCAAGCGCATCCGTTCCCATGAGGAGAATGGCATCCCTGTTCCAAAGAAAGACATCCTTCGCTATCTAGTGGATTACAAGCGCAAGGGCATCCACAGCATCTTCGGCTATATCAGCGACCAAGGTCCCAAATGGGAGAACATCCACCTTTGGCTACCCTTCCTCAATCATCCCGAGACCCCAGTATTTACGGGTGGCGAGAGAATCATGCGAAAGATGAACGATGCCGTATTCTATGTGGAGATGAGCCGTCCGAAGCGAGGTTACTATACAGCTACCTACAAGCTCATCACCCGAGAGCCCAACTCTCTCCCTGAGCACGAGATTACTCGTCGTTTCTTCCAAATGCTCGAAGAGACCATCCGCCAAAACCCACCCTATTACTTGTGGACGCACAACAGATGGAAGAGAACCAAGGAGGAATTTGACAAGTTATATGACATCGTAAATGGCAAAGTTATAGCAAAGAACCATGAGAAGAATTAAGATCAACCCCAAATACGAACATCTAAGGAGTTATATAGAAAGCATCCCTGATGTTTTCGAGCAAGAAGGTTGTGAGATATACAACAAGCGCAACCTCATCAAGGTGCTGACTGCCCCCGATGGCACACAGATAAATGTGAAGCGCTACCATGTGCCTCATGGTCCCAACCGCCTTATCTATTCATGGGGCATCAGGGAGCCCAAGGGAGAGAGAGCCTTCGCCTACCCAATGATACTGAAAGACAAAGGAATCGGAACTCCTGAGCCTATCGCCCTCATCGAAGAAAGGAACCCTCTCTTTTTGTTGGGATATAGCTATCTCATCACCATCCAATGCGACTATGGACATACGCTTTACGAAGTAGGGAACGCACAACCTGGAGAATACGAGAATCTAGCGAAGGCACTCGCCCACTTTGCAGCCAACATACATGATCACAACATTTTGCACAAGGACTTCACACCCGGCAACGTGCTCTGGAAGCAAGACGACGAAGGCTTCCACTTCATGTTGGTGGATATCAACCGCATGAATTTCGGCGAAGTCAGCATCCAGGAAGGTCTCTTCAACCTCAGAAAGTTCTGGGGACCTAAGGATTTCATACGCATCTTGGTGACGGAATATGCCTTGCTTCGGAACACAGACGTAAATAAGGCGGTGAAATATGTGATGAAGAAGCGTGCTAAGTTTTGGACAAAGTATGGCAAAAAGCACGAGATTCCTTTTCAACTAGAATTGTAAGAAAACAAACACGATAACAACAATCATAACCATTATGGAGCAACAACATCGTTTATGTTATATCAGCCGCAACTATTACAACCTAACAGCAGCTGGCAACAAGGCGAAAGCCGACAATGAAGATACCCTCGCCGAGATGGGTGCCGTCAACTTGGGATTGCAACGTAGCGTGAGAAATAGTAAAATACTCGCCTTCTTTATAGATTTAGCAGGCATCATCCGCGCTTGTCTGCTGCTCAAGAGGGGCGATACCCTGTTCTTGCAATATCCTGTCAAGAAATACTTTACGTTCTTGTGCAGAATCGCAAAAATGAAAGGAGCCAAGACCATCTCGCTCATCCATGACATCGGTTCGATACGTACCCAGCGTCTCACACCCACCCAAGAAGTGAAACGACTATCACATAGCGATTACATCTTGGCTTCCAACACGAAAATGACAGAATGGCTCAAGGCACATGGCATGAAAAAGCCCATGGGAGCATTAGGATTATTTGATTATCGCTCCGCCAACTTCAACCAGCATGATCGCACATTCAATCCACAAAAGATAAAGGTAGCTTATGCCGGAGCCTTACACATCAAGAAAAATCCGTTCTTAATCCAACTGACAGAAGTTCTCAAATCATGGGACTTATATATTTTCGGCAACAAAAACGGCTTGCAGGGATGGAAAGAGAATCCCCGTGTTCACCACCAAGGCTTTATGGCTTCCGATGACTTCATCCATTCAGTGGATGCCGACTTCGGACTGGTCTGGGATGGCGACTCCTTGGAGACTTGCTCTGGAGTCTTTGGCGAATATCTCAAATGGAATTCCCCACACAAGGTTTCATTCTATCTCCGCTCCGCCTTACCCGTTATCATCTGGCAAGAAGCGGCAGTGGCTTCCATCATAGAGAAAGAAGGTGCAGGTTTCGCCATCAAAGATCCACAAGAACTGAACGAAAGACTCAAGACCTTGACACCAACGGAATACCACCAGATGAAAGAAAACGCAAAGCGCTTGGCAAAGGAACTCAATTCTGGACATTTCCTTCGCCAAGCACTCCAAGAATATTTCACTTCAGAAGTTTGAAGTACTTATCCAAGACAAGGAGCGAGATGATTTCCTCTCGTTTCTTGTCTTTAAACTGCTCTACATATTCGTGAGCATGGTCGATAATGGCTTGTGCCTCATCAGGATGAGAAGTATAGTAGTCCATTTTTTCTTCCATATCCGATAAGTCTGGTTTCACCTCTATATAATGATAGTTAGGCTTGAGCGCGCCCTCCATGAACCAGGTCTCGCAAGTAGGCTTAGGCATGATAGCAATGGAGTTGGACGACATAATCCATTTCAAGTTACTAGCTACATCATTTCCTTCCAAAGCCAAGACATACTTGAAAGCCAAATGGTCATAGATGGAGATTTTCTCCCCCTTCCACTCAGGTTTAATCAAGTCGATGGTACGCATATCAAAGCGAGGATTGCCAAAATACTGTTCAAAGAACTTCAAACGGATGTCCTTGCCTGCGATTTTTCCACGGAATATCGCCTTGTCTATTTTTTCCGTGAATGGAATCTTATCCTTGACGAAAATAAAATGGCGCACCTTATCCATCTTTAGCAATACAGAATTCTGATTCTTGTCATTCAGTGGGCGGCTCTTCACTATCGTAGGAATACCCTCCACATAGATGATGTCACCTTCCAGCAGATTCCATTTGTTGTTGCCATCAAAAGCCCTGGCATACTCCATTGTATCCAAGAAATACACCTTTTGCTGAGTCATCTTTTGGTCCTTGATGCAAACAGCCTTCTTGTCCCAAAGCGCCTTGTCGAGATGTAGGTTCTCTGCATCCAACTTATTATAATAATCCACCCTTTGCAGAATATAACCATAGTCATCTCTCTTTTTCGCAGCTTCCAAGAGATGCTTTCTTCGCCACATCAGATAGGACGTGGGCAAATGCAGGTTGACATACTCCTTAACATAATACCAAGGCTTACTATTTTTGCCGCTATGAAACTTATATCTCAGCTTTTGTAGGTTCATCATTTTACATGTTAAAAAGTTAATACTGCTACAAAGGTAGCAATTTATCGCATTTTAGACAAGTTTTTCCGACATTTTTTCACTTGCTTTGATAAATTTTCATAAATAAGCCACTCTTACATAGCGACTTTGGGGAATATTTCATATCTTTGTAGTCTTACGAAACAAAAGTGGCAAGAAGAGGATGAACAAAATCACGAGAAGAAGACTTCCTGTAGGCATACAGTCCTTCAAGAAAATAAGAGAAGAAAGGTATCTCTACGTTGACAAGAGTGATATCGTCTGGGATTTGGCGAACGACAGTGTTGCCAGCATTAACCATGAGAGCAGAAGGCGATATACAGTCCATACAAGCACAACTCTATCTAGCTCTAGATACTTGCCAGTTGCCTGATGCCACGAAATCCCTCAAGGCATTGATTGCCGACGTACCTTACAGCAACAAGAAGTTGGCAAGCATGGATATGGAGGAGCGTTATCGCCTCATCATCAGCAGCATCCTCAATGCCATAGGGGTCCGCACAGAGGTAGAGCACATGCTCTCTACTGGCAGAATCGATATTCTCTGCATCACTCCACATTATACCTATGTGATAGAGTTGAAACTCTCCAAGAACGGTGGCGTCGCCGCTGCAGAGAAGCAGATAAAGGACAACCAATACCTTGAGCCTTTCAAGGCAGACAAGACACGACAAGTAGTAGGACTTGCCATTGAGTTGGAAGACTTGGGCAAGGGATTGCTGGAGTGGAAGAGAGTGGAAAAGTAATAGAGACTCATCAAAAAAGAAGAGCAATGAAAGAAATCAAGAGAAGAAGACTTCCTGTAGGAATACAGTCCTTCACAAAAATTCGCGAAGGAGGATATGCATACGTTGACAAAACTGACATAGTATGGCAAATCGTTAACCAAGGCGACCAATATAACTATTTAAGTCGTCCTCGTCGATTTGGCAAGTCTATTCTTGTCGATACACTCCAATGCTATTTAGAGGGAAGAAAAGAACTGTTTGAAGGACTGAAAATCATGCAACAAGAGAAGGAATGGATAAAATACCCTGTCATCCGACTCGATATGAGCGGAGCTGGAACAACAGCCCAACAGCTCACTTCTTTCTTTGAAGACTCTTTCGAAGAATACGAGAAGAAATATGGCATCATAACTCCTCCAAAGAGTTTATCAAAACGCTTCAAGAATATCATTATGACAGCCCGAGAACAGAGCGGTCAGAAGGTTGCCGTGTTGGTAGATGAATATGATTCCCCTCTGCAGCACTCATGGCAGACACCTCAGCATGAAGAGTGTACCGAGGTGTATCGCACGGTGTTTGCCATTCTCAAGGAAGCTGATGAATACGAGAAGTTCGTGTTTATCACTGGCATCACCAAGTTCACACAGATTTCTCTCTTTTCTGTACTCAACAACTTAACCAACCAAAGTTTCAACCCGCAATGGGCTACCGTCTGTGGTATTACCGAAGAGGAAATCAAGGAAAACTTTATGCCTGAGCTAGAAGGCATGGCACATGACAATGGATGGACTCTACCAGAAACTCATAACAAGCTGAAAAATTACTATGATGGCTATCACTTCAGCAAAGGCAACATGACGGACATCTACAACCCTTTCAGCTTGATCAAAGCCTTATCCAGTGGCAACATTCAAAATTTCTGGGCTTCATCAGGCGCGACAACATTATTGCCCAAATTCGTAGATCACATGGAATTGCGGCTGAAAGACTTCGAGAGCTGTCCTATCATGCCTCTCACCTTGGAAACATCCGATGTCACAGGCGGAGGGCCAGAGTTGTTTCTTTACCAATCTGGCTACCTAACCATCAAGTCATCAGATGAGTTCGGTTACATCTTGGGATTTCCAAACGAAGAAGTAAAACAAGCTCTCTACGAGTTGGTAATTCCAGCCTTGACAATGCGCAAAGATCAAGAGGCATCCACCCTACAAGCGGCTCTCATCCGCCAGTTGGGACTCTGCCAATTGCCTGATGCCCTGAGATCCCTCAAGGCATTGATTGCCGACGTACCTTACAGCAACAAGAAGTTGGCAAGCATGGATATGGAGGAGCGTTATCGCCTCATCATCAGCAGCATCCTCAATGCCATCGGCTTCCGCACAGAGGTGGAGCACATGCTCTCCACTGGCAGAATCGACATTCTCTGCATCACTCCCCATTATACCTATGTAATAGAGTTGAAACTCACCAAGAACGGAGGTGTTGCCGCTGCCGAGAAGCAGATAAGGGACAACCAATATCTAGAGCCATTCAAGGCTGACAAGACACGACAAGTAGTAGGACTTGCTATCGAGTTGGAAGACTTGGGCAAGGGGTTGCTGGAGTGGAAGAGAGTGGAAGAATGAAGAGTATAAAAGAAATATACTATCACTCGCAAAAATATTAGCAAAAAAATGCAAGATTTTCATAGTCATTTCGTTTACTAAATAAAAACATTATGATTCACATAGCTTGTAACATAGACAACAATTACATTATGCAGTGTTGTACTACACTGGAATCCATAATGTATAATAACAAAAACGAGCAAATCACATTTCATATCATCGCTTTTCAACTAAGCGATGAAGCCAAAAATATGATTACAAATGAAGTAAAGAAGTACCATCAAACTGTATTTTTTTATCAATATACTCCAAGTGCCACGTTACCAACATTTACAAGTGCTCACATCTCCCTTGCTGCTTATCTTAGGTTATTTGTTGCAGACATCATACCTGAGAATATCCACAAGATTATCTATCTTGACTGTGACATCATTGTCAATGGAGAAATTAGAGGCTTATGGGACATCAATATTGCAGAATATGCAGTGGCAGCTGTGGAAGATATGTGGAGTGGAAAACCTTGTTATTATGAGCGTTTAAACTATAGTTCAAAATTCACCTATTTCAATTCAGGTGTACTATTAATCAATTTGGATGTTTGGCGTTCAAGCCATATCGGACAAGTTAGCATGGAATATGCCATCAAACATGCAAGTTCACTCATCTTCAACGACCAAGATATTCTGAACGCACTACTTCATGACAAGAAACTACTCATACCATTTAGATGGAATGTGCAAGATGGTTTCTTACGTAGAAAAAGAAGAATACGTCCACAGGCTATACCAGCATTATTGGCAGATTTGAAACATCCTATCATCATACACTATACAGGACATAGAAAGCCTTGGCTATATTTATGCCAAAGCCCTTACCAAGGACTATACCTTAAATATCAAGACATGACTGATTGGAAAGGAATTCGTCCTAAAATTCCCATGTCTTGGAAAATCAAAACTGTCATAGACAAAACTTTATACCTATTCCATTTAAAACTTCAGAAATACGACTATAAAAATTGCGTAAGTTTATGAAACCAGAATTAAGCATTATTGTTCCCGTTTATAACACCGCACGTTATTTAACCCAATGTATAGACTCCATTACCAAGCAAACTTTTAAGAATTGGGAACTTATACTTGTAGATGATGGTTCAGAAGATGGTTCTTCTGAACTATGCGATGAATGGTGTCAAAAAGATGCCAGAATAAAAGTCATCCACAAACAGAATACAGGGCAAGCAGATAGTAGAAACCAAGCGCTTAAGATATGTCAAGGAGCCTATATTGGCTTCGTTGATAGCGATGATTGGATTGATGAGAACATGTATGAAATATTACTTCAAGAGATTAAATCGACAAATTCTGACATTGCTATTTGCACTCATTATGAAGAAAGCAAAAATGATTCTTATGCTAATGTCTCAACCATCAAACGACAGATTATCAATCAAAAAGAAATACAACAACTGATCATTAAGGATAAAATAAAAAGCTATATTTGGCAAATGTTATTCAAGCAAGAACTCTTACAAGAATTCATGCCCGCCAACAAGAACTATGAGGACTATTCCATCTTGCCTCATTGGTTTCACAATGTCAAACAAATTGTTTACACAAACCAACCTCTTTACCATTATAGACTTCGTAAAAGTAGTATCGTACACAATTTATCACTCAAAAGATATTATGAATTCTTTCAAGCAGAAATTTCAAGATACCATTATTACGTCCATTCTCCCTTCAAGAAGATGGCAAAAAGAATGGTCGCCAAACGAGGCATTAAGGCTGCAAAATACATTTCGAGAAGCAATTCTCTATATACTCAAAAGGAAATAAAGTCATTCATAATAAAAATAACGAAAGATTTAAAAAACATACATAAAAATGGAATGGAGAAACTGAGTTACAAAGAGCGTTTTCTTCTATTTCTCCTACTTCAGCACCCCAACAAATTCATTGCATACCAGCAATTTATGCACAAATTAATATTACACAAACATCGACACATTGATTTATATGAATAATATGAGAAATAAAGTTACTATTATCACGGTCAATTATAACAATCTGGAAGGATTGAAAAGAACAATCCCTTCCGTATTGTCACAAACCTTTCATGACTATGAATATATTGTGATTGACGGTGGTTCGACAGATGGAAGTAAGGAATACATAGAGAGCCAACAACAAGGGCTCACCTATTGGGTAAGCGAAAGAGACAAGGGCATTTATCCTGCCATGAACAAGGGAATCGCCCAAGCTCATGGAGAATATTGTATCTTCATGAATTCTGGAGACCATTTTTTCTCTTCTGTAGCATTAGAACAAGCTGCGCTTGAATTAGACGGAACTGACTTTTGCGTTGGTAAGACTATAGTTATTGATGAACGTCTAGCATATCTCTGTACTCCGCCCCAAAAACTATCATTCAATTTTATTAAAGACAAAGCTTTAATACACCAATCCATTTTCATCAAGACGCAGTTGTTACAGGAACATCCCTACAATGAGAAGCTCAAAATTGTTTCAGATTGGGCTAACATTCTAGAAACTTGGTGTTTCTACAACAGCACATACAAACCATTGTCACCTATCATATCTGCATACTATAGGGATGGACTCTCGTCTTTAAACGAGGAATTACTCAGCAAGGAAAGACTACAAGTCATCAAAGACTTATTTGGAGAGAATCTCCCTCATGAAAAAATATCCAAGGAAGAAAAAAGAGAAAGACTCGACGACGAGTTTAATTTCAAATTACGCCGTGCCATAGCGCTAGGACCTATAGCACGTGATTGGAAAATCATTCGTAATGGATTTAAATTCTTATGGAGAGACTTATTTTATTAACACAAGCAAAGAATCAATATGAAAATTTTATATGACTACCAAGCCTTTGATATGCAAACACATGGGGGAGTTTCAAGATATTTTTCTGAACTTATAAGTCATTTGCCCCAAAACATCAAGACAGACATCAGTGTCATTGAGACCAATAATATATACTTGAAAGCCCTAGGCAAAGAGCCTGCTGGAACTTTATACAAGAATTTTCTATGGCATAAAGATTCTCCGATAAAGCACTTTATGTACAAGCTATATTACAATGCTAAAAATGGAGCCTTCAGCAAATTGGATCATACACCAGCGATTAATCGTTTTGAATCAATAAAGCTTCTCAAAGAAGGTGACTTCGATTTGTTGCATCCTACATTCTTTGACCCATACTTTCTTCGGTTTATTGGGAACAAGCCGTTTGTCATCACAGTTCATGATATGATACCAGAACTGTTCCCTCAATATTATGCTTGTGATGATATACAAATCATACACAAGAACATCACCATACCACAAGCTGCACACATCATTACTGTGAGCCAACAAACAAAGTTGGATTTATGCCGTGTCATGAATATAAAAGAAGAACAAGTCAGCGTTGTTTATCATGGTGCCAACGAATCTCAATACATCCCAAATGAGAATGACAAGGATTTCGAATATATTCTCTATGTAGGCGAACGCCACCTTTACAAGAATTTCAATGACTTTGCCAAAAGTTGTATACCTATTTTAAAGCGCCACAAGGAGCTAATGGTTATTTGTACAGGAAAGCCTTTTACAGATTCTGAAAGAAAGATGCTCAAAGAATACGGAATGGAGAATAGATTCAAACATCGCTTCGTTGAAAACGACCAAGAGATGCTTGATCTTTATCATTATGCTCTAGCATTCGTCTTTCCATCTTCTTATGAAGGTTTTGGACTACCAATTCTAGAGGCCTACAAAGCCGGTTGCCCCGTCCTGCTCAATCATGCAAGTTGCTTTCCTGAAATAGCTGGAAATGCAGCCATTTACTTCAACATGAATAAACATAAGAATAATTTCGAAGAACAATTCGAAACGTTCTATCATTTGAATGGAACTGAAAGAAAAGAACTCATCAAGAGACAGGAAGAAAGACTTAAGCGATATTCCTGGAATAAATCAGCCAAGCTATCCGCCGAAATTTATCAACGGTTTATATAATCCTACAAACATAGGGCAAGAAGTTCTACCTTCTAAAAGGGGGCTTCTTGCCCTATTCACATATTCTACTCTTGATTCTCTTAATCTATGGTTATTAGATGTAGCCTCAGCTTCAACTTTGTCAATATTATTCCTCAAGTAGAATATCACTCGCACAACATTTCTATCACTTCTATCACTCTCGCATCTCACGTCGTTCCCCCATCTGCTGTCTTCAAGAAATAGATGGGCGAGTGCTTCGTCCCCTCCTTCATCATGATTCCCTTCTCACAGAAATAGTTGAGCCACTTCTGAGCGGTATATTGGGTCAAACCGAAAAGGAGGCGCAGGGTACGAGTGGTGATGAAACGTTTCTCTGAGATATATTCCTTGATTGTGAATCTATCAATCTATATTTATCTTCCAATAACCATTACGATCATTTCCTATTCTCTCCAACACCTCTCTTTCTTTAAACCACTTGATATGGTTATCTACAGAAGTTGTACTTATGTCTAGAATTTTCGCTATAGTTTGTCCCGTTATCTTGGGAGAAAAATACAATAAGAAAAGTAAAGAAAGGCGATTTTCTCCCAACTTTTCATTCAAGAAGGCAATTACACTATACTTTACACCCAACTTTTCTCCCAACCTTTTCTGTAAGGTCTTCACATCAAGTTCGAGTTCATCAGTCGGATTCACAGTTTCGATTTTGTCAATATTATTCTTCAAGAAGAATGTTACTCTTACTACATTTCTATCGCTCTCACAAACAACTTCATGCCTCACCAGTTGCTTTCAAGAAATAGATAGGCGAATGCCTCGTCCCATCCTTCACCATGATACCTTTCTCACAGAAATATTTGAGCCACTTCTGGGCGGTATATTGGGTCAAGCCGAAAAGGAGGCGAAGAGCACGAGTGGTGATGAAACGATTCTCTTCCAGATATTCCTTGATTTTCTCCAAAAGTTTCTCTTCCGTATATTGGGAAGACTGCGTGGTATATTCGGAACGGATGAAGTGCATTCCTCTCTCCACCTCATCCATGAGCGATGACTCCGGACGGAAATTGATGCCAGCAAGACGAACCTCCTTACCCGTAATCTTTCTATCAGGCTGTTCCTCAGGCATCTCCAAACTCGCCGACAAGGAGAAATAACCCAACTCCGGGATGTGAACTCGGCGCCCCATCGTAAACTCCTGCACACAGATGTCATGCAATTCCCTGAGGACTGCCGCCACATCTCCCTTGGTGAGCGAGCACCGATTCTGAATGGCAGTTTCCAACTCCTTGTCTGTCATCGGCTCATGCTGAACGAGCCTGACGTATTGGCGATTTTCCCCAGTACCTTGTGAGTTTTTGATGGTATAAATGTCATATTTCAAATCCATACGATGAAGTTTTTGGTTTTACATCAATAGTTCGTGGTAACAGTTGTTCTTGTAACCGATTGCAAATATAGCAAATAATGCTAGACATCGTGTCTAACAGTGAAAAGAATTAGGATTATTTATACTTTCCCGAACGTCAAATTATCTTTTGGCGACCGCCGAAACATCTTATGGCGACCGCTTAACAATTAGATGGCGGTCGCCATACAATCTTTTGACGACCGCCAAAAGATATGTAAGACGCAGTTCTTTCATCACAAGAATGGAGGGCATTGCACCATACGGTTGAGGAGAGCCTACCATACGACTCAGGGAGAAAACATCATGAACGACATATTCGTACAGCACTTGCAATAAAAAGGAAGAAAACATTGCGTATCTGACTAAAATTCCTTACCTTTGCAGAAACTTTCATCAATCATCAAGATAAGAATATGAACAACCAAAGATACGACTATCTCATTGTGGGTTCCGGTCTCTTCGGAGCCACATTCGCCCACCTCGCCCACAAGCAAGGCAAGAAATGCCTTGTCATCGACAAGCGACCTCACCTAGGTGGCAACATCTATTGTGAGAATATAGAGGGCATCAACGTGCATAAGTATGGTGCACATATCTTCCATACCTCCAACAAACAGGTATGGGACTTCGTCAACTCCATCGTGGAGTTCAACCGATACACCAACTCGCCTGTAGCCAACTACCAAGGCAAGCTCTACAACTTGCCTTTCAATATGAACACCTTCTATCAGATGTGGGGCGTGACAACTCCTGAGGAGGCACAAGCCAAGATCGACGAGCAGAAGGCGGCTTATAGTGAAGAGTTGAGAATGAAGAACGAAGAATTGGGACTTCCAAACGAGCCTCACAACCTGGAGGAGCAAGCGATGCTTCTCGTTGGCAAGGACATCTATGAGCGACTCATCAAGGGATATACCGAGAAGCAATGGGGAAGAAAATGCACGGAGTTGCCTGCCTTCATCATCAAGCGACTGCCTGTGCGACTCGTCTTCGACAACAACTACTTCAACGATAAGTACCAAGGCATACCTGTGGGAGGCTACAACAAGTTGACTGAAGGCTTGTTGGAAGGCATCGAGTGCCTGACTTCCATCGACTTCTTCAGCACTCCATACGAAATGCCGAATGGCGAGAAAGCCATTCTGAAGGATGCTTGGAAGGAAATCGCCGACAAACTTGTCTTCACAGGAAAGATAGATGAGTTCTACGACTACCAGTTCGGCAAACTGAACTATCGCACGGTACGCTTCGAGCAGGAAATCATCGACAAACCTAACTACCAGGGCAACGCTGTGGTCAACTATACCGAGCGTGAGGTGCCTTACACCCGTGTCATCGAGCACAAGCACTTCGAGATGTTTGGTGCAGAGGTATATGATTGTCCGAAGACCGTCATTTCCAAGGAATACTCCACCGAATGGAAGGACGGCATGGAGCCATACTATCCAGTCAACGACAAGGAGAACACCGAGCTTGCCGCCCAGTACAAGGCACTCGCCGAGCAAGAGCAAGATGTCATCTTTGGCGGTCGCCTGGCAGAGTACAAGTACTACGACATGGCTCCTATCATCGAAAAAGTTTTGGGTATGGAGATCCGTTAAATTAGAATCAAAGAGGGATAAGTGAATGAATAAGAGCAAAATAAAGAATCGAATATTTCCACGCACTTTGTGGAACCGTGACACCACCTCACTATGGGGTTGCGCCTTTGTCCAACTCATCTTGTTTGACATCATTTGGTGCTTACAGACCACCTTCTCGTCCTTCTCCATCCCGGAAGTATATGTCAACACCATCTTGGTGGCACTTTTGTGCATACTTCCCTGGATGCTCACTGGCAAGAAATGGGGGGAATACCTCTTCCTGTTCATCCTCGACGGATTGCTCATCAGCAATCTGATGTATAGCCGCACCTACAACTCTGCGATACCCCTGGAAAGCTATTTTCTGGCAGGCAACCTGAGTGACTTCACTGCCAGCGTAGTCGATTCCATGCGACTCATCGACCTACTGCTACCACTCTCCACCCTTGCTTGCATCATCTTTCTTAGCAAGGGGGAAAAGGGGTTGCAAAAGGATTCTTCGGCAATAAATGCCACGCTACCGAAAGCCAACTTTGCCTTGCGACTGAAGCAATATGGCATCACCACGCTCATCGTATTTCTCATCTCCGCCATCCAAGTGATGTGCAGAGGTGGATGGCAAAAGGCTTTCGAGAGGCTGCAAAACGCCAACTACTATACTTGCGCCGTACCCATGTACACCATCTTTGGCAACCTCATCCACCAAGGCATGCAGACCCAATCACCTTTCACCTCCAAGATGCAAGCCGACATCTGCCAATGGATGAAGCAACAGCCTGCCTATCAACCACTTTCCGACAGCATCGCATCCAAGAAGACCTTGATTGTCATCTTCTGTGAGTCCTTGGAGAGCTGGGTGATCAATAAGAAGGTGGAGGGACAAGTGATTACACCGAACCTCAATGCATCCATCGCCGATGCCCACACACTCTATGCCCCGAACGTGCTCACACAAGTGAAGGGAGGACGCTCCATCGATGGCCAACTCTTGGTCAACACCGGCCTTCTACCATTGATGAACGGCTGCTATGCCATGCAATACCCTGGCACCACCTATCCATCACTAGCCAAGGCTCTCAAGGAAAGATACCACTCCAAGTCGTACTTGATGACAGTTGACAAGCCCGTGACATGGAATCAAGAGATTGTGGCTCACGACTTTGGCATAGACACCCTCTTCTGCAACGACAGTTGGGTGAACGACGAGAAAGTGGGTAGCCGAAAGAAGCTAGGCGACGTGTCGTTCATGAAGCAAATCGTCAAGAAGTTGAGCAGCAGTGACATCCTAAGCCAGGGAAAAAGCACCTTTCTACAAATCGTTACCTATTCTGGGCACAACCCCTTTGTGCTGCCCGACAACTTGAAGCGCATCCACTTCAAGGGCGATTATCCAGAGAAGATGCGTGACTATATGACCATGGCAAACTATACCGACCATGGACTAGGCATCTTACTCAACTACCTGAAATCTCGCCCCGACTACAAGGATATGATGATTGTCATCATCGGTGACCACGAGGGTCTTGCCGCCGACCGCAAGCCCATTTGTGCATCATCTGCCGCCAAAAGTATCGTGAGCGACAAGCAGTTGACACCTTTCATCGTCATCAATGCGCCGGTGGGTGGCATCTACAAGCCAGTACTGGGACAAGTGGACCAATACCCTACCATCCTCAACCTCCTGCATCTTGACAGCTATCAATGGAAAGGAATGGGACAGAGCATTCTCGACCCAGCCAAGCAACCTGCCGCCGTAGGCTCAGACAACATGAACGTGGAGAAAACAGGAAATGTCGCAGACAAGGAAATCAAGAGGTTGACCGAAGCTCACCGAATTTCAGACCTTCTCATCAGATATGACAAGATTGTCAAACATTGAGTTAGAACTTCAACATTTCTACAACTTTTATCAATACCTTTGCAGCAGAATATATATCATCAATATGAACACCCAATACAACAAAGCATTCTGGTATGTCAGCATCCTAGCCATCTTGATGCTGATACCTTTCCTCGGACTCACCGACTTCAATACGAAGGGCGAGCCACGCGAGGCAGTCGTAGCCTACACCATGCTGGAGCATGGCAACTGGATATTGCCGATCAACAACGGAGGCGACATCCCCTACAAGCCACCTTTCTTCCACTGGTGCATCGCCTTCTTCAGTCTCTTCATCGGTCACGTCAACGAGTTTACCTCTCGCTTGCCGTCAGCCATCTCCCTCGTCTTGATAACCATCGGTGGTTTCACCTTCTTTGCCAAGCGCAAGGACACCAAGACCGCCCTCATCGCCGCCATCCTCACGCTCACTTCCTTCGAGGTGCATCGTGCCGGCGTCAACTGTCGTGTGGATATGGTCAACACAGCTTTCATGGTAGGAGCGATGTATCTGCTCTATCGCTGGTGGGAGAAGGGCAAGAAGCAGTTGCCTTGGCTTGCCATCCTCTGCATGAGCGGTGCCACACTGACCAAGGGTCCCGTGGGCATCATCCTGCCTTGCTTTGTGATGGGCGTATTCATGCTCACCCAGCGAGAGAATTTCTGGAGCATCGTCTGGCGCATGGCACTCACTGCCGTGCTGTCGCTCATCATCCCTTTCTGTTGGTATTACGCCGCCTATCAACAAGGTGGTGATGCCTTCTTACACTTGGTCAAGGAGGAGAACATCGACCGATTCCTCGGCAAGATGTCGTATGGTTCGCATGAGAACCCAGCGTGGTATAATCTGCTCACCCTCATCACGGGTTGGCTCCCTTATACCTTATTATTATTGTTCTCCCTCTTCATCCTGCCTTGGAAGCAGTTTGCGAAGAGCAAGTTGGTAGCCAACATGAAGCAAGCCACTCCCCTACAGGTATTCACATGGCTTGCCTTCCTCCTTGTACTCTTCTTCTATTGCATTCCGAAGAGCAAGCGTAGCGTATATCTCTTGCCTTGCTATCCATTCATGGCTTATCTCATCGCCGAGTACATCGTATGGATGATGAAGGAGAAGGTAGGTGCGCTGAAGGTCTATGCTTGGGTGATAGCCGTGCTCACCATCATCCTCGACGTGGCATATCTCGCCGTAAGATGGGGGGCAGTTCCAGACAGCATCTTCCATGGTAAGCATGCCGCCGACAATGTCGCCATGCTCCATGCACTCGCCGACTATCCTATCGCCAGCTACATCTTTGTCGTGATGTCACTCTACCTGGCATACAGAATCATCGTATCGCTGAAAAAGAAGGATGTGAGGGAGATCTGTGGCAGCACCCTCGCCACCATCATCGGTCTATTCCTCTTGCTTGATACCAATCTGCAACCAGCAGTGCTCAACACCAAGGCAGACAAGCCACTTGCCCCTATGATAGAGCAGCGATTCGACACGAACAAGCTATACTCTTACATACCTATCAAGGACTTGCATTTCTTCAGCCTCAACTTCTATCTAGGCGACAAGATTCAGCAGTTTGAGAAAGTATTGCCACAAGACGGCGTACTGATGATTCCAGAGGATTGCTTTGAGGAATTCAAGGAGAAATACGGTAAGGGCTATGTCTTCCAAAAGGACTGGGAGATTAAGAAAGCCGTGGAATGGCATAGTCCTATAGGATTCTATCGATTTGTGAAGAGCGAGCCTACACTCGCTCTTCGATAAAGTATCTCGGACGTCGCTTCACCTCTGTATATATCTTGCCAATATATACACCTGTGATGCCGACACCAGTGGTGATGATGCCACCGATAAACCAAAGTGATACGAGCATGGAAGTCCATCCCTGGATGGTCTTCCCTTGGAAGTGCTCCACCAGTGCGAAAATAATCATGATGATGGCTACCAAGGTCATCGCCAATCCCATGAAGGTGATGAAACGTAGGGGAGCCACGGAGAAGGACGTAATACCGTCGATGCTGAAACTGAGCATCTTTGTGAGCGGATATTTGCTCTCGCCTGCCTCACGAGCCTTACGGTCATAATAGACGAATCCCTCACGGAAGCCCAGTTGGCGAACGATGGCTCGAAGGAAGAGGTTGCGCTCTGGATATTGCATCAACGCCTTCAGCGTGCGATTGGTCATCATACGGAAGTCGGCATGATTATACACCACCTCCTTATCCACGCTCTGCATCAACTTATAGAAAGCCTGGGCGGTGAAACGCTTGAAGAAAGTATCCGTCTTGCGCTCCTTCCGCACGCCATAGATGATGTCCTTGCCTTCCTGCACCTGTTTCACCATATCCACAATGACATTCTCGTCATCCTGTAAATCAGCATCGATGCTCACCATAGCATCGCAATGATCGACCGAAGCCTCCATACCTGCCCAGAGGGCATTTTGGTGTCCTCGGTTGTGGGAGAGTTTGATTCCCTTCACATAGGAGTGCTTCTCAGCCGCCTCCTTGATGAGTTGCCAAGTCGTGTCACGGCTGCCGTCATCCACGAGGAGCAAAGCCGTCTCAGCCCCCGTCTCTTGCTTGATGCGTACCACAAGATTGCCCAAGACTTCCAGGGTCTTCGGCAATACCTCTTGCTCATTATAACATGGAATTACGATATTTATCTTCATCTTCTCGTTGAATCTTTACATCATTCGTTTTATTATTAACGCAAGAACTTCCATTATCTTGCATTGTATCGGCATTTTGTTTACAGAAACACCCTTTGAGTTTGCAGGAAGCCGCTTACCACTTCCACTTCAGTTGAAGTTCCAAGTCTGACTGGCAGGAGCCATTGATTTGCTGCAAGCCAGAGGAGATATGATTGCGATCGAAATATTGAGTCATCGCCCACTTGCAAGCCAGCAGCCAGTGACTGCCGACATCCACCTTCGCCAAGAGCGCACATCGGATGCCCTCACCGAAATAACTCCCGAAACTCATCGTATAGAGCATTCCCGGTTCCAAGGCATACACCCGACTATCATAATCGCTCGTATGAAAATACCCCATTGAGGCTTGAAGTCTCAGCCATCTGTAGCGATAGGCGAAAGCCTCACTCGCCATATAGCCCCGACTGCCCGACAGCCAAGTGGCATCCACCTGCGTCTTGCTGCTCCACGCACTTCGATTCATGCGCAGATATAGGCGAGCACGCTGCGTGGTGGCTTCGTTCTTCCACTTGTATTGATACCGAGCACCCAAACTGATGAAACTAGATAGTTGACAGACGGCACTCACCAGATAATCCATGGCATAGGTACTCCCAGTCGTATGATATTTCGGCCAAGCGAAGTAAGCCACATCACCATATGCCTCCACCATCCACTTGGCAGAAGGTGTCCATCTCATACCGACATAACCACCACTCTCATCCTGCACATCACTGCCAGCCTTGAAACAATTACTGTACATTGCATAGTAGCGGTAAGGATAGAAGCGATAGAGAGCCAAGAGCGACCATTTCTCCGAGAAGAGATAGCTCATACTGTTGACGGTCGCCACCACACCGCAATCGCCCGTAGCCGTCTCTCCTTGCATCGTGAGCCGATGAGAGACATAACCATAGTCAACGCTCATGTTCCAAAACGATTTCCCTTCGGGGGCGAAGCGCTTATATAGTTGCGACTTGTCGGGATATAGCGGAAGCGAATAGGAATAAAAGATACCCGTCGCCCCGACATGAAACCCCTTAAAAGAATAATGCAAGTTACCACCTGCCAAGAAGGCCTTCGCCGCCCCTTGCTTCCCTATCTCCTGTTCCGTGCGATGCAAACCAGACGTCTGAATGGTAGAGATGGAATCGTTCTTGACGGTAGCATCGATGGTGCGATAAGACACGAAGGCACTCACATCGAGCCCTTTGGCGACATTCAAGGTTGCCGCAGCCCCTTGCAGATAGTTGGCAGAGGAACGAGAGGAATGCACACGGATGGAGGTTCCCATCCTACCTAGGGAAGACAAAGCCGAGAGCTTGCCGAAGCCGAAGTCATTGTTCAATATCAGTCCCATGCCTTCGCTGAGTCGGTATCTGCCCAAGGTGATGTTCTTCCATCTCCCCCATTTCTTCACTTGCAGATAGAAGGAATAGAAATCATATCCCCACTTGTTCTTGCCGGCGAAGAATGGCTCTCCTGCATCTTGCGAAGCCAAGAAGCCCCATTTCACGTAGTCGCTCCTTCGAAACTGATACCTCAGCCAGTGCTTCAGTGGATACCCCATATAGCCCTCCACGTCACCCTTTCGCTGATAAAAAGGAATCTTGACATCCGCCACCGCCTCGTGCTTGCCATACCTTATTATATTAGACAAGGAGGGGAAGGAAGGCTTCGCCACTTCCCCAGCATAGACGAAGCACGACAAGAGTTGACGCTGATACCAGTTGATGGACTCAATCATCGCCAACTCGCCCAGACTTTTCATTTCCCCATACTGATAGACATAGGCTTGAATATCCTCCACCTGCCCAGCCGAAAGAAAGGGAAATTGCTCCAGTTCCTCCCTCGTGGCAGTATTGATATTCAAGGGATGCTCAGCATATTCCTCCAACACCGCCTCATAGTCCTCCCAAGCCACGCTCTCGTAATCCTCCATCTCGCTGAGTTGTTCGAGATATGGCTGCCAAGGTCGCTGCTCTATATTTTGAGCATTCATCACCTGAGCGCCGCCTATCCAAAGCAGCACTCCCATCATTCTCCGATAAGATAAAAGTCTATTCATTGGCTTTCACATATAAATTGTCAGTCATTCTATGATTGATATGGCAATAATCGTCATATCGGGGGCAAAGTTACGATTATTCTCGATAACTACCAAATATTTTCCAAGAAAAAAGACGTACGAGCACAAGATAACGCCCATACGTCTTTGTATATTGATTCTCAAATGAGTCGAGAGATGATTACTCGATGTCGCTTGCCTCCTTGATAATGTCGGAAGGCACGGCATCGCAACGCTCATAGCGACATACATCGCTAGCATCATCCTTGGCAGTCCAAATCATAGAACCACTTGCATAGAGGTTGGTTACGATGTAAGACTGATTCCAATCACCCAGGTTGTAATCGTAACTGCCACTCACTACATAACCCAAATATGGGTCTTGTTCTACCTTGAAACTACCTGTGGTATGAACGGCATACATACTATGCAAGTTGTCATACATCTCCATGGTGTTGTCACGGCGATGGAAGATCACGTAGCAGTAGGTTCCCTCTGGCATCGGCTGACCATTGTTCCAAGCGATCATCTTCCAAACACCATTCAGATTGGCAGGTGTCACTGCCAAAGACTGCTCCTTTGGCTCATCATCATCGCTGCTGCAAGATACAAAACCTGTCGTGAGAAGCAAGGCTGCCAACAAGGTGAAAAGTTTAATTATATGTTTCATATCATTGATTCTTTTTAATTGTTACGGTTCACACTCACCGTGATGGTGCGGTCGGAAGGCTTGGCATCCACGCCCTCCAAGATAATCGGGAAGGTGAAGTCGGGCTTCATCATCGGCGGTATTCTATCCACGAGAAGCGTAATGACCAAATCAGCCTCATCGCCTGGTTCTATCACCTCTGGCTCTGTCTTGACCTGAGCATACTGAGGAAGTACCAAACTCGTGATATGCAAGACTTTCTTGCCACTATTGCCACAGAGGATGCGAGCAGCAGGTTGGGTGCCTGCTTTCACTTCCTTGAAGGCGACCATGTTTTGCTTCAATCGCAAGTCGCCCATCTGATAGCGGAAGCGATACCAAACATCGGCACTAGGAAGCACCATGCCATGCAACCCAATCTTCAAAACCCCTTTTTCTTTCAGATAAATGAAAGCCCTTGTGTCAATGGTACCAGGATAGCCGTTGGGAGTGAACGTGAGTTCTATCTTACAACTATCTCCCGGTTGCAACTTCATCTTGTCAATACTCGACTTGGTGCATCCACAAGTGGTCTGTATGCGAGCGATCTCTTGCACCCTGCCACTCACGTTCCTGCCCACAAAGGTATAGGTACGTGGAGCATCATCCTCGGTCATCGTCCCTGCCTCGATGACCTGCTGGTCAAACTTCAGCAAGCCTTCATTTCTAGGCTCTTGCGCCCGACTTGACATCGCAGCCATCGAGAAAAGGACGATGATGAATGTGATTATCTGTTTCATCTCAGTAATGATTTCACTGAATTCAGTAATGATTACATCCAACCGTTGTTGTTAGCCTTCTTACGTACCGTGATGGTAGCAGTCTGTTGGGTTCCACCGGCAGCGGTCACCGTCAAGGTAGTGCTACCTACAGACAAGCCTTTCACTACCAATGTTGTGCCCTCTACAGAAGCAGAAGCCACGTTGGCATCAGCCACAACCACGGTATAAGGCTGACTGCCACCCTCGAAGTAGCTAGCGAGATTCAAGGAAGTCGATTTCTCGGTTGCCACATAGATGTTAGGCAACTTCATATCCGAACTATATTCCTTACCCTCTACTCCTTGGAGGAGCTTGGCTGCATCTATCAAACCTGTACCCATCTTGCCGATGTACTTAGACAAATCCATGATGTCAGGAGAAGCACCCACGGTAGTATGGTTCATGTAATAAGTCTTGGTTGCACCATTTCCATAGTAGCCATCCAAGTCCTTCACCGACTTCTTCATCAAGCTAACGAAATCGGCAGCACGATAGTGACGATGCTGTTTGACAGCATAAGCCAAGCCCAAGGCAGCGACACCCGATACATGAGGACAAGCCATGGAAGTACCCTCCATATAAGCATAGGCAGGCTTGCCATTCTGAATCATAGTAGAAAGCACTGCGCCCTTAGCCTTACTGGTCTCACCCCAATACTCCTCGTCGGTCTCACCTATCTTACTATAGTACTCCAAGTCACCACCCGGAGCACTCAAGGTAACGAGTGAGCCATAGTCTGTATAGCAAGCTGGTGTATAGTCTGCAGCAAGAGATGCTACGCAAACGCACTTGGAGTAAGCACCAGGGAACGCAGGATTGCCTGCATACTCATTACCAGCAGCGAAGACTGGAATACCACCATCGATGACACCATTAGGAGAACCTGCATTGTGGATGAAGTAATCCAAAGCCTCCTTCTCCAAAGGATAGGTCTCCGCCCACTCCTTCTCGGTAGCAGGACCTGGGGTATAGCCATCTACCTCGCTAGACTCAGAAGAGTTGTACCCCCAACTGCACTGCAAGATGACAGCACCATTGTCGGCAGCATACTTGATGGCTCTTGCCTCACCTGCCAAGGTCACACTGCTCTGACCAGAGAATACCTGACAAGACATAATCTTGACACCAGAGTTAGGAGTTCCATCACCACCTGCGATACCACTCACACCTCTGCCATTGTTATTGACTGCTGCGATGGTACCTGCCACGTGAGTTCCGTGACCTGTATCCTCGCTAGCCGTCCAAGAGATATTTCCGTTATCATCGACGAAGTTGTATCCGTGCAAGTCACCCTCGTAACCATTGCCATCGCCATCGGTCTTGGCACCTTGGGTCGTCTCACCTGGATTGTTCCACATATTGGCAGCCAAGTCTGGGTGAGAATACATCACACCCTCATCGAGCACTGCCACGATGATAGATGGATCACCGGTACACTTCTTCCAAGCCTCAGCGGCATTGACATCACAACCTGCCTGAGCGGTAGCCTTGTTGTCGTTCAACTTCTCGAAGTCATAGTTGCCCTCGCCCAAGTTGCGGTAGTGCCACTGATAAGCGAAACCAGGGTCATTAGGTTCACCATTGTCTAAGGAACGAGTAGCCTTCGACTGAAGCGCACTCTCGTTGAGGTAGATGCGCTTGGAGCTCTTGTTGTAAGCACGCTGGATATGTCCATTGGTCTGCACCTTGGAGATCTCCCCCAACTGCTTGAGTCGCTCGGCAGCAGCCTTCAAGTCGGTGCCCTTGTCAAACTTGACGGTGTACCACAAGTGCAAGCCTGCTTCACGAGTACGAGCCTCGTTCTTGGCATCTACTGGGAAGACACGCTTGAAGCTATAGCTACCCAAGATGTCGAGCACCTCATCGGTAGAAGGGATGCCGGAGCGAGTGCCTACTGCAGCACGAGTCATCGTGCTCTGTGCCTGGTCGAGAATGTCGCTCATCTCAGGATTGAACTTGATCAACAATTCACCCTCGGTAGCATCAGCAGGGATGGTGATGTCGGTCTTTCCCTCAGACGAGTCGATGCCCGACAGGTTGTCTGCACAACCTGTCAAAGCTAAAGCGACCATTGCTATATAGAAAAACTTTTTCTTCATTGTTTGCTTCTATATGTTATGAATATTCTTATTATAATCATCAGATCAGTACCATTCTTCTACGATACTTATCTTCTTGCCTGACGGCTTCTCTTATACTTGGCGAGAACAGCAGCTTCCGTAGCATCATCTACATCGCCAGCGGCAACGTAAGTACGATAGTACAATGGATATGCCACGCCTGGAACTTCCCACTTGGTACCAGGGTCGCTGGTTCCATAATAGTAGTCGTAGCTGTAACTATCTTCCGTCAAGTCGGAGAAGCCTGCGTTGGCACCTGTGGTACTCTTGCCTCGTCCCTGCTGGTTGAACACCATGATGGCAGGGCTCCACTCCACCAAGTGTGGATGGAAGAGCAACCACTTTGGCACACGACCGGTCAGGAAGTTGAGGTTGAGCGTCAGAGAACGGCAGTTTGGCAATACACGTGGCACACTCATCGGATAAACATCCTCATAGAGCACGGTGCCATCCTTGCGCTTACAAGTGACAGGGTTGTCCCACTGAGAGAGCAACCACTTACAGGTATCGCCTACCAACTTGTCGAGATACTGAGACTTATCGGTAGAGAAGTCGGACGCATTATAGCGTGTTCGCTTGCCTGCAGCTTCCAATGCCACATCCATCTCGTCATCATCAGGAAGTTCGCCCTCCAAGTAGCAGTAAGACAACTCCAGGGCATTCAACTTATCCCAAGTGAGGAGCTTCAAGAGTGCTTGACGGTCGGAAGTGCCAGCACTGATGTTGCCATAGAGACCGATAGGATTGCCATTATAGACGAGGTTGCCATCACTGTTTCTATCCAGTCCGCTGAGGTCGATACATACATCGTTACGACGCTGAGCATAGATAATCAAGTTGCGCAAGTGAGGGAAATTCTCCTCGTTTACAACATCTGTAATGTCTGAGAGCTTGTTGAAGTTGTTACTTACGAGATTGAGTGTCTCCAAGGTATTGCCCAACTTCTTGAAGTTGCTTGGCAAATGGGTCAAACCGTATGCCTGAACGGTCAAACTCTTGAGATAAGGCAACTCGCAGATGTCCTCGCCCAACTCTACCTCACGTATCTGGTTGTTGGCGTTACTGGTCACTGCAAATGACTCCAAGTACTTCAAGTTGCGTACCTCCTTAGGAAGGCTCTCGCCAGCCTGGAGATTAATCATGCTGAACTGAACACTTCTGACACGACCCAACGCCTGTGGATGTGCTTTCACGAAAGCATCGGTAGCCTCCCAGAGAGTCACGCTAGTCCAGTTGCGCATATTGTCGCTAGTCTCGATGCTGTACATACTGCTCAACTTCTGGTTGATCATGATGACAGAGAGAGAGTCACCGGCACGGTTGTCCTCTATCTTAGGAGCCGCTTTCTGACGAACGGTCAGCACCACGTCGCCTGTTGGATTGCCATCGGCATCGACCAACTGTACATTAGGGTCGGTAGGAACCAAGTGAACCTTAGCCACACGAACAGCAGGAACCACGTTCATCGCCCAGCGGAAGGTGAACTTCACGCTACGAGGACGATCCTTGCGGTCGAGCACGATACCGAGATTGGTACCCGTGAGCTTATCCTCATCCTTGCTGTTGAGCAACCAGCCCTCACGCTCGCTCTCGTTTTCAGCCAACTCGGCATCAGTCAAGTCACCCTCGAAAGAGTAGTCGATGCTACCTATCTTACAAGGTACATTGGCAGAAATCAAACTCTCAAAAGTACGCTCATCATACGTACCGGAGTTTTCGATTTCCACCGTTGGCTCCTTGATATCAATCTGCTTACCAAAGCCGAACTGCACAACAGATACGGTGCGACGCTGACCATTGCTTCCCAAGAAAGCGACATCGGTGGTACGACGACCAGACATCAAAGTCGTGTCTATCTTCACGGTACCGGTAGTAGAACCGACACCATTGGCAGGAGTCAACATCAACCAAGGCTCAGAGACGCTAGCCACCCAGTCTTGTGATGCAGAGATAGCGAGTTGCTCGCTACCACCTGCAGGCCCCATCGTGATTTCCTCCTTGTCGATGGCCAAGCCACCAGGAATATTCACATCATCGTCATCGCTACAGGATGCTGCTAGCAAACCTGCACCGAGAGCGAGGAGGCATATAAACTTATTCTTATATTTCATTGTTACAACTTTCTGATGAATTAATTTTCGAGATCCAAGGCATCGCAACCACGAATATCCTGTGTCTTATCGTAGAACAACATATAGGCACCAGCCTTGATGTAAGGACAAACGCTTGTCACATCAATAGAGATGTTAGGGTTGTCCTTGATGTTCACGATATAGAGATGATAGGTCAATTTCTCCTCTACCTTGCGAATATCATTGCTGCCAATCTGGAACTGAATCAAGCTTGGACATTGAGTGATACCTGTAGGCCAAGTGCGCAAGCAACGGTTGTAGTTGGCATCACGCTGATGGTTGATGGCAAACGCACGGAGGTTGGCACTGTTCAATGGCTGCGTTGGCACCTCGCTGAAGCAGTTGTAGCTCACATCCATATTCGTAATGTATGGCAAGGTGGTAGAACGGAAGTCATCCGACAGAGAAGTCAACTTGTTGAATCGCAAGTCGATTACCTGCAAGAGGTAGGCGTTCTTACCCTTGATGCTTCCCTTAGGGATGGTGCGCATCTGGTTGCCACTCAAGTCGATGCTGATGATAGGCGAACCCGCGGTAAACAACTCTGAAGGGAACTTCTCTATCTTGTTGTAAGAGAGGCTCACGGTAGAAGCATTGATACCCTTGTAGGTGCCGTTGCTTGTATCTACGCCCGTGATGTCATTGTAAGAGAAATCCACAGAACCCATCACTCTCACTGAGCTGGCATCGAAGATGTTAGGTATCTTCTTCAACTTGTTGTGAGCGAAGGTCAAGGTCTCCACATCATCAGTGAATCCACAGAGGTCGGCAGGAATCTCCTCTATCTGGTTGTTGTTGAGATAGAGAGACGAAAGGGTTATCTCTTTGCCGAAAGGATGTACCTTCTTGATATTATTGTAAGCCAAGTCGAGGAGACCGAGGTTGGTCATCTTGCTCAATGATGAAGAGCTAGGGAACTCCTCCAAATTGTTGTAGCTCAAGTAGAGAATCTGGAGTGTCTTACCGGTCTTCTCGGTAGCCAAACGCTCCCAGTCGTCACGCAACTGTGCGGCAGAGATACCCTTGCATCGTGCCAAGTTCAATGCCTGCATCGCAGGGAGTCCATAGTAGAACTCTGGCAGACGGGTAATCTTAGGACAGTTGTAAAGCTCCATATCAGTAAGGTTGGTCATGTTGTCCCAAGCTGCATCTGTAAACTCAGAGGCAAACTTGCCGTAAGTTGCATCATCTGCATTATAGAACTTGGCACAAACCTCACCAGAAGTGACAGGAGAGTTACCGATATAGAACTGCTGCAACTTGGTGAGGCGATAGATCGCCTTAGACACACCCGTGATCTGATTGGTCATCGTACCAATCTGTGCATCCTTCAAGTTGATGCGGCTGTCCTTCTTGATACGGGTCATGCCATGTTTCAGATTCTTATCAGAGTTGACACTCTCGATAATCATCTCCGACATGAAGGCACGTGGGTCATACTTCAAGAACTTGTTCTCGTAGTCGTGGCGCATCTCCTTCTTCTTGGCTGCCGTCAGATTATTGGCATCGTATTCGGTGAAGATGTTGGCACCAATCTTCTCATCATGAGAACCGAGGTTGAGCACCTGAAGTTCGGTGAGCTGACCGATGGCATCAGGCACGATGCCCTTGGCACCGAAACCTGCCAAGACAAGACCTGTGACACGACCATTGCTATTGAGGGTGACACCTGGCTGGTCGCCCCACATATCGAGTTCCTTATTGAAGTTCCAGTTGGCACCCTTGAAAGTAGCATCACCATAGAAGTTCCAATCTTTGCCATCTAGCGATTCCCAGATAGCCTTCAAGGCCTCATAGTCCTTGATGTACTCGGCTGTCTTCGACAAGAGGATAGGCACCTTTGCGCTATCGTTCAACTGGTTGTCCTCTACCACGAAAGCCTCACCTTTCACTGGCTGGGTCTCATACTTGGTCTTCACAGCACCCGTCTTGCCATAGGTGGTATAAGAAGTCACCTGATAGGTACCTGCTGGCAACCAAACAGTAGAGTCGCAGTAGGCCTTGCCGATGTCCATGTACTTGTCGTCGGCATTGTCAGGATTCTGGTTTTCCTTGCTATCCTCCTCGTAAGTTACCTTTACATTAGGGAAGGTAACGGTCTCACGAGTAAAGAGGTTGGTTACACTGATATCCACCAAGCGGATATTGCTGAAGAGATATTCTTGGTTGGCAGCACGAGTCTTCTCCCACTCCTTCACCAAGTTGAACTTCACCTTACCACGCTCCACAGTCTGCACCGTCAAGTCTTGTACGGTCATACCGCCACCGACAACGGTGAAGGTTTCACCAGCAGAAGAAGCCAAAAGTTCCTCATCCACAGCATCATACAGATAGAAACCGATGATGGTGTAAGTACCTGACGCAAGCTGAAGTTTCTCACTTCTCAGTCCGTACTCGGCATTCTCTGCATTGTAAGAGTTGAGCACGAGGGTCTGAGAAACCGTTGTACCATTGTGCTCCATGACAACCTTGATTTTCTTGGCATCATCCAATTTCTCAAGTTTGTCAAGGGCAGCCGCACGAGTCGCTCTCGTCGAAACAGACTTGTTGACCTTGAACTGCACATATCCGTATGTGCCGTCCCAGCCTTCCGTCTCATCGTCGGAGCAACTTGTCACTGCAAAGGTCAGCATCGTGACCAAGAGCAACAAGAGTGCCTTGCTATATTTATAGAATGTTTTCATTACTTACGAATTCTTTTGATGGAATGATGTTGCTTGCTCTCTGAATCCCAGTTGCGCTCCAAAACGACAACTCTTACTACAACTCCATTCTGCTTAAATGCAATGTAATAAGGAGCCTCATTATTGATTTCATAACTGAAAGTATTGTTACCACTCTCATCCATGCTTACCTCAGGAGAAAGTTCTGTGCCCGAACTACTAATACCATAAATGTCACTCATATCCTCAGGAGCGTATCCTGCAATGTTTGGCATCACCGTAACATAGTCACCCACAGCAACAGTAGCAACATAAACCTCATCACCCTCATAGCCGAGATAGCCAGAAGTGATTTCATTATACATACCTGTAGTTTCCTTCACGCAATCTACCTTCTGATAACCACCTACTGTTACCACTGGTGCATTGGCTGCTGGCTGATCGCCCTTGGTCTCTTCCTTCTGAATGAAGTGCATGAGGAAGTACTTGTTGTACAGCCAACTTACATTGCCATCCTCGTCGATCATACTCTCAGGATTGCCAAGACTCTCATACTCGGCTGTTGGCAAAGCATAAACATAGCACTCACGCTCACTAGTGGTAGCACCGACTGCAATACGGATGTCTCCACCCTCGCCTGTTGTTGTGACGAAACGCTCATATACTGGTTCCAAGCCCCAACTCTGCTTCTGGAAGACAACCAATGTAAAGTCATCACCGAAGGTCTTCAAGGTGAATGGAACGAAGTTGCTGAAAGTAAAGGTGTTAGTCTGTGCATCGTCTGCCACGCTGCTAGAACCTGTCTGTGAGAAGGTCTTACCATCCAAAGACACAGTCCAGTTTGCCCATGGAGAAGAAGTTGGATATGTGACATCCATTGTATTGGTAGGCATACCATTGAATCGAACAGGAATCGTCTTCACTGCCTTACCATCCTCAGAAGCGATGGTGATGGAGTAGCCTTCCTCGGCAGAGATAGCATACTTGACGTCCTTCACACCTTCCTTGAACATCACACCACCCTGGGTATTCTCGTTGGCACGACCTACCATGAAGCCACCTTCCAACTCTACCCAATCAGGAGTGTTGGTCACGGCGAAACGATAGTTTGCCTGAACAGAGAACTTGGTATATTCATTATAACCTACTACAAGACCTGTCTCTGTGATGTCATTGCCCTCCTCGTCGAAGACAGTGACAGAGTAGCCTGCAGCAGAACGAGTTACCTCGGCGATAGCAGCCTTCTGACCACCCATGGTGAGCACCAACTGAGCGACGCTCAAGTCCTTGCTAGCATCATCGTCGGTCAACTTCACCTTGATGGTCTGCTTACCAGCCTGACCATTCAAGACGAAGGCATCAGTATTCTCACCCTGCTCCATCTTACACCAGATGGCAGAAGAAGCGAGGCTCCAGTTGGTATTTGCCTCAAAGGTGAAATCCAACTGATCGCCAGCTTCACCAGCGAGTTTCTGCACCTGTGGGAACACAGGGGCTGCGGCATCGTCGTCATCGCTGGAACAAGCGGTGAACATGCACACTGAAACCAGTGCCATGAGGACGAGCCAATATTTTGAAATCAATGTTTTCATATTGTTCTATTCTTTCTATTCTTTATTTCTTATATGCTTGATTGATAATATGCAGGTAGTCATCGACTTAGTATCCCTGCTCTTTCAATTTCTCTGCCTCTGCATCGCTAATCCACTCAAACAATGAGATGAAAGTGCCGACATTACCATATGATGAGCCATCCTTGTTCAGCACATTAAAGCTGACATACTGTATCACATAGTTCTGGCAGGTATTAAAATAAGAGGTGTAGAGGCTTGGCTGACTGATGCGCAACTTGCCATCGCCATAGATGGTGCCAAATGCCTCGCCAGTAGTACCAGCCACCTGGTCGTCCATCTCTACCAAAGGCTCCAAGGCATTGCCAGGCTTGAACTTCAGTTTCAAGTCGTAACCCTTGTAGTAAACGCCCTTCAAGAGAACGGTGTTCTCCTCGCCTTCAACTACCTCAGTCTTGATCAGACGTTTGGTTACGTTGTTCAGATACTGGCTGTAGAAGGTAGATGTTACCTTACACCAGCCTGAGAAGTTGTGGATATCGAAAGGACAAGACTTCTGCATCACCACATGAGCATAGTCCTTGTAAAGCTCAGTCCAGTTGTACTTCTCTGGAATCACCAACTTGAGGGTGAAACCGAGGGAGTCGGTCTTTCCGATGTTGTCATATACACCTTGCACTTGCACATTGCCCACCAGTTCACCAGCCTTGATGGTCACGGTGTTGTTAAGGATGCGATAGTGCTTGCCCTCTACAGCATTGCTTTCCTTGTCAACGACCTCGACGGCAAAGGTGCGGTCGAAATCAGCCTTTTCGGTAGCAGATACAGGAACATTGAATATCTCATTGCTTTCCTGCACAGGATACTGATAGAGCGTATCAGAGAACATGACATGACTTGGACCCGAATAAGTCGTAAAGTCTTGCGAACAACTCGCAAGGGAGATGATTGCAGCAATCGCCGCCATACATCCCATCAATATTTTCTTCATGATCGTCTCTTTATTAATCATTATTTGTTACTTTCATTAGGCTCAATCTCAGAACCTGGAGCCTCCAGCTCATGCTGAGGGATAGGCCATACGAAGAGTGGATCATCCTTCTCTACCTTGAGGTTGCTCTGCACGAAGTTGGCTGCTGGCTGGTCGGAAGCCTTGCGCTCGAATCCCTTGTGCCAACGCTTGAGGTCGTTCAGGCGGAAGCCCTCCATATAGAGTTCCTTCACACGCTCTGCCTCGATGATGTCCATCGCATTGCTCTTGCTCATAGAGGTGTTGCCACCATAGGAAGAGTAGCGAGCGGTACGGATGGCAGAGATGTCCTTGCCGGCATTCGTATAATCCTCCTTGTTCACGTAAGCCTCAGCACGTATCAAGTACTGCTCTGAGAGACGGAACACCATTGGCTGGTGTACGTGGTAGATATTGCTAGCACGGAAGGTTGCATCACCGAAGTACTTGGTAAGCAAAGGCCACTGCAATCCATGCTCATAACCTGTGACACGAGTCGTGAAGATGGCTGCGGCACGGAGGTCATTGTTATCAAATGAGTTGATGACCCAAGTCTCTGGCACGTAGTCAGGACGATAAGACACGAAGTCGTATTTGTCGAAGATGGTTCCGAGTGCGCCACCATAGCTATTCACGGTGAAGCCCACTTTCCAGATGCACTCACGAGAGTCACCATACTGCCAAATGTAAGCATAGTCGTTCACCATGTTGGAGTAGGTGTTACTAGAAGCCTTCTCCAAGGTGTAGTACTTGCTCTTGATCACCTTGGTAGCGTACTTGATGGCATCATCGTAGCGATGCATATATAAGGATACGCGCGCACGCAAGGCATAGCAAACATACTCATTGAAATAAATCTCATTGTAGAGACTGCCAGAGAAGTCCTCATCCAACTTCAAGAGTTCCTGAGCCTTATCGAGGTCGCTCAACACGAAGTCGTAAGATGCCTTCAAGCTGGCACGCTTCTGTGACTCATTGCCCTTGTAGTGCTCGGTGAGAACCACACCCAACTCCTGCTCTGCCTGCTCATCGCTGTCGTAAGCCTTGCAGAACATCTTAATGAGCTCTGAATAAGCGATGGCACGAGCGAGATAAGCCTCACCACAACACTGGTCGAGCTTGTCCAACTGAGCATCGCTGGTGGTGTTCATCTTCACCTTATCTACGTTGTCAAACAAGTAGTTGCAACGATTGATGACATCATAGAGGTCGGCATACACTGCCTCGATGTCGGTATTGGTTGACTTGATGTCGTTCCAACGGTAGATGTCACCATAAGTATTGGAATTTCCCTTCACACAATACACGAAGTCGGTCTGCAAGTCAGGAAGTATCGTCAAGTTGCCCGAATAGAGGGCACTGCTCTTGAAACTGTCATAGATGCCATACACCAACTTATCGACATCGTCCACCGTGTTGATAGCCTGCTCCATGCGGATGCTGTCCTCTGGATACTTATCAAGACACGAAGAGAAGGTCAAAGCCAAGATGGCTGACAGGATATATGTCTTTATATTTCTAATGTTCATTGTAATCTCCTTTCTTGTTTAGAATGACACTTCCATACCGAGCGTAAACTGACGGGATGCTGGATATTGTGCCTGGTAAACATTGGATGAAACCTCTGGGTCGAGACCATTGAAACCTGTGATAGTGAACAGGTTCTGTGCCTGCGCATAGATTCTTACCAAAGTGAAGAACTTGGTCTTGCTCAACCATGCCTGTGGCAAGGAGTAAGAGAGACTGAGGTTCTTCAAGCGCAAGAATGAAGCATTCTCCAAATAACGGTCGTCCAACTGGTTGACCTCACCCCACTTAGGGATGTCGGTGATGTCACCAGGGTTCTTCCAACGGTTGTACAATACACGACGAGACTGGTTGTAAGCGGTACCGAAGGTAACGCCACCCTCCTCGAAGTAACGGTCATTGTTGATGACATAGCGAGTACCAATCCAACTGAACTGGGCAGACAACTGCAAGCCCTTCCAACGGAAGCTGGTACCGAAACCACCCATCCAAGGTGCATCGTAAGTCTTGCCTGTCATGACCTTGTCGCTCTCACGGAACTCGTTGGTCACGTTGCCATTCTTGTCATACCAGAGCTGCTCACCATTGGCTGGATTGACACCAGCATAACGGTTGAGGAAGAACTCGCTTACGGAGTGACCTACTACATATTTCAAACCTGTGGTAGAGTTCACATACTCAGTCACACCATTGTAGAGTTCCTTCAAGCGGTTCTGGTTGTAAGATACATTGGCGCTCACATTCCAAGTGAAGTCCTTGGTACGGATGACGTCGGCATCAGCACTCAACTCGATACCCTTGTTGCTCATCACACCCACGTTCTTCCAGCGGTAGCCCTCACCTGTAACAGTGTAAGACTCAGGCACACGCATCAACATATTGGAGGTACGCTTGTAGTAAGCCTCGAAGCTGAAGTTGATGCGATCGAGGAAACCGAGACGCAAGGCGAAGTTGTTCGCCCATGTGTTCTCCCATCCCAAGTCCTCGTTACCACTCTGTGATGGATAGAGACCTGCCACATCATCGTAGTTGGCATCACCCGATACCAAAGCCAAGTGATAGTAGTTAGGAATCTCGGAGTTACCCGATGTACCGGTGCTCACAGATACCTGGGCATTGGTGAGCCAGTTCATCTTCTTGAGCCATTCGGTCTGCTTCACATTCCACATGAAGCCCAAAGACCAGAAGGTACCCCAACGATGATCCTTACCGAAACGTGAAGAGGCATCGGTACGGAGGGAGAAGTCGGCGTAGTAAAGTTCCTTATAGTTGTACTCGCCACGCATGAAGAATGACAAGTAAGAATAATCGGATGTAGAATCAGCCCAACGTCTTGCACGAGTACCTGAAGACACATTGGTCAAGAGGTCGTTGGTCTGTCCAGTGGAATATACATTGAAACCCTCAGAGTGATAGTTCACTGCCTCCTGTCCCAACATCACGTTGAAGGAATGGATGTCCTTCAGGGAGAAGCGGTAGTTGGCGGTAGTGGTCTCGGTGAGGTTGAGAATATCACTGCTCTGGCGTGCCGCTGTACCCTCGCCATTATTGGAAGAAAGACTTGGGAACGACTGCATGAACGCTGTGGAGTGAGTGAAATCGGCACCAAACTGGGTGCGGATGGTCAAGTTCTCGATAGGATAAATCTCGGCATACATGGTAGAGAGCACCTTATACTTCTTGTTTTTGATAGGGTTCTTAGCCATATATACGATAGGGTTCTCACTCGTACCAGCCCAGTTGCCAGCGGCGAGAGAAGCCAAACTGCCATCCGATGCGTATGGATTCCAGTAAGGGAGCATGAAGCGGCAAGCCGAGATTGGGGTAACGGTGGTATAAGTACCATCGTCTGCCTGCTGTGCCTCCTCGTAAGCCGCCATGGTGTTGGTACCGATCTTCAACCAGTTGCTAGCCTTCACATCTGCATTGGTGCGGATGTTGTAACGGCGGAAGGTAGAGCTCTGTGCGATACCATCCTGGTCGTAGTAACCACCAGATACATAATAGTTCAAGCGGTCGGTGGCACGGTTGACGGAAAGTTCGTAGTTCTGGAGAGGAGCACGGTCGTTGAACACCTCATCGAGCCAGTTGACATTCACTCTTGACAAGAGGTTGTAGTCCTTGCCAGCATCCAAGCCCACTTCCTTCTCAAACTGGATGCGCTCGGAGGTATTCATCATGCTCCAGTTGGTCTGTGCCAACTGAGAGAAACCATACTGCGCACGGAGGGTTACCTTCGCCTTGTCCATGGCAAGACCACGCTTCGATGTGATGACAACCACACCGTTGGCAGCACGAGCACCATAGATAGAGGTAGAGGAAGCATCCTTCAACACGGAGATAGACTCGATGTCGTTAGGACTCAGAGTATTGAAATCGGAACTAGAGATAGGCACACCATCCAAGATAAAGAGTGGTGACTTACCAGAGTTGATAGAGTTGGTACCACGAATCTGGAAGCTCGCCGCCTTGCTAGGTTCACCCGAAGAGGAAATGACCTGCAAACCAGTACTCTGTCCCTGCAACGCCTGGTCGAAGCTGGCGGCTGGGACATTCTCAATCTTCTCAGACTTCACGGTAGATACAGAACCCGCGATGGTTCCTTTCTTACGAACGCCGTACGCCACGACCACCACCTCGTCCATCACCTTGGCATTGGTGGAGAGCGTCATGTTCAGCGTATTCGTCTGCGCATTGACAAGGTGCTTCTGCGTTTCCATGCCGACATACGAGAATACCAGCGTGGCCTTAGATGCACCCTTCACCTCGATGGTGTAGTTACCGTCAACATCGGTCACGACACCATTCGTTGTACCCTCTTGAAGGATTGTTGCTCCAATCAACGGCTCGTTGTCTTCAGCAGACACCACCGTACCCTTGACACGGAAAGTCTGTGCCAGGGCTGTTTGGATAGTCAACACAATCAGAGAGACAAGCAATAGGGAAAATCTTCTCATCCTTGTTTGTTTCAAATTGTTGTTTATAAAATGTATTAATACTTATTTTTTTCTCGTTTGGTAAAAGCTACAATCTTTAAACGACTCTTCGCTTACGCCTCGCTATACATTTTTTCACAAATTTGCATACGTGCGTGTACCTATTGATTAAAAACGGTGCAAAATTACGAATAATTTCTTATTATTACAAGACTTTTGATTAAAAACTGCTATTTTTTCAGTAATATGTGTAAGAATATCAGTAATATGAGCATCCTTTTTCTACATTTTCATAAAAAACTAGAAAAAAGGAACTCTCATACAGAATTATTCTGTAACTTTGCAGTCGTTTGCATCGGATGCTCTTGCTTCCGAAAGAAATGGATCATGAGAATGAAATTAGACTTCTAAGATATGAACTATAGATTTTTGTTATGGCTGTGTTTTCTATTGGGCTTCACCTTGCAGATGAATGCCCAGAACGATGAGACCCGCCCTGAGGACAGGGAGGTGGATATGGACAACCCTACCTTCGAGCCGATGGTGAAGGTGGGAAAGGTATTGTATAGTGGCGACAGCATACAGTATGTACAAGTAAACAATGTATATGTATATCCCCAACCTACCTTCAAGAACGACAAGCAGCGCCAGGCTTACAACCGATTGGTCTATAACGTGAAGAAGGTGCTCCCCATCGCCAAGGAAGTGAGAAAGATTATCATCGAGACGGGCGAATATCTCGAAACCCTCCCCAACAAGAAGGCGAAGGATGCGCACATGAAGTTGGTGGAGAAAGGCATCAAGGAGGAATACACGCCTAGAATGAAGAAGCTCACCTACGCCCAGGGCAAGCTCTGCATCAAGTTGGTGTATCGCGAGTGCAGTTCCTCTTCCTATCAACTCATCCAAGCCTTCCTCGGACCTGTGAAAGCTGGTTTCTACCAAGCCTTCGCCTGGGCTTTCGGTGCCAGTCTCACCAAGAAGTACGACCCCAATGGCGTGGATAGATTGACCGAGAGAGTGGTAAGACAAGTGGAGTCGGGACAGATCTAACGTTTTTGCTCTATCTCAAAAAGCCACACAAACCGTTAAACTTTCATATATTCCCATTATTATACTTGCATTATAAAAGTATTATAATTATCTTTGCATAATAATAGCAAAGATAAGGAAACTATGATAGCAAACCCATTCATACTCCGCGGATATGTATCAGATGAATACTTCTGCGACAGAGACAAGGCTTATCCCATCCGACTGTCATAGGCGAACAGCCAGACTGTCATAGGCGAACAGTCTGACTGCCGTAGGCATGCAGTGAATTATACATAGGCAGCTATTTTTTCCAACTAGAAAGGCTACCTCTCATTTCTACCTCACATATCACTAAGCACGCACTATCACTCTTATTATCAGATATTTACATAGAGTGAGGTGTGACATCAGACACCTCACGCACACCACACGACACCACACGTGAGATAGAGTGAGGTGTGAGTGTGGTGTCGGCACGGACACCACACAGCATGCAACTATCTATAAATCAATCGAATAGAAGTATCTTAGTGAGGTGTGAGGTAGAAAACAACAGATACGATTATACGTACAATGATAACACAAATAAATGAACTAGCCATATTTTTCGGACCGATTTTCTTGGCTTTTTCATCTGAAAGTGGTAAATTTGCACTTTGAAACTCGGCAAAGGTTGAATATATGATGCAAGAAGCGAAGATGCAAGACAATCACAGCTTGGCGCAGATGGAACTTCTCTATAAAAAGTTCTATGTGCGGTTGCATCGTTATGCCCTAACCTTTCTGGGGGATGAGGACGAGGCGACCGACGTGGTCGGAGAAGTGTTCTTGCAGATTTGGGAAAGCTGGCAGGTGGGCGCAACCATCAATGAAAGGAAGAACATCGCCGCCTATCTTTACACTAGGGTGAGAAACAGTTGCCTCGACCACCTGCGACATCGCAAAGCCATCGACAACTACAACACCTTCCTAAAGGCAACCTCCCCTTTCACCACGGATGCCGAAGTGGAAGACTTTGAGAAAAGAATTACTCGCCTAAGGGAAGCGATAGAGAATCTACCTCCTTCCGATAGGCGAGTACTGAAAGCTGTATATTTTGAGCACCTCTCTTATAAAGAAGCCGCCGAGCGACTGGAAATGAGCGAGAATATGATTCACAAACACATGACCAAAGCCTTCCGACAACTTCGGGAGATGTCCAAGAACTACGATTACGTCTTACTATTGCTTATTTCATCAACTTGGCTAACTCGTTGAGCAAGTCCTCGCCACGCAAGTTCTTACCCACGATGATACCCTTGCTATCCACCAATACGTTGGCAGGGATTCCCTTGATATTATAGATAGGAGCCGCAGCACATCCCCAACCCTTAAGGTCGCTCATGTGAGGCCATGGCAACTTGAGCTGTGCGATAGCTTTCACCCATGCCGCCTTGTTGTTGTCGAAAGAAACGCCCACAACCTCGAAGCCCTTCTTGTGATAGAGGTTGTAAGCCTTCACCACGGTAGGCATCTCGGCACGGCAAGGACCACACCAGGAAGCCCAGAAATCTATCAATGTATATTTGTTCTTCTTCACATACTCCGATGCACGGATGGTCTTGCCCTTAGGATTTGGCATCGCCAAGTCGGTGTAAGGTTGACCTACCGCCGTCGCCATCTCCGCCTTCTTCTCGTCCAACATCTGCTGGAAGTAATAATAGTGGTGTCCCTCCTCCATCTTCTTCTCGATGATGTCACGCTCAGGAGCTGAGAAGGTGCTGCCATTCATCACATAGAGGTAGTCGCTGTAGGCAGATGGGATGTGAGCCACGGTGAAGACCTTGGTCAACGACTTCTTGATGTCGCTGATGCTATCCACGATAGCACGAGCCTTCGCCTTGTCTTCCTTGGAAGATACGCTATCGGTCACGATGCTCCAAGGTTTCTCCATCTCCTTATCATAAGGAGCCATCAAGGCATCGTACTCCTTCTGCAACTTGTTGGCTGCACCTTCGGTCTTGACGATAGGGCGCACCTTTGGGTCGTCGGAGATGGTGAGGTCGATGTCGGCGTTTTCCAAGAGGAAGTCTGCCATTGCAGTGTTCTTGCCATTGTGGATAGGAAGGATGAAGCGAGTAGATGCTCCATCGAAATCACCAGAGAATTCGAACTTGCCGTTCTTGACAGTAGTGGTATCGAGCGGAACCATACTGAAGAATCCCTGCATCTCACAAAGGAATACAGTGTCTCCCTCCTCCACTCCAGCAGCTGTACCCGTAATGTGGTAACCGTTGGCTGCACTCATTGCCAACCCAGACAAAGCCAGGCTAGCAGCAATTACTAATTTCTTCATTGTACTTATTTTTGTATTTTTACTTTGTTTTTTAGAAAGACTGTTATGCCTTGCAACTATGCGTCACTATTATCTCCTTTCGTTGCTATCTTCTTGACAATCACTATTACTACCGTATAAATAGCAATAGGCAAAGCCATACTACAAAGCCAATTCCAATCCAATGTAAATTTCAGGTGGTAGAGAAAAAAGCACACAGAGAAACTGCTTGAAACATCGAAGCAGAATTTATATTGCTCCTTTCTAAAATAAAAATAACCTGAAACTATCGCAACAAAGAATGCGATAATAGAAACTATCAAATTTATCGACATAACTATGCCTTTTAATGTTTACACTATACTATTCATACTTCTGCAAGATTTCTCTTACAGCTGCAGGATCCGAAGGAGAGCCGAGCACCTTACCATCTGGCGTAATCATCAGGTAATAAGGCACTCCATTTCCCACTTGATACTTGTGGAAGAGGTCGTCGTAGCCCTTAGCGGTCGTGATATATTGCGGCCATGGCTCAGGATGCTTCTCCATTGCTTTAGTCCAAGCTTCCTGCTTGGTATCAATCGAAACGCCAATCACAGAGAACTTGCCCTTGTATTCCTCAGCCAACTTCTTGACCTCTGGCATTGCAGCCAAGCAGATGCCACACCAGCTAGCCCAGAAATCCACCAATACATACTGGTTCTTGGGTACTATATTAATAAGGTGGCAAAGTTTCCCATTCACGTCCTTCAGTTCCAAATCGACCAGCTCGCCTCCCTTAGTCGTCTTCTTGGCATAAGCGATACGCTGGCGGAACTCCTCCATGCGGATAGGATCGCCAGGAACAGATGTGATGGTGCGCTCTAGATGAGCTACCTGCTCAGGAGTGAGGTTGTAACCTCGCTTCAAGAGGTTATTGGCGAGATAGACGGAAATCACTGACTGAGGATGAGAGTCGATGAAAGTCCAATCAGCCGACCCGCTCTCATTCTTTGCCTTGAGAGCCTGATACTCATTGAAGTCAGTCTGCACCTGTCCTCCAGTCACCTTCAGGTCTTTATCCACAAAGATGTCATCATTTGAGATAAAGACATCCGTGTAAGTCCATCGGATAGAATCGGTAGGCCAGTTGTTCTTACCCACCAATTCGAGATTATTGGTCATCAGCGTACCAGAAAGCGGATGGTCGAGTTTGCCTTTCAGCTCAAACTTTCCTCCCTTGACCCAACCATCAGCAATACTTACCGAAAAAGAAGTATCGGTATGGCAGCAAACTTCCACAGAGTAGCCATCGGGGATATTCACCTCGCCCTTGATGACAAATCCTCTCTGAACTTGGGCGCCCACGGAGAGGCAACCCAAGCAGAGAGAGAGTATAAGAAATATCTTGTGCATTTTACTAAATGTGTTATGATTATTACCTTCTTTTCATTCAGATTGAAGCCGATCATTTCAGTTTCAAGACCTTCTTGCCATTGATGATATAGAGTCCCTTGCCAGAAATCTTGTCGAGTTTCTTGCCATCCAAAGTATAGATGCCTTGTGCGGCAGCCTTTTCGAGTTTGCCAGCTTGGATAGCCTCGATGCCAGTAGGGTCACCTTCCTGGTTGAACCAATAGATGTCCTTAGGAGCCTCCTGCAAGTCGTAAGCCGTATAAGTCTCTGTAGGCAAAGCCAAGTAAGCCGTATTTGGCTCAATCACAGCATCATCCGCTAGGAGATGGAACAGCTTGTTTTCAATGTCAACACTGTAATACTTATTGGCGATGGTCAAGTCCTTGACATTGCAGCCGTTCTCGCCACTCCACTTCAAGATATTGCTAGAATAGGAGTTCACATCGTAGCTGTCATTCGCCACAAATGTCATCGTGCCTTTTCCATAGAGGATATGAGGCTCATTGCCATAGAGACTCTGCGAATACTCATAGCTATCGAGGTAGTATCCGCTTGCGTCATCGGTAGGATGGAGCGAATTATAAGAGATGTCAGCGAAGCTGAACTGCAACTCGTTCACCACCTTGTCTGGCATGTCATATCCCTTCGGGAAATAGACTACCTTGTAGCCACCCTCCTCTGGGAACTCGATGTCGAAGGCTTGCGTGCTCTTGAAGTGAGCCTCATAATAAGCAGTGCCACTGATGTTGTTGATGGTGAGCGGATTCGTAGAAATCTTCTCGCCCGTGGATTTGTTCAACCAATAGTCGAACTGGGTAGTCGTTTCATCGTTTGGCGTAGCCGTCAGAGTCACATTGTCGCCTATCTCGTTGCAGACCTTGGATGACTTGACCGTACCCAAAGACGACTGTCCCGTAGCGATGATAGGAGCCACATGCGTGAAGAGGGCATAATGCAAAGCCTCAGAGAAGAATGGGAAGCTACCCTCCGCCTTCACCTCGCTATCTTCACTGGTGGTAGAGCTAATGTCCATCTGCGCTGGGTTGTCATAGTTGACGATGTCATCGTTGAAGACGAAATCGTCAAACTCACCATCGTTGACTACCGTCGCCACACTGAAACCTGCCAATATCCATCCCTTGGTAGGGAGTGCATACGCCGTATAGGTAGCGTTGGAGGATGAACCTGAGAGAATGAACTTCACATCCACAGCCTCAGCTGGAGTCTTCATGTCGGCATAGAGGTCACTTGCCTCATCATCCGAAGTCGTGCTTCCAGCTGGTTCCTCAGCATAGACCTTGCCTGCTCCTGTAGGATAAGCCTGCAGGGTGGCATAGAAATCATAATACTTGGTGCCGCCGGCAAACACGCTTGCCGAACTGCTCAATAATAAAACCATTGTGAGGACAAATGCTCTAGCCATTTGCTTTCCCCACGTTGTTATCTTGGTATTCATAAGCCTTTCTATTTTGTAGAATTACTTTTTGATTGTTTGTTGTTCTCTTTCGATATAACCATATTGCTATCACGATGATGAGCACAGTCAAGACAAGCGCCATCCATGGTCGGAACCAACAAGGCTCGTCTTGATACACCTGTGGAAGCAAGGTGGCGGATGTCCCTATTGACAAACTCCTCACCTTTCCCGAGGCATCGGCTATCACCGTCTGTGGCAGTACGCTCTCTACCATCTCTGGCGTGAGCAAGTCCTCAGGCTTCGCCTCGCCATCCGTGACCTTCCAAAGCACGGTGTGCATGATGAGACGTACCCAAGGAGAGCGACAAGACACATAGTCCATCCACTCGCCCATATCGCCCTGCGTCACCTGAGGCAAGTTCTTCCACTTCACCTCGGCAGGAGCAATCGCCTTGTTGATGGCGTAAGTCACCATCGACATACAGTTGACGGATGTATAGTCGAATGTCCATACGGAGCCGTTCATCGCCTCCTCGTCCAATACCTTCCAGAGGTTTTGCTTCTCCTTCGGCTGTAGGTTGAGCAAGAACGCCTTCACGCCACGCCCTTCTTGCTTGTAGCTATCCAAGAACTGGCTCGTTGGCACAGGAGCAAATCCCGCCTTCGCCTTTCTCGTGAACACATCCAGGTAAGAACTCTTGTTCATGTCCATCTCGAAGGTAAAGCAATAGTCCAGTCCCTTCTCCTTGCACACCATTCTGAGGGCGGCATGTCCATAAACGGAGTAGAATGCCTTACCCTCGCTGATGACGAGCAAGTATGCCTGGATGAAGTCTGGGTTGGAAGCTGCCTGATTGAGGCTATCCACCTTGACAGAATCCATCTTCTGTGCGGTCTGCAAGGTCTGTCCCATTCCACTGATGCAGATCCCCAGCAATAGCAATATGGTAATAATCTTACTGCGCATCTCTTACGTATCTTACGCTCATTCCCATTTCATCGGAAGTACTCTGGCGATAAACCTGGTCGCTATTGAAGAGGAACTTTCTATAGATGTAGAAGCCATCGCCCTTGCCTTGCTCCCCGTCCTTGGATGCTGTCCAGAACACAGCATAGGTACCGAAGTATCTACACTCTTCCACACCCATCACTGCATGAGGAAAGTACCAACCTGCCATCAACACGTTGAAGTCGTTCTTCTCTTCATAGATGGACATCATGTTCTTAGCCACATGACCTCTCCATTCCCAACTACCAGCTTGAGAGGCAGACATACCCATCGCCATCTCCAAGTTCTGCCAGTCGGCATCGGTAGGCAGTCGCCATCCCTCAGGACAAGCAGCCACGGCAGCCTTATAAGTATAGAGGCGACCATAGACATTCTCATCGAGAGCACCATTGCTATTGATACCATCATATATCATACAAGTGGATTCATCGCCCGTGTCATAACGGAAGTTGTCGGCGAGCCACTCCAAGTTGCCATACCTCACCCATCGATACTCATTGCCATCACGAGGGTCGGTATAAGTGCCAGTGGCAGAAGGAGCGACCTTAGCCACGGCATCATCGTCATCGCTGCAAGATGTGAGGCAGAAAGACATCCCCATCAACATCAGTATCAGCAACAAATTATATTTTGCTTTCATTTCTATTCTCCTTTTCTTATCAGTATTCAACATATTAGAATATATATCCCAAGTTGGTCAACGCCTCCTTGAAGAGTCTTGCCTTCTCGATAATCTTAGGATAGTCGGCATACTTGGTGGCTATCTTCTCATCGGTATAGGTCAATACCATGGAAGCATAGGCCTCCACATCCTCCGCATACTCCATAAAGTAAGAGCCATGAATATCGGAAAGGAAACCACACTGACGAACATAGTCTTCCTTGTCTGTACCTTCTGGAGCTTTGATGTCTTGACGGTAATACTTCTCGCTCACCGCCTTGAACTCTGCGAATGCACTCTCATTGCTGGTGGCGATATTGGAAACCATCACCATCAAGATCTTTCTAGCATACTTGTTCTTACTATCCTCAGTAAGCAGACGATGCAACTGTCCACATGCCATCGCCACACATCTCTCACCCGACACTGCGTATGGCTTGGTTGCGTGACCATAGACATCAGAGCCAGTGATGGTACTAGCCAAGAAGATGGAGAAAGGACGAGTGTCCTTGGAGATGTGGTTTAGCACATACTTCTTCAAATATTCCACAGCGGCAGTACGCTTCTCTTCTGTCTTGAGATAGGTGTATGTGTAAGGATGCGTATTGATTGAGGTGGCACCCACCATATAGTTGACATCCACCACTTCGACGAAGTAGCGTGTATTGCCCATGATGTCGATGCCGAGTTCCTTCTTCTGGATGGTATCGTTGAAGAGAAGGTAAGAACCTTCTTCCTCCTTGAACTTTCTTCTCATCTCTGCCGTGGCATCCGTCTCATCCTCACCTGGGATGAAGTTGTCGGTAGGGTCGTTGACATCTACCACTGGTGCATCCTCTTTGCCACAAGAGGTGAAGCACAACGTCATGGCTATCAGAAACGAGGGAAATATGATATTTCTTAATCTTTTCATAATCATCTTTTTTATGGGTTATTCTTCAGCAGATGTGCTCACTGGCTGACGAGTCACATTGCCATTGTTTGGCATACCTGTATTGAAGTTGATGACCTCCTGAGGGATTGGCATCGTCCATGATGGGTCGTCCTCTGGAAGCACATAAGTGCGAGTCTCCAATGGTGCATCTGATGAGGTATCAGACTGATATACTGAGAAATGATGCGTGATGGAAATCTTCTCTGGCTGTACCTTGCACACACGATAGCGACGTAAGTCAAACCAGCGATGTCCCTCACCCAGCAATTCACGCTTTCTCTCGTCACGGATGTCGGTAATCAACTGACTGCCAGATGATGTAATCTGCATATCGGAAGCACCGCTGATGTATCGGTTCTCACGCAAAGTATTGATAGCATTTCTCGCAGCCTCCTCATGTCCCATGTAAGCCTCAGCCTCAGCCAAGTTGAGATAAGCCTCACCAGAACGGAGCCAGAACAAGGAAGACACCTCACGCTGGTAGCCAATTGACTCAGAATACTTCATGTTATAATAGTGAAGATTTTCCTTGGTATAATTCGCTCCCCAACTATTTGCCTTGGTGATGCCAGTGAAGTCGCCCATATGCCAAACCCACTGACTCTTACGCAAGTCGTTGTCGGCGAACCAATCATATACCTCATTCGTCATCTGCACAGACTGTGTTCCATAGTAAAGCAGAACTGGCATATCATCACCACCCATGGTGAAAATCGTCTCAGGGTTATCTATCGCAGCAAAATAGCTATTGTCACGATTGAGGTTCTGCAAGTCACCATATCTCTTGATGACCTTCTGAGCATACTTAGCTGCCATCTCCCAATTTTGCATATAGAGATATACACGACTGAGGAGCATCTGCACGGATACAGAGTCTGCACGATAGGTACTCTTGCGACTGATACTTCTGGCGGCAGTCAGTTCCTTCTCTGCTGCCAAGAGGTCTTCCACGATCAAGTCGTAACACTCCTGCACGGTATTTCTGGTGAACTTCACGTCCATTACCTCCTTGCTGGTCTTCACTGGTACACCCAGTGCTGTAGCTGCCGTACTCTCCTCGTATGGCTGACCATACATATTGGTGAGCCAGAAGTAATACCAGCCACGCAAGAAATGAGCCTGTCCCTTCACGTAGTTGACACCTGCGATTTCGTCCTCCGTGCGTTGTGGAACTTCCTCCACACTTGCAAGTACATTGTTGGCAACATTGATATACTTGTACATCTTAGTCCAAGTATTGTTCTCTGTATAGTAGGTGGTGAAAAGTTCATCGACACCTACACGAGACTGCCAAGTGAGATAACCGAACTGATAGTGGTGAACGCCATATCCGGTAAAACTACCTGTCGCTGTGGAACTGCACTCATCCACCTCATCTGAAAGGAGATGAACAAAGGTTCCGACATTCGCCTCGTTCTTAAAATAATCGCTATTATTGACTGGCATATAGCAGTCGCCGAGCAAAAGCTCATTGAGGTCCTTCCAAGAGCGCACATAGTCGTGGTCTTGCGAATATTCCTCCAAGAAGCTGCTACAACTGCCCAAGGTCATCATGGCTGCCAGAGCCAATATATAATGTTTGATATTCATGACTTTACTTGTTTAGAAATTGATCGTTAAACCGAGTGTATAGCTTGGTGTATCAGAAAGTTGAACTTCTGTGAATCCTCCCTGTGTAGGTGTCTGTCCACGAAGGGCAGAGTCACACCATGTATGCAGGTTGTAACCACTCAGGGTGATGGCGAGACGATTGAGTCCCATACGGTCGAGCATCTTGCGGTCGAACTCGTAAGTCAGAGAGAGTGAAGACAACTTCAAGTAGTTGGCACTCACGACACGAGCTGTACTGTAATCGTACATTTCCCAATAAGAGCCTGTGGCGATAGGAGCACCACTCCACTCTGCAGAAGACCAGTGGCTATTGTTGAAGTAATAAGAGTCATTACCCCTTCCCATCACAGAAGGAATGGTAGTATGCTTCTCATCACCTGGTTTCTGCCATCTGTTGAGGAAGTCCTTGTGGATGTTCTTGTCTGAGTTGAAGGCACTACCGCCATTGCTGACTCCATCAAACAAGCGGAACAAACGAGTCTTGGCACCTAAGTTGTAAAGCAAGGTGGAACTGAGTCGCCACTGCTTGTAGGTGAAAGTATTGTTGATACTTCCCGTGATGTCCGGCTCACGTCTTCCTGATGGAACGAGCACCTTGGTATAGACAGAATATTCGTCCTTGTCTTGTACCTCCTTGAAACGATCCTCGAAATCATCGATGATAGGACCGCCATCGATAGGGTTCAGACCCAAGAACTTATAAGAATAGAACGTACCCACAGCCTGACCCTTTACTACTGCAGTACCATTGAGGAAGTCGCTGAGCGTATAGGTCTCTGCACCTGGGGCTGTCTGCACCTTATTATATACCTTGGAGAGGTTGCCTGAGAATATCCAATAGAAGTCTTTCAACTTGACTGGGGTTGCAGTAATGGTGAAGTTGAAACCCTTGTTGATGATGTTACCGGAGTTGACCACATACGATTTGTAACCATTCACATCGGCGATGGTCTTGTCCATGAAGGCATCGGTGGTCTTCTTGTAATAGTACTCCACCTCAAACTGCAAGCGATTGCGGAAGAAGCTTGACTCCAAGCCCACATTCACGGAGCGGGTCTTCTCCCACTTCAAGTCTGGGTTGGCGAAATAAGCCACAGTGGAAGTGAACTCATCATAGAACGAGTTCATGTTACCCTTCTTGATAATCAACTCAGGGGTTTGGTTGTCAAGCATGTTGCCTTGCTCTCCGTAAGACGCCTTCAAGCGCAAGTCATCAATCTTCTCACTCTTAATCTTGCACAAGTTGCGAAGGTTGAGGTTACCAGACACAGACCAGATAGGAAGCAACTTATCCTTGCTTCGGCTACCAAACTGGTTGGAACCATCATAACGTCCATTCGCATTGAGCGTAAAGAGATCCTTGTAAGTATAGGACAAGGTGGCGTATGCTGATACCATGTTGGTCTTTCTATCCGTGAGCGAAGGCACATTGGAGCGCATCCAGTTCCAATAGCCCGTAAACTTCTCTGGAATATTGGAAGCAAACGACATACCACGATCCTTGTAATAACCACGCTGGGTATAGCTATTGGCCTTGTAATGGGTAGAGCTAGCCTCGAAACCGGCTGCCACATTGATGTTGTGAGCCATCCACTCACCGAAATACTTATTGTAGTTGGCTTGCAAACGAGCCGTCCAACCTACACTCTTCGTATTGTTCTTGCTCAACTCACCGCCGTATGGCAAGGTACAATTGGCAAAATCGGTCACGGTCTCGCCATCTTCCACAGTACGCAACTGACTGGCATGGAAAGTTTTCTCTCCATACCAAGTTTCGATGTCTGCATTCTGCACATTGGCAGAGAAGACGGCATTCAGGAAGAAGTCGTTGATAGGCTGATAGCGCAAGTTGAATGTAGTGGTCACTGCGTTCGTCTCCTGATTGGTAGAACTGTTGTCTGCCTCGTTCAAGATATTGTAGTTAAGCCAGTTTTTGCCGTTATAACGCTTATAGAAGCTATAACTACCATCGGCATTGTAGGCAGGGATGGCACGGCTGGTATTATAGGCATAGTTGATGAAGTTGACTTCACCAGCTGCATACTCACGCTTGTTGAGATAACCATTGATGTTGACCTGGAACTGGAACTTCTTCGACAAGTTGAAGTCAATCTTAGCCATCGCCGTATAACGACGGTTGGTCGTATTGTTGATGACATCGTCCTGGTCGGTATAACCTACAGAAGTATAGTATCTCACCAACTCTGAACCACCTGATACATTGACAGAGTGGTCGTGTGAGAAGGAATTGTGGGTGAGCAAATCAAACCAGTCGGTATTCAAGTTCGCCATCTCATACACCTGCTGCTTGAACTCTTCATGGGTGATTTGTCCTGCATAGTACTGTGAGAGGGCATACTCATAACCTGTCTTTGGCATACCGCTTGGGAAGACGTAGTGAGAATCCACCAAGTCTTGCGAGAAGGCGATGCGCTCGGCTGAGTTCATCAAGTTGATCTTGCTATCCGTATAATAAGGACGCTTACGCATCGTAAACTGGGCTGAGTAAGAGATGATAGGCTTACCCTCACGACCACTCTTGGTGGTTACCACGATGACACCATTGGCGGCACGAGTACCGTAAAGGGCAGTAGCCGCAGCATCTTTCAAGACATCTATACGCTTGATATCCTGTGGGTTGATACCAGAGATGGCGTTACCGATACGGTTCACATAGTCTGGGTCGTTGAGCACATCGGAAGTCAAGTTAACTGGGTCGGTCAGGATAACACCATCGAGCACCCAGAGTGGTTCACGGTTACCTATCAACGTGGAGGTACCACGAATACGAATCTTGTTGGTGGCATTCACCTCACCACTGGCATTGGTGGCTATCAAGTCTGGAATCTGACCTTCGAGCAACTTAGATACATCGCTCACACCACCACGCATCAACTCACTCATATCCTTAGATACGACAGAAGAGGTGAGGTTACGGCGGTCCAACTGTTGATAACCTGTCACGACAACATCCTGAAGGTTTTGGCTAGCATCCTTCATCACAACCAAGGCGAAGTCGCCACGCTTGCCACTCCAACTCGTGTTCTTCATACCTATATAAGATATGTCGAGCGTGATATGGTCGGCTGCCTTCAAGGAGAACTTACCATCGGCATCGGTCACGGTGTTCTGGTTGTTCTTGCGATCACGGATGATGGCACCGATGATAGGTTCACCAGCTTCATCCATCACCATACCTTGCAGTCTTCCATCCGTGCTCTCCCACTTCTGGTTAGGCACATTGCTGCTCTTCACGATGACGATGTACTTGCCCTTGCTCATAGCCTTGAGCGGACGATTTTGGATGATGGCCTCCACTGCCTGCTCGGCAGTCTTGCCACTCACGTTGACCGTCACCTTGAAGTTGACGTCATCGTAATTGTACTGAATCTTCTTGCCCGTCTGCTTTTCCACTTTGTGCAGGGCAGAAGAAGCCTTTTCGTTGACAAACGACATGGTGACTCGCTTGGCAGTCTGCGCCAACACAGGCGTAGCCATAGCAAGCATCATCGAGAATGTCATGCACCCTCGTTTCATGTTGTCTAGCTTTCTCTTGTTAAAACTCATACTTTCTCTCTTTTCAGTTGATTTTTATTTCTGTTTATCTTTCCTTTTTATATTTTAATATCATACCATCATTATTTCACCAAAATGGTATTTTGCTTCTGCTTGATTTGGATTTTTGCAGAACAAATGAGCTGGAGCTGTCGGATAGCTTCCTCAGCGGATGCAGTTCGCTCCATGCTAAAGTGAAGACGTTCATCAATGTGCAGACTGGAAGCAAAGACGATGCTCATGTTATACCAGCGTCCCATCTCCAGCATGATTTCATGCAAGCTCTGTCCATCAAAATAAAACAGTCCATTCTTCCATCCCAGTACTTGTTCCAAGTCGGCATCCTCCACCATGACAAAGCCTGTCGTTCCCACAGTTGCCACCTGTCCTGGCTCCAAGATAGTTTGTTGCTTAGCCACCTCCACGTTCACTTTTCCCTGAAGCAAAGCCACACGAGCTTGCTCTTGGTCAAAGTTTCGCACGTCGAAGACTGTTCCCAGCACCGTTACATCCAGTTGCTTTCCATTCACCACAAACGGGTGCTGTTCGTCATGCTTCACTTCAAAATACCCCTCACCTTGCAATTTCACCTTTCTGAAGCCATCCTTGTCGAAATGGCAAGGAAAAGCAAAGGTACTTCCAGCGTTGAGTGTCACCTTGGTGCTATCATCGAGCATAATGGTAGCCATCTGACCATGAGGGACAGTAATGACTGCCTCGTCATGGTTATCCTTTGGAACATCAAACATTCTGATGACATTATCAGATGTAAGCACGAAGCCCGACTTGGAACTTCTGCTATTAGCAGCCAAGTCGATCATCTTGCCATCCACACAGAGGCTAATGACATTTTTCTCTTCCCCTGCCATATAGACGACATCGCCCATCTTTGCCAGTTGCTGTTGCATTCTGCTGGAAGCCATTTTATCTTCCTCTCCCAAAGGCAATACAAGATAGCACAAAGCGGCGATGCAAGCTGCCATTGCCACAGCCAGATAAGGTCGAAGTGTTTTCCACCTAGACTCTTTCACCCCAATGTTTTTCTTGAATTGCATGAAAGCCTTGTCGGCATCAGGCAGAGGCGTATCTTCAAGCAAGGCACGCTTCAGCTCAAAGCCAAATTGATCATTATTATAATTGTCTTCCATCATGGATATTTCGTTACAAATTGTCACTTTTTATTTATAATACGTAAAGGCCAGGAACCTTGTGCCCCTAAAAAGTAATATTTTGGCATTTTTCGCTTCAATTTGCTCAAAAAAATAAACACGGACAAATTGAATTTGTCCCGGAGGCGACCTTTGCGCAATATTTCCGATTCGTTCAAAAAGATTGTTATCGTAAAAGATAATATATTACCGCGTGTTGACGAGAGTGGTATTGTAACCATCGGGCTGAAAGATTTTTTATTGAATAACGTTAGCATTTAATCTTGCATTATTAGAAACAAACAGAGGAGCAACCATTTCCTAGGTTGCTCCTCCACTATATATATAATAAGGTGTTATTTCTCCGTATAAAGCACTTGAATCATCGTCTGTCCCACCGCCTTCATGGTGTTCTTGTCGAGATGAGCCATATCGTCACTCACGGTATGCCATGTAGGACCGAAGCTGCTCTGCTGGCAGTCGGGATAATAGGCGATGACGTCAATCGTAGGAATCTTCGCCTTCTCGTTGACTGGGATGTGGTCGTCGGTAATCATGCCACCATCACTCTTAGGGAAGTAAGAGCCATAACCTGCCTGGCGAGCCGCCGACCATACCTTCTTGACGATCGCAGAAGCATACTGCTGCGACATGCCCTCACGATAGAATTTGGCTCCTTGTCCTCCTACCATGTCGAGGAGGATGCCATAGCGAGGGAAATAACCATCAGGCTTGTTCTCGCTCCAATATTGAGCACCCAGTGCCCAAGAATCTCCACTGTCTTGAACGTCAGACCACTGAGGTGTTCCCCAGTCCTCTGTATCAAAGCAGATGAAATCGACCCCGATGCTCGGATTGAGTTTCTTGTCTATCTGCAACTGGCGGGCGATTTCCAACATCACGGCGACACCACTCGCTCCATCGTTGGCCGCCATCACAGGCTTGTGCCAGTTGGTGCTATCTGGGTCGTTGTCAGCCCAAGGACGACTGTCCCAGTGGGCACACAGCATGATGCGAGTCGTAGCCTTCGGATTGTAGTGGGCGATGATGTTGGTGTTCTTCAATACCGTTCCATCATATCCCTTCAAGTCAGCCTTCTGAGTTTCCACCTCGCAGCCGAATTGCTTAAACTTCTTCACAATCCACTCGCCACACTTATCATGTGCCTCGCTATTCATCGTGCGAGGACCGAAATCGCATTGCGCCTGACAGAATGCCAAGGCAGAATCTGCATTGAAGGCAGGACCCACAGGGTTCAACTTTTCCGCTTCCTCCACCTCTTCCGTCTCTGGCGAACTCGACGAGTGGGCGTTCTTATAGCTGATGCCGCCTGCCACAACTCCGGCAGCCACCACCAAGCCTAATATCATCTTCATTTTCTTCATTTCTTTTTCTCGTTATAAAGCATTAGAATTCTTCACTCTTCATTCTTCACTCTTCACTTACCTCACGCTCTGCACTTGCGCCATCACTCTGAGCCAGTTGCCGCCCCAAATTTTGGCGATGTCTTGCTCGCTATACTTACGGCGAAGCAACTGGATGGTGAAGTTGATGAGCTCTGAGGAATCAGCTAGTCCACGGATGCCGCCATCTCCATCAAAGTCGGTGCCGAGTCCCACATGGTCGATGCCCATCACATCGATGGCATGTTCCAGATGAGCGATAGCGTCCATGATGTCAGCCTCTCCCTCCTTCTTCAAGAATCCGTGATAGAGCGTGGTATGAGCTACGCCACCCTTGGCAGCAAGCGCACGCATCTGGTCATCAGTCAAGTTGCGAGGCACATCGCAAAGCAACTTGCTACTGCTATGGCTACACACGATAGGTTGACTGCTGATTTCCAGTGCATCGTAGAAACTCTTCTCACCTCCATGACTCAAATCTACCATGATGCCGAGACGGTTCATCTCATGGATTACCTTTTCGCCAAAGCTGCTCACGCCATTGTGAGTGTTACAGCCACGGGCGCTGTCGCAGATGTCGTTGTCGCCGTTGTGACAGAGCGTGATATAGACGATGCCTCGCTGGGCAAAGTGCTTCACATTGGCAATGTCATGCTCTAGGGCAAGACCATTCTCGATGCCGAGCATGATGCTTTTCCTGCCATTGCGCTTGTCGTTGTAAAGGTCGGCAGGTGTACGAGCGATGCTCAGGTAACTGCTGTTCTTGCTCACGATGTCCTCTATCTTGTCGAAGATGAGGTCGGCATACTGAGCAGGTCCCTCCACATCAAAGGCGACCTTGCTACTGAAGGTCTCGCCTATCTTAGGCTGCGGCAAGTAAGCCACCATCGTGGTAGCGTCTTGATGTCCATCAGTCATCTTATGCAAATCCACCAAGATGCGGGAATCTCGATGGTCGAAACGGATGCCCTGTGGGAAGAACATCGGGGTATCGCAGTGGGTGTCGAGGGTGAGGATGCGCTTGTGCAACTGCTTGGCCTCATAGAACTCGTTGGCTTGTCCCACAAGCCACTGGAATATCTTAAGCCCCTCATCTTCCAACCACTCCGGATGCCATTGCACGCCGAGGATGGATTTATATTCGCTACTCTCCACCGCCTCGATGATGCCATCGGAAGACTTGGCGATGGTACGCAACTTCTTGCCCGGTACGCTCACTGCCTGGTGATGGAAAGAGTTGACAAATATCTTCTCCTGCTTATATATATTAAATAAGGTGGAATCCTTCACGATTTGCACGCTGTGGGTGGGTTCCTCACGATCGGCATCTTGCGAGTGCTTTACCTCTTGGTGGATATCTTGCTCCACCTTTCCACCCAAGGCGATTGCCAAGGTCTGGATGCCACGGCAGATGCCCAACATCGGAATCTGGCGGTTGTATGCCAAACGAACGAGCAAGAACTCTGCTAGGTCACGCTCACGATTGATGTTGTGCAGGCGTGGCGAAGGCTCCTCGCCCATCCAGAGAGGATTGTGGTCGCCGCCTCCCGAAAGAATCAGTCCATCGAGATGCTGGAGCGTATTGATGATGACATCAGTATCTGCCACAGGAGGGATGATGACGGGGGTACCGCCAGCTGCAATCACTTGTTTATAATATCGGTCACGAAGGGTGGCATCTACCCCCTCATAGTTGGCAGAGATGCCGATGATGGGTTGGTGCTGTGCTTCGGGAAAAACAGAATAGACACCTTTGAGGTGTGAGTCCAAATCAAATGTTTCCATTTGCTTACCTTATTAATATATATATGTAGAAGTTCTAAAATGACATGGCTAAAGAAACTCCAAGAGTATCCAACAAAAAAATGGGATGCTTGTAGGCATCCCATCATTTTCATATTATTCTTCTTCCAAAATAACAGGAATCTCACGCTTGATACTCTGCTCCAGCGAGATGAGGGTCTCGGTGGAAACCACGCCTGGGATGGCTTGCAACTTATTGTTGAGCAAGTCCATGAGCTGCTCGTTGTCACGGGCATAGAGTTTGATGAGCATGGTGTAAGAACCAGTGGTGAAGTGGCATTCCACAATTTCAGGAATGTTCTGCAATCGCTCCACCACTTTCTTGTACATGTTGCCACGCTCCAAGTTCAATCCCACGTATGTACAAGTAGAGTAACCCAAGCTCTTAGGGTTGACATCGAATCCACTACCAGTGATGAAACCAGCTTCCATCAGATGCTGAACTCGCTGGTGAATGGCTGCACGAGAGACACCACACTCTGCCGCTACGTCCTTGAAAGGGATGCGGGCATTCTTTGACAAGATACCCAAGATCTTTCTGTCAAGATTGTCTATTTTCTCCATTTCTTTTGTTTTATGTTATTGTATCTTTGATGGTATTATCTTATACCAGATAGCAAAATTAAGAAAAAGAATTGATACTAACAACAAAAAGCACGAAAATTTTGTGTTTTTCGTGCTTATTGTTAGTTTTTGTTCTCTTTTTAACCAAAAGAGATAGATTTTCCCTACTTTTTTTTTACTTTCTTCTCTTGCTAGAAGCCTTCTTGGCAGGAGCTTTCTTGGCTGTTGTATTAGCCTTCACGCTCTTGGCCTCAGCAGAAGCAGCCTCCTCCTTGGCATGTTCTTTCACCTCTGGCTTGACGATGCTCACCAATTCTAGGTCGAAGACCAATGTAGAGTAAGGAGGAATCTGACCAGCCTGGCGAGCGCCGTATGCCAATTCCTGTGGAATGTAGAGTTGCCACTTGCTACCTACAGGCATCGTGGTCAAAGCCTCGGTCCAACCCTTGATCAAGTTGCCTGCCTTAAACTTATCAGACTTAACGCCATGCTTCTTGGTAGAATCGAACACGGTGCCATCTATCAAGCGACCCTCGTAGATAACCTCCACCTCATCGCTCTTCTGAGGCACCTCACCTGTACCCTCTGTAATCACCTTGTACTGCAAGCCGCTAGGCAATACCTTCACACCTGGCTTCTTGGCATTCTCGGCGAGGAACTTCTCGCCAGCACCAGCCAAAGCCTCCTTCTGGAAATCCTCGGCAGCCTTAGGAGTAAAGAAAGTAGTGTCGCTAGCCAATGCTGCCATGAAACCCTCCTGGAAGAGAGCGTGGCTGATAGAGTCGTTGGCACTCTTCAGTTCCTCCTTGGTACCAGGATAGACACGCTTCTCCACCAACTTGGCAATCTCCATACCAGCAGAGTAAGCGATGGTCTGAGGATTCACGCCCATAGCGAGCGCATCCTTGTAACCACGGATGAAGTTCTCCATGTAGGTGGTATCCACCTGATAGCTCTGCTGAACATAGTTGATCAATCCACGAGTGGCATTGACACCAGCAGCATAGCTCAAAGAATCGGCTGACGTTTTCAACTCAACAAGGGCAACTGCCTTCTTGTTCTTGTTCTTGTCCTTCTTGTTTGCAGCACCCACTGTAAACAAAGAAGCACTCGCCACGAGGACGAGTGCTATCATTATCATTTTCTTCATTTTTATCTAAGTCCTCTTATATCTGAGCTCCCACAAAAATTACTTGTCACCTATAGAAAGCAACTCAATCTTGAAAATCAAGACAGAGAATGGCTTAATCTGCCCCTGGTTGCGCTCACCATAAGCCAACTCCTGAGGGATGTAAACCTCCCAAACAGAACCTACCGGCATGTGAACCAAAGCCTCAGTCCAACCCTTGATTACCTGGTTAGCACGGAGAGAGATAGGCTCGCCACGCTTGTAAGAAGAGTCGAATACCTTACCATCGATGGTCTTGCCCTCATAGTTTACCTTCACCATAGAAGTATCCTTTGGCATAGCACCGTTGCCCTCCTTGATCACCTTGTACTGAACGCCTGAACGAAGAGTGACAACTCCTGGCTTCTTCTTGTTGGCTGCGAGGAACTGCTCACCAGCCTTCTTGTTAGGACCATACTGCTTCTCCATCTCCTTGGTCTTGATGGCAGTCATCTTGACCTGAACGAGCTGACCAGCCTGCTCCATAGTCATCAAGCCCTTCTTGCCAGTGGTATTGCTAACGAAACCAGCCATGAAGTTCTTCAAAGAAATAGTCTTGGTAGAATCCTCACCGAACACCTCGTGGTTGATACCCTTTACCATCTGGTTGGAAATCTGCTGACCGATCTGGATACCAGCATAGTAAGCAGCCTTCTTCTTGTCGTCACCGGCATTGGCACCGTCGTTGAGACCCTTGATAAAGGCATCCATATAAGTAGTATCCACGCCCATACGCTCTACCAAGAACTCTGTCAAGCCCTGAGACTGAGTGATACCCATGGCATAGCTCAATGTGTCGATGTCATTCTTAAGATCTGCCTTTGGGGTAGAATTGCCACAGCCTACGAAAGCTGCAGAAGCGAAAGCCAACATGGCTCCGAAAATAATCTTTTTCATTTTTGCTTATTGTTTTAATTCTTTGTTCTAGATTGATACAAATGATAGCCTGCGACGAGAGGGATTACTTGACAGCTACCAACTCTACGTCGAAAATCAAAGCTGAGAATGGAGGGATGGCTGCACCTGCGCCACGCTCGCCATAACCCAACTGGTAAGGGATGAAGAAGCGATACTTAGCACCCTCGGTCATCAACTGAAGACCCTCTGTCCAACCAGCGATTACCTGGTTCAATGGGAATGTAGCTGTCTGACCACGGTCGTAAGAGCTATCAAACTTAGTACCGTCGATGAGAGTACCCTCGTAGTGGCACTCCACCTGGTCGGTAGCCTTAGGAGCCTTGCCATTGCCCTCACGCAACACCTGATATTGCAAACCACTCTTGGTGGTGATGATGCCTTCCTTCTTACCATTCTCTGCGAGGAACTTCTCGCCAGCCTCCTTGGCTACCTTGCCCTTCTCGGCAGCAGCAGCCTGAGCCTTAGCCTCTTGCTCTGCGAAGAAATTCTGTACCAACTCTTGTGCCTCTTGCTCGCTCATCTGCAACTTGCCTGCGATGGCATCCTTCACAGCCTGTGCGAAATCGTCGATGTTCAAACTTTCAGCTCCCATAGAAGCCAACTGGCGACCGATACCGATGCCAAGAGCGTAACTTACCTTATTCATAAAATCTATTTATACTTTTTTGATTAATAATCTAACAAAATGTCTTAAAACGTGTGCAAAGATACGACAAATCGGGCGAAGAACAAAATTATTTGGGCAGATAACGTTGCTATTTGCGGAAAAATTACTATTTTTGTGCATTGTTAATAGTAATGTTATCCATCTGAATAACGAAATATGACCCTTTAAAACGAGAGAATATGAAGAAACTTGTATTTTTGACCGGTGCCGGCATGTCGGTGGAAAGTGGATTTAAGACTTTCCGTGGCAACGACGGCTTGTGGGAGAACTACCCTGTGGAGCAGATAGCCACCCACGAGGGATGGGAAGCCGACCCTACCCTAGTAACCAACTTCTACAATATGTTGCGCCACAAGCTCTATGCCGCCCAACCGAACGAGGGGCATAAGCTCGTCAAGGAACTGGAGAAAGATTTCGAGGTGACCGTCATCACCCAGAACGTAGATAACTTGCACGAGAAGGCTGGTTCCAAGAACGTCATCCACCTGCATGGCGAACTCTCCAAGGTTTGTTCTTCCGACAATCCTTACGACTATCGCTACATTAAGGAGTTGCCAGAGGATGATTGCGAGGTGGAGCCTGGCACCAAGGCAGGCGATGGCAGTCTCTTGCGCCCCTTCATCGTCTTCTTCGGCGAGAATGTTCCGATGATAGAACCTGCTGCCGAGGCGGTACAGAACGCCGACATCTTCGTCATCATCGGCACCTCCCTCAACGTCTATCCTGCCGCCGGCTTGATTTCCTACACCAAGCCCCACATCCCCATCTACCTGATAGACCCAGGAGCCGTCAACACCAATGGGTACTATCAGATAAAACACATCATGAAGGGTGCTTCTGAGGGAATGAAGGAACTGACCGAGATATTGGAGAAAGAGAAATAAAAAACTTATCTCACTCCCACTCTAGCCTCGGCGACATTGACCACATAGTCGCCGAGCTTCTCGCACTCTTGGATGATGTCCATATACATCGTTCCTACACCATAGGTATAGAGGTGGTTATCGACATCATCGAGGTTCTGGTTGCGAAGCTGGTTGCGGTAGTTGTTGATTTCCGTCTCGATATTGAACGTATGCGTCATGGAGAGCGTGTGGCGGTCGTGGGTGAACATATAGTTCATCTGCGTCAAAGCCTCATCCACCAACTTAAACATCTGGTGGATGTTCTGATACTGCTGCTCAGTGAAGTCCTCCTTGTTGTCCTTCTTGCGCTTGATGGTGCGAGAGATATTGAAGCAACTGTCGCCAATGCTCTCTATCTCTGAGATTTCACGGAGCATGGCACGAATCTTCGCCTTGGTATCATCACTCAGATGAGCATCGCTCACCTGGTCGAGATACTTCGCTATTTCTATCTCCATACTGTCGGAGATTCCCTCATACTTCTCGATGCGGTCATAGAGCTTGTCGAAGTTCTTGTGATCCGTTGTCCCCAAGAGTTCCATCACCATACCAAACATACGGTGGATGCGATCACCAAAACTGCTGATTTCTTTCTGTGCCTCGAAGACAGAAAGTTCTGGAGTCTTCATGATACCCGTCTGGATGAAACGCAGACGGAAGTCCTCATCTTCCTTATCCGCCTTTGGTTTGATAAGTTGGCAAACCAACTTCTCTATCTGAGGTATAAACCAGATGAGCACAGCTGTATTACACACATTAAAACAGGTGTGGAACATCGCCAAGACGATAGGCAGCAACGTAGCTTTCTGAGCTGCCGACATATTTCCATCCGGATTATATCCTACCAATGAACACACAAAGTTGACGAAAGGATAGAACAGACAGAGCACCCAAATGACACCAAACACATTGAACACGAGATGAGCCAAAGCGGCACGTCGAGCCTGTGCATTGGCACCCAATGCTGCAAGATTGGCAGTAGCCGTTGTTCCGATATTCTCGCCCATCACCAGCGCAATACCGAGATAGATAGGAAGCACACCGGTAGAACAGAGCAGAATGGTAATAGCCATGACGGCAGCCGAACTCTGTACGATACAGGTGATGACCGTACCTATCAGAAGGAATGTAATAATGGTAAGATGACTCTTCGTATCAAAAGAACTGAAGAAATCTATGACCGAAGGATTGTGTTCCAAATCGAGGTCCTTTCCTGCCCCACTCAGGAGAACGAGGGCGAAGAAGAGAAAAGCAATACCAAAAAGAAAATCACCGAAATAGCGTTTCTTCTTGCTATAGATTAACATAATGCCCAAGAAAAACGCAGGGAAGACGACTATCGTCAAATCCACATTGTATCCCAAAGACATAATCCAAGCCGTAAGCGTGGTACCGATATTGGCACCCATGATGACGGAGATGGCTTGCGCCAAGGTCAAGAGACCTGCATTGACGAAAGACACCGTCATCACCGTGGTGGCTGAAGAACTCTGCACGGCGCAAGTGATGAAAGTACCCGTGAGCATACCAGTGAATCGGTTGGTAGTCATAGCCCCCAAGATGTGTCGCAACTGAGATCCTGCCATTTTCTGCAAAGCCTCACTCATCACTTTCATGCCGTAGATGAGCAGTGCGAGAGAACCCAGGATCTGAAAAAATATCACAAGATATTGACTTGTACTCATAAATGTTTTGTTACGTGGAAATACTCGTTACATTTCGTTTGCAAATTTAATAAGATTTCCGCTTATTCCGAAATATTTGCGACAGATATTTCAAGTTGTAACAGGATTGTAACATCGATGGCAAGGGAAGAAGCCACACTGCGCTTTTCCTTGGATTCAAAACGGACGTACGCCATAGGGATGAGCGCACGTCCGTCAAAGAGAGAGATTTTATTAAATGTTTCTCATGTGAGAACCTTATTCTTGTCTGAACATCAAGTAAGATGCCTTGCCTGTGCCTGTCATAGCTGGCTGAACATCCGTATTCAACTCACCAGCAGAGCCAACCAATGGGAAGCGATAGACGTTATAGCCCACTGTGGCATTGGTGATAACCACGATGTCATTGAAGCTAGACTCGTCAGCCTCCGTACCAGACACATTCTTGATGAAAGAGATGTTCTCGCCCTCGGCGAATGTCTTCACCAGCCGATCCTCGCCTGTGGCGATACGGTGCATATAGAGTTTGTTGCCATCAGCAAAGTAGATGACAGAGGCGATTTCTGGAGCTGCCATAATGGTAGCTTTCATCAATAGGCTGGACGATGGCATCTCGAAGTAATCCACAGACATCAAGTAAGGGTCGAAGAAATTGTATTGACTCACATAGCATATACCCGTGATACCACTCTTGCATACCACATAGAAGTCTGTACTGTAGCTGCTCACATGTGGAACCACATCAATCACAGTCATACTGCTATCTTGCAATTCCGTATTTGGCACACCACTCCAGTCACCTAAGTCAGCAAAAGCACCCTCAAATGCATCATATCCAATCATTCGATTGTTCTTGTAATCATAGCCATATATACCAGTATATCCAGGTACAATATGAGGATATAGCTTGAAGTCGCCTGCCATCTTATAGCCCCACTTGCCAATGGTGCTACCCATCAGATGCACATCACCATCATTGACAAGTCCATTTCCCATAAAATCATGCTTATACAAAGCCGTGAAGTTCACCTTCTCAGGCTCCTCATAGAACTGGCTCTGCAAGTCCTTGAGCAAGCTGAAGTCGCTAGCATTGAGCGTAATGTAATCCTTGTTTGTCATCACATGCAAGGCAGAGAGTCCATCCTCCTTGGTGGTGGTTCCATCTGGATTCACCGTCTCATTGCCATAATCACCCTGCTGATAAAGCATACCTACAGGTGTTCCTGCAAGTGGCGACATACCAAGAGATGCGGTGAGGAAGTTCTGCTTATCGCTCTTGCCACTCAATGAGTGATAGTCGAAATCGACACCGCCCTCTATCTCCTTCATCACATACCAACCCGAGGTTACATCCGTGGCTGTCACGGTAAGAGGTGCAGAGACAGAACGGAATACGCCGTTCTCCTCGTTCGTCACCTTATAATATAGGTAGTACTTGCCTTCCTTCAAGTTGATAGGTACGTTCAACTCACGTTCTTGCGAGAGCGTATCACGCTTCACGTCATAGTCGGCATCGGTCAAGGTGTACCATAGGTAAGAGAACTTGCCATTGTCATCCCCCTTGATATCAGGAGTGATATGCAGCACCTCGTTTGCCTTGACGGTCGTGCCTTCGAGGGAGCCAAGTACCACCTTGGCAGCCTCATCCTCTGAAATATAATCGTAGTTGCCCTTGTCGTCGTAGCAGCTGGTCAAGAGACTCACCGCCATCGACATTCCGAGCAAACCTATCCATGCTTTCTTGTTCATAGTCTTTTCCATTTATGATTACTTATTCCCTGATGTAAGGGTTGTCAAAATCAATGAGCGTACCATCTGCTTCCTGCAAAGGCTCCTCGTGGGAGGCGTTGTACTCAAACATCTTGGTCTTCAACTTATCGTTCAGATAGATCAGATAGCTATAGTCATCTGGCACATTATCGAAATTGGTGATACCCGTATTGTCGATGATGAAACGCATCTTCACGGTTCCCCAACTAGCTCCAAAGGCATAATACCAATCTTTCCAGTTGTTTGGCTTGATGGCCTGGGAAGAAAAGAGAATCTGCGTACTGTCCTTTTCGATGACACCGCCCTGAAAGTTATCATTAGGACGCACGCCTATCTTCAAGCAAACGGTCTTGGTGTCCAAGCTAGCATCCTTGATGAGGGTGATAGGCAGTTTCACCTCGTTCTTTCCTGCAGGGATGACCATCTTGGTTTTCATCTCATCAGTATCGAAACCCACGTAATGCACACCAGCCTCAGCGGCATCCGCCTCGCCTACGTTTTTCTGATAGAGGGTGAATGCCCTGTCATAATCTGTGACATTACCCATGGCATGCACCGTGATTTCCACCTCGTTGCGGTCGGCATCGCTAGTGGCATAGAAGAAGGAGTAATTGATGTCCTTATTATCGAAATACAAGGCAGGATAGCCCTCGTATGCCATCGGCTCATTCTCAGAACAAGCCACAAACGACATCGTGAGCAGCATCATCACTGCCATTATGATATACTTTTTCATATTGGTCTCTCCTATTATCATTATTCATATATGGTCTGTGACTGAGGCTTAGGCAACACATAGGCATCCTCTGGCACGGTATAGCTAGTAGGCCATGTATAGGCGCTATAATTATGTTTCTTGTAGAAGAAGAACATCTGTCCCTCACCCATAAACTCCTTGCGCCATTCTTTCTCCATGCGAGAAAGCACGGTGCTCTCGCTTGTCAAGGTGTTGTCGATGGAGGCATCCAAGCCTCTTGCCAATCTCCACTGAGAGAAGAGAGGCTTCATCTCTGCCAAGGCGGCATCCTCAAACACGATGAAGTACATCTCGCTCAAGCGCATCACTGGAATAGTATAAGCTCCATATCTAGAACCTTTCTGGAAATACTTCATAAACTGGAAGTCTGTATTGGCAGAGCCAGAAGAAGACTGCACGCTCCAATAACGCCCATTCTTATATCGAGAGTCATCTGGATATACGCTCACCTCGTATGCTACTTTTGTATATTCCTCTTTTTGAGTGAAGAGAGGATCGGCCTTGGTATAATAATCCTGTACGATTTCATCATTGATTTTTGAGTTATACACACCGAAGAGATGCTCCGACTTCATGATACGATTGGCATTGGACACCGAAGAAAGATAAGCCTCATCGCAAAGCGTAAAGACAGGCTTGCCCTGCGCATCCTTGGCATCTATCACCTTCTGCGCATATTCCACAGCCTTCTGCTTGTCGCCTATCCAATAGTAATAACGAGCCTTGGCACCCAGCACAGCCCAGTAGTTGAAGTGCAACTGACGATTGATTTCATCATCGGTCAAAGTAGATGTCTTCTCACTATCCTCCGTATAATAAGGACTATTGCTATCCGATGGACTGTCACCACTCAATCTATCCTTCACCAAAGGATCGCAATCCTTCAAGATGACCTCTGCCTTGTCCAAGTCGGCAAGGATGTCAGCCTTCACTGCATCGTATGACTCAGATTTGAGCTTTGCCACATCTGTCGTAAAGTCCTTGACGTATGGAATGCAACTGACAGAACCGCTTGCTCCATCAGGTACGGGACCGAAGAAGCGCAAGATGTCGAGGTGGAGGAAGGCACGCAAACCATAAAGTTCGCCTGTCATCATCTCCTTGTTCTTGCCAGAGAAACGCACCTTGGACGACTCTATGTTCGTCAAAATGTTGTTGATCTGTGCGATGGCATTGTAATAGTTGCTCCAAAGATTATCGAGAGTCGTCTCCACATTGGAGTTCTTGTAGTCGTTCTTTGCTAGATAAAAAGCATCTGGTGCCTTCGACTCGCTAGGAGTAGCCCAGTTGTGTGCCAAGAACTCAGGCACATACATGGATGCCTGCACACCATAGAGAGCTTTCTGACCCAACAGGATATAGACACCCGAAATGGCATTCTTGTAGCCTGACTCCGAAGAGAAAAGGTCATCCTCACGTACCTCTGTCTTAGGACTCACATCCAACCAGTCGCTGCAACTGGTCATCATAGATGTCGCTCCAAGCAGAAACATTGCTGAATATATTATTTTTCTCATTGTATTCTATTGATATGTATGTTATACTTATGTCTTGTTCACTCGTATCGCCATTAGAATCGCAACGTGAGCGAGAAGGTGTAGGTACGAGCGTATGGATAGTCGGTACCACGTTCACGCTTTACGCTAGAGACGTAGAGCAAATCCTCTGCATATCCTGCGATAGACACATACTCAAACGGCAAGTGTATCTTTCTGAGCCAAGCCGTAGGCACATCATAACTCAGAGAGAGTGTATTTAAGCGCAACGTGTTCTCATCTTCCACAAAACGGCTTGTGGCATAAGTGGTGGTAAAATCATTGATAGCCTTGTAACGAGCATTAGGATTCTCAGGACTCCAACGGTCGTAGAGCGCACGGCGATCGGAGTTGTTGTATGGATAGTTGTTCTCCACCTTGCTAGCCAAAGTCGAGTTGTAAAGCTGTCCACCCAAGCGATAGCTGAAGACGGCACTCAACTGCCAACCCTGATAGCGCAAGCGAGTATTGAACGTGCCCAAGAACTTTGGCTCGCTGATTCCACAAGCCACCTTGTCCTTGCTATCCCACTCGTAAGTCAAGCTTCCATCCTTCTTCACATAGATTTCCTTACCATTGCTAGGATCAATGCCCTGACTACGTACAGCGAAGATGGTATTGATGCTCTCGCCCTCCTTGTACATAAAGCTAGGGTTCACATCGTTGGAATTCTCCATCAACGAGTTCAAGTATTCCAAATAGTTGCTTATCTTCTTGATCTTGTTGACATTGTGGATGGCAGTGCCACCGATAGACCAAATCAACTGTTTCTTGGTGTCTCGGATCAGGTAGGCATTGGCACCGACCTCAAATCCTCGGTTTTCCACCTGACCGACATTGCTCTTAAAACTACTGAAACCTGCGGAAGTTGGCAAGTTGACATCAGAGAGGAGGTCGTCCGTCAACTTGTTATAGTAATCGAAAGTCAAAGAGAAGCGATTCTTCAACAGTTCCAAGTCAAGACCCACGTTCCACTGCTTGGTCTTCTGCCATTTCAACTCAGGGTTACCGATACCCATCAATTTCAAGCCATAAAGTCCATTGAAGTTATAGCCGTCAATCGTGGTATAGCTTGTCAAAGCCTGATAAGGTGAGAACGACTGCGAGCCACTGGTACCATAACTCAAACGAAGTCGAGCTACATTGACGATGTTATTGCCTTTGAGGAACTTCTCATTGTGGATGTTCCATCCTGCACCCAAACTGAAGAATGGAGCAAAACGATTGTCCTTACCAAACTGAGAAGAACCTTCCGTCTTGAATGTGCCATCCAAGAAGTAGCGGTCGGCATAAGTGTAGTTGAAGTTGCCAGTGAAACCGATACGGCGAACGGTGCTCTCATAACCGTATGGTGTAGTACCCTGGGCGTATGCAGTTGCTGCGCCTAAGAACGCCATATTGCTATTGGTAATGCCCTCTGCCTGGAAAGAGTAATCCTCATACTTGGTCTGAGCCAAGGTATAGCCCAAGCCAACATACAGAGAATGCACATCAGCGAAGGTCTTGGCATAGTTGGCGGTGATATTCAACTCATACTGGCTCTGTTCGCCAGTACCGTAAGTATAAGTACCCTTACGTCCATAGTTACTGGCAGAATATTGGTCAAAAGCCGTGTTCTCGGCAGGCACATATACATCACTGCGAGTTTTCTCGCTGACGATACCCAAGGAACCACGCATGAAGAAGGCATCATTGAGATGCCACTCGATGGCAAAGTTGTTGGTAATGCTGGTATATTTGCTCTCATTCTTCTGAGGGAGCATCGCATTGTAAAGAGGGTTATAGACCGTCACGCCCGAATTCAAGCCCAAGGATGGATACTCCGTATCACTCTCCAGCTTCTTGGCATAGTTGCCATTCTCATCAAATGGGGTATAGTAAGGGTTGATGGACGTATAGTCGCTGAACGAGCCGTATGGCGAGTTCTTCGACTTGTTGCTGGAAATCTGAAGGTCGTTCTGGAACGTAAGGTTCTTGTACTTGTAAGACAAGAACACGCCACCCGTAAAGGTATTGCGCTCGGAACCCTTCATGGCACCATTGATATTGTTGTAGAGCAAGTTGCCTGAATAGCGGAACACATCATCGCCACCCTCTACTCGAAGGCTGTGCTTCTGTCCCACACCTGTATGCACAGGATATTTGAGCCAATAGGTATCCACACCACGAGCAGCCAACATCTTGCGAGAGTTGTAGAGATTGGTCAAACTCTCCTGTGTCTTGACATTCTCTGAAGAATAAAGTCCTGCCAATTGCTCATAACGCAATTTCTCATCGGCATTCATCAAGTCGTAGCCCGTCAAGTCAGGAGCTTCTACTGTCAAGGTTCCCTTGTAGGTGACACGCAAACGACCACTCTCGGGCTTCTTGGTTGTAATGACGACCACGCCATTGGCACCACGAGTACCATAGAGAGCCGTGGCAGAGGCATCCTTCAACAAGGTGATGCTTTCCACTTGGTTCTCGTCCAAGTCATTGAATCGCTCCAAGCTAATCTCGAAACCATCCATCACAAAAAGAGGAAGATTGCTTGACACCTTGCTGCTCGCATTGTTCTGCATACTCTTCACATCGGTGCCGAGAGCCGTCGAACCACGCATGGTGATGTCTGGCAATTTATTTGGGTCGCTACCAATCAAGTCATTGGTAACGATGTTGAAGCTAGGATCCACGTTGGCAAGGGTCGAGAGAAGATTGGAGTTACCTGACAGTTTCAAGTCCTTGGAAGTAACGGTCTTGGCAGCACCGGTATAGGTCTCACGACGCTTGTTGAACATACCGGTCACAACGACTTCCTTCAAGGAAGACGCATCATCCTTGAGTTTGATAATCAAGGTACGAAAGTCTTGTCGGCAATTGAATGAATAGTGCTCAGATTTCATTCCTACGTAAGAGAAGTCCACATACACAGGATGATTTCTGTTGAGTTGGAGCACAAAGGAACCATCCCCACTCGTTACCGTAGCAATTTTATGATTGTTGGCAACTTGCACGGTCACACCTGGCAAAGGCTCACCCTGCTCATCTACTACCTGACCTTGAAGTACTACGGTGTTTCCCTCTTTCACATCCGAGGAGAATGCCACATCGGGTACAGAACTTTCTTTGCGAAAGATAGACACAAACTTCCCCTCTATGGTAAAAGACAGAGGAAGATTGCCTATCGCCTGCGACAAAGCCTTGCGCACATCCTTCGAGGTAGGAGTCGCCTGCGCCTTGTACTTCTTCACATCCTCATAGGAATACATGATTCTGTAACCCGTGAGTTTCTCGATTCTCTTGAACGCATCCACCAATGAAGACTGCGCCTTCATCTTACCCATCTGCTCATTCGCCCACTCATTCACCTGCAATGGCTGAGCATCAGCCACCGCTGCATGAGCGTATGCAACAGATATCGGAGAGACAAACGCTGAAATCAACGCCAATGATGCCATTCGTGACCTTAAATCTCTCATAACAACTTATTTAATGTGTTTTACTTTTACGATTGGATTGCCAAGGAAAGACTTGCCTGTCTTTCCTTAGTTCTTTGGAATATAGTTGAGATACATGTCGAAAGTTTGCTTCATCATGTCGGCAGAGCGCAAAGTACCACCTGCATATCCCTTGTCCTCTCCCTTGCTATTGAAGAGCAAGAAGCCTGGGAAAGACTCATCTACCTCATACTTCTTCATCTGCGCATCGCCCTGCTTGCTATTGGCATCGATGAACATACAGATGAAGCCCTTGTTAAGATAGGCTGCTATCTTATCATCATTGAATGCGTACTTCTCCACATAATCAGACTTGTAATCACCATCTGTGAAGAATACCATCAAATTCTTTTTCTTAGCCTTGGCAGCCTTGATACCTTTCTCGATGTCGGTACCTGCCAGGAACTTCACCTTGGTCTTAGGAGTTGCCTTAGGTGAGTTGGTCAGCTTAGCCTGACGCTCAGCCCTTGCCTTGTTTTTAGCCTCTGCTTGCATTCTTTCCAGCATGATGAATTGATCTTCTTTGCCCAACAAAGCATCGGTCAAAGCTTTGGCAAAAGGTTCAACAGGATTACTTCCCACAACACGATTATATACAGTTCCATCAGGGTTCAATATCAAATAAGTAGGGAATGCCTGAATCTTGTACTTCTCCACCAATTCCTTGCCATCCGGGTCATGATCCATATCCACGGAATAGTTGATGAAAGTATAGTTCATCAGATTACCGATACGAGTATCACGGAGCGTGGTCTTGTTCATCTGAATGCACGCATGACACCAAGTCGCCCAGAAATCCACCAGCACTCGCTTGTTCTCACGCTTCGCCTGAGCCAAGACATCCGCAAAGCGTACCTCTGAGCCTTTGATGAAGTTCACGCCCTTGCCCTCATCGATGATGGTATCTTTCTCAGCAGTCCTTGCCTTTCTTTGCTTGGCTTCTTCTTTCTTGGTTTCCTCAGAGATAGGAGCCTCACCCTTCAAGATGCGCTCACATCTCTTCTGAAACTCCTCACGATATGCCATGCCCTCGAAACGGTTCATCTCCTTGCCATCGGCATCGAAGAAAATAAACGTAGGATAAGCTTTCACGTTGAAAGTCTTGTTGCGCTCTGGACCTTCGCCATGCTCCATATCGAGCTTCATGCAGACGAAGTGCTCATTCATAAACTTGCCAAGCGTGTCGTTGGGGAAGACGTTGGTAGCCATGTAACGGCATGGACCACACCAAAGGGTATAGCAATCTACCATCAACTTCTTGTTCTCTTGCTTTGCCTTTGCCAAAGCCTGCGCAAAGGTTCCCTTGAAGAACTGAGTACCCTTGTTTTTGCCATCAGCAGCCTTAGCTTGTTGCACATGTGGCATCGCCATTGTCTTTGCCGATGCGGCAGAAAGAGGCAGCATCAAGGCGGCTGCCAACGCATAACTCAAAACTTTCTTGTTCATAGCTCTTTGCCCGTTTTATATTACTTTTACTATAAAATCGGGCAAAGAGTAACTTCGGGTACCCCGAAAAGACAAATATTTTAATTATTTTCGTCTCTATTCTACCAAAATGGTATTATTATGCAATTTTATCTTATTATTTGATATTTGATTCAGCATCTTGACGGCTTCCTCCAAACCTTGCTTTCTATCATACATATAGCGGAGGTGGGTATTGAGGACGGCATCGTCATGACACACCACACTCACATTGTACCAACTGCCCATCTGTACTAAGATGTCACGCAGGGAAACGTCATCGAAGAGTTCGATACCCTCTCGCCAACAAGCCACATCGTTGGTATCCACATGAGAAACCTTGATTTCACCTTGCACATTGAGGGCGGCATCCTCACCTGGCACAATCACCTTATTCATATGATGGGACACAGAAGACACACTTACACTTCCCTCCACCAGGGTAACATGAGGATGAGAGGCATCAGAAGCATCGACATTGAACTCCGTTCCCAACACTCGGGTCTGCATATCGCTAGCCTTGACGATGAAAGGATGCTGGGCATCGTGAGCCACCTTGAAGTAAGCTTCGCCTTGCAATGACACCTTGCGCTCCTTACCAGTGAAAGCCGTAGGATAGGTGAAGCGACTATTGGCATTCAACCACACTTGTGTGCCATCGGCAAGCGTGAGCTTCATGTCTTTTCCCTCTGGCACCACCACCGTATGGTTCTCCACTTCCTGCGTCTGGGCGAGTGTCAACTCATTGCCTTTCACCACTCGCTCATTCTCTTGTTCGTCGAGGATAACAATGCCGGTAGGCTCTGCCTTCGCCTGATAGATGGAAGACTGGTCTTTCTGGATGCCCTTGATATTGAGCAGAACTACAACTAGGGCGATGGCAGCCACCGTTCCCACAACCGTCCACAAGGCACGCAAAGAGAAACGCTGGTCAGGTTCTTCTTGACATGAGGCAGAAGAAGAAACTGCGGAAAGGGTAGAGTCATCCGAGTTGGCACTCATACGTGCTGCCAACTTCTGCCATTCTGAGCTAGCGTCGGGAGCTGCATAACCATCTCTCAACAAAGCCTCCGTGACCATTTGTCCCAGACGCTCCAGCTCTTCCATTCCCATATCGTTCATTTCTTTATCTGACATTGCTTACTTACACCTTATTTATAATATAGGCTATCATTACCTAACTATTGGTAACTCATATACCTATCATTGGTTATATTATCTATATATAAATCGACCATCCTCTGCCAATGGGCACCACTCTGCCGTCACTTTAACTTTTTTTGTTGCATCTTACACCTTGCCCATTTTCTCCCGAAACAGTTTCAGGGCTTGCATAATGTGCTTCTTCACGGCACTCTCACTGATTTCCAGTTCAGCCGCCACCTCACTGTATTTTTTGCCTTGCAGATAATGCGCCTCCAAAATCTGTCGGGTACGTGGGGTGAGATGCCCCATCAGTCGCCGTATCGTTTCCACCTTGTCGTCATGTTCGAGCCAGTCGGCTATCTCCACCTTCTCTGACGTATAAGATATATATTGTGAATACCGCTGATGAACGGCTTGCTTGCGATAGAAGTCGGAGCAACGATTGCGGACGATGACAAAGAGATAGTTGCAAGCTTCAGCTGTCTGCAAGTCGGCATGATGCGAGAAGAGATACTCGAAACTATCGGCCACAATATCCCTGGCAACCTCGTCATCGTGGACAAGGCTGAGCGCCAAGTAATATATCTTCGAATAGTTCTCCTTGAAAAATCTCTCAAATTCCGTGGCTTGCATCTGTTATTTTTTTATCTATGATTCCCTCTCTTTCGGGTAGCGGAAACTTATCATCTAGCTTTTTTCGGGTACAAACTTATGAAAAAAAATCGAAACTTCTGTCCTTTTTGTTACATATTTGCTAAAAAACGGAAAAAAGAGGACTAGAATGCTTGCATTCTGCGTTTTTTTTTGTTTCTTTGCAATAAGATAGATGCATTCAGCCTATAGAAAGCACGCTTTCATTGCGCTCGTTTGCACTATCTTTGCCTTATAAAAACTATTAACTTTTAGAATTATGGGAAAAGGAAAGAAAGGTGGCAAGAGAATGAACAAGGCGCAACTCACCGAGAAGTTGCAAGAATTCTTTGCCAGTCAGCCGGGCGTAACGCTCAGCTTCAAAGAGATATTCCGGGGTCTCCATCTCACTACCCACCCTCTCAAGATGCTCGCTATCGACATCATGGAGGAGATGGCTTGGGATGACTACCTCGCCAAGGTAAGTGACAATTCCTATCGCCTCAACCAGAGTGTACAGGTGATGGAGGGCAAGTTCGTACGCAAGTCCAACGGCAAGAACTCCGTCATCCCTGACGGCAGCGAGAAGCCTATCTTCGTATCTGAGCGCAACTCCATGGGCGCGCTCAATGGCGACCGTGTGGAGTTCACCTTCCTCGCTCGCCGCAAGAACCATATCAAGGAGGCTCAGGTCAACAAGATATTGGAACGTGCCAAGGATAGCTTCGTAGGCCGTCTGAAAGTGGATAAGGACATCGCTTACCTCGTCACACCAGGCGATGTATTCGCCCACAACATCATCATCCCAAGAAGAAAACTCAAGGGTGGCAAGACCGACGACAAGGCGGTGGTGCGCATCATCGAGTGGCCTGACGGAGAGAACAAGAGCCCTATCGGAGAGGTAGTGGATGTACTCGGACAGACGGGTGACAACGATGTGGAGATGAACACCATCCTCGCTCAATATGGTTTGCCATACAAGTATCCAAAGAACGTAGAGGATGCTGCCAATAAGATTTCTGGAGAAATCACCGAACAGGACTTGAAGGAGCGTGAGGACTTCCGCAAGGTATTCACCTGCACCATCGACCCGAAAGATGCCAAGGACTTCGACGATGCACTCAGCATCCAGAAGTTGGAGAATGGCAACTGGCAGGTGGGTGTCCACATCGCCGATGTATCACACTATGTAACAGAAGGAAGCATCATCGACAAGGAAGCCGTGAAGAGAGCGACATCCGTCTATCTCGTTGATCGCACCATTCCGATGCTGCCAGAACGTCTCTGCAACTTCATCTGCTCCCTCCGTCCTAACGAGGAGAAATTGGCGTATAGCGTCATCTTCGAGTTGGACAACAACGCTGAGGTAAAGAACTATCGCATCGTACATACCATCATCGAGAGCGACCGCCGCTATAAATATGAGGAAGTACAGGAACTTCTCGAAGCCAATGGCGTAGTGGATGGCACGGGCGAGCCAGCACCAGCCGAGACACCGGAGCATCCATATCAGGGCGAGAATGCCCTCCAGCTCATCACTCTCGACCGCTTGGCGAAGAAACTGCGTGCCGCTCGCTTCAAGAATGGTGCCGTGAAGTTCGACCGAGAGGAATTGCACTTCGACATCGACGAGAAGGGCAAGCCTGTGAGTTGCTACTACAAGCGTTCGAAGGATGCCAACAAACTTGTAGAGGAATTCATGCTCCTTGCCAACCGCACGGTTGCGGAAAGCGTCGGCAAGGTAAAGAAAGGCAAGAAGCCTAAGACGCTGCCTTATCGTATCCACGACAATCCAGACCCACAGAAGTTGGAAACCTTGCGTGAGTTCGTGGTGAAGTTCGGCTACAAGATGAAGACCGAGGGCACCAAGGGAGCCACCGCCAAGAGCCTGAACAAGTTGATGGCTGACTGTGAAGGCAAGCCAGAGAACAACCTCATCCAGATGGTAGCACTCCGTGCCATGATGAAGGCGAAGTACTCCGTTCACAACATCGGTCACTTCGGTTTGGCATTCGAGTATTATACCCACTTCACCTCCCCTATCCGTCGTTATCCGGACACGATGGTTCATCGTTTGCTCACCAAGTATGCCGAAGGCGGCAGAAGTGCCAACGAGAAGCATTACGAGGAACTTTGTGAGCACTGTTCCGACATGGAGCAGATTGCACAGAACGCCGAGCGTGATTCCATCAAGTACAAGATGGTTGAGTTCATGGGTGACAAACTGGGCGAGGAGTTCGATGCACACATCAGCGGCATCACGAGCTATGGTATCTATGCTACTATCGACGAGAACCATTGCGAGGGTATGATTCCGATGAGAGACATCGCAGACGACTACTATGACTTCGACGAGAAGAACTTCTGTCTCATAGGTCGCCGTCATCACAACAAGTATTCTTTGGGTGATGCTATCCGTATCAAGGTGGCACAAGCCAACCTAGAGAAGAAGCAACTCGACTTCACGCTTGCCGGTGACTCTTCTCCAGTACGCATGGATAAACAAGACTATAAAAAGAAACAGATAAACGACAAGAGCAAAAGCCGCAATCACAGAAAAAAGCATTGATTCTAACATAACAAGATGAAATTTATGCACAACTTAGTCATTATCTACATATTACTTTTATGGGGTGCTCTTTCAGCACAAGCGAATGAAGAAATAAATCTTTGGCTCAACAAGCTAGACCAAAGTCTCGACCAAAAAGAGAAGTACGATGCATTAAAAATGGAGCGCATCAAAAGTCTTGAGATTTTGTTGCGTAGCAGTAAACGTTTAGAAACAAGATTAGAGACCTACAGGCAACTCTACGAGGAGTGCAAGTCTGTGAAATACGATTCTGCCGTAGTATATGCCAACCAATGGCTAAAGATAGCCCAACAAATAAATGATGCCAATGCTATCGCACAAGCAAAATGCGCTGTGGCATTTTGCCAAATCTCCGCAGGTATTATGATGGAAGCCTACCAACAACTCAACGGAATTCATCCAACATCGCTAAAAAGAGAAACCCTGTTACAGTATTATGAGGTAATGGCTAAGTTCTGGCGTGAAAATGCCGATTTCGTGCATGAGAATCCATACTATGACAACTACATAGCTCGCTCTAACAAGTATATGGATTCTCTTTTGCTCATTTTGCCTCCCAATTCCGCAAAATGGTATGCTATACAGGGTTCACTTGCCATGCGTAAGCGCCAATACAAAGAAGCTATTAGCTTTTTCAAGTCAGCATCCAAGTTTCCCAACCGCAACAAGCATGACCAAGCACAGGATGATGCCGAAGTGGCATGGGCTTACCACTATTTGGGCAACAAGGAGCAAGAATTGATATATCTTATACGTTCAGCCATCAATGACAACGAAACCGCCACACGTGAGATAACCGCCTTATATCTCATAGCCTTGCGAATAGATAAAGATGGCAACCACGATAGGGCAAGCCGTTATCTTACCTTAGCTCTGAACGAGGTACAATCCTATAATTCTCGACAACGCAAGATGGAAATCAGTGCCATCATTCCTATCATCGAACAAGGCAGATATAATGCCATGCGTCAGCAGCGCAATTGGTTTATTATGCTCGGTGTTCTCATCTTTATCATGGCAATAGGCTTATCCATTGAGTTTTTACTCATTCGGAAAAAGAACAAAGGATTAAATTCTGCCATGAAAACCATCGAAAAACATACTAAGGAATTGAGACAAGCGAACATACAATTACACAATACCAATGAGCAACTATGCGAGACTAACAAAATCAAGGACACCTATATAGGAAAGTCATTTTTCATTACCTGTGAGTTTATTGCTAAGTTAGAACATATTTTCCGCACCATCGATCGCAATATGGTAACCAAGCAATATGATGTTGTGAGAAAGTGCGTAAACCAAGATGCACTCTCACAAGAAAGAGGGAATATGTACGAGGCTTTTGATGCTTCCTTCCTAAGCCTCTTCCCCAATTTCGTTGAAAAATACAATGAGTTGTTTGATAGTTCTATGCGCCAAGTTCCGAAGCCCAACACACTGACTTCTGAGATGAGAATATTCGCTCTCATACGCTTGGGTATCACCGACAGTGAGCGCATTGCCAAATTCTTAGATTATTCGGTACATACTGTCAACACCTATAAGACAAGAATAAAAAACAGGTCGTTGATAGACAACAACCTGTTTGAACAAAAAATTATGGAAATCTCTTAATTCCATCGTTCCAGTATCACTTTCTTTTTACCTTTAACTACTACTTGTGAAGATTGTGGAACAAGTATTTTTCTACCACTAAGATCATAATAGATAGGGGCATCAGTCACTGACTGTTTGTCCCTTATTTTTTCGATGATGCCAGTCGGAGTATATTGGAGTTTTACTTGTGCTCCCTTGTAAGAGCTTGTGGCTTTGATATGCACAATAACCACTTTCTTTTCTGAACTGTAAGTCCAATCTGTATTTTCTTCCAACATTCGGTCACCACAAGTCACAGACTGTGGTTTCACGTCCTCTCCCCAAAAATATAAGTCATAATCCTTACTCTCCGCCATTCCTTGATAATATCCAGCTACAGGAGCTATCGTTAAGATTGTTTGATCAGAATTGCGACTTTGAGCATATCTGATGGTAGCAAAGTTTCCAAACTTATAGTTATCATTGTTGTTCTCATCCTCATAAAGCACACCATTCCCTTCATCTGCACCAAGAATAATATGGAGAATCTGTAGAGAAGGGCGGTCTTGTAAATTAGATACATCTGTACCATACAAGGGTATAATACTTCCCGCCTTATAGAAATAAGGTATTTGCTCTTCAGAGTACCCTTCACTGATAACCTGTCCTCCTTCATACATAGCATTGTGACTCACATCAAACCATTTTCCCTCTGGCAACCAAATGTTGCGCCAGGCACGACCATCCGACCCAATGGGCTTATAGATAGGTGCCACCAAGATGTTGTCGCCAAACATATACTCATCCTCATAGCGATAAGCCTCATCCCTCTCTGGATTATCATAATAGAGAGGGCGACATATTGAGACACCTGTATCATAAGCCTGCCGAGAAGCCGTATATATATAAGGTATGAGCTGATAACGCAACTTAACGACATCATTGAGTTGACTAAAATTATCAAACTTCCAGATTCTGCGTTCTATGGCAGGGTCATTTGTGGCATGAGAGCGAAAGATAGGTGTAAAAACTCCAAACTGCATCCAGCGAAGATAAAGTTGAGGATCATTGGGGTCACTGATATGACCTCCCTGTTGATGACCTCCCAAGTCATGTCCCCAATAGCCAAAGCAGACATTAGAGGCTGTAGAGGTAAAATAGATTTCGTACTCCAATGTAGAATAGTCTATTTTCGTATCACCAGAAAATCCGATGGGATATCGATGGCTTCCAAGTCCTCCCCAACGATGGAAGATAAGTGGACGCACTTCTGGGCGATGTTGCTTCATATCGTTATAGAAGACATGATTGCACCAAAAAGTCTCACTCAGTCCGCTCATGCGTGGATTCATTAAGTTCTGCTGCCAATCTATCCACCAAAAATCAACACCATAATCCTCTAACGGATGAATGATATCCTTAAACATGTTGTGATAAAACGTAGGTTTTTCCAATGTCCATGGCACTACCGTTGTTGTTGAAGGCAATCCCATGTCTGTGCGCAATTGTTCAAAACCATCTTCATCACTGTCCACACCATCTGCCGGATGAAGATTGAGCGATACTTTCAGCTTTCTACCATGCATCCAACTAAGCAATGCCTTGGGATCTGAGAATAAACTCTTATCCCATGTCCAGCCCGTCCAGCCCTCTGTATGCCAGTCCATGTCAAGTATCATGACATCCAATGGAATATGGTTAGCTTGTATTTCCGACACCAAGTTTACATAATCGCGCTGACTGTATTTCCAATATCGGCTATACCAATATCCCAAAGCATAGAGTGGAGGCATTGGCTGCTTGCCTCCCACTTGCGTATAATCGCCCAATGCCTTTTTATAGTCATGCCCATATCCCATGAAATACCAATCTATGGCTGTGGCATCCACTTGTTGCGACACCCAAGGCACACCATCCACATTGTCATCGAAAGCAAGGCTACGAGTGCCATCTCCAATGTTAAATGTAGAAGACTCATCAATTACCACCCATCCATTGCGAGAAAGAAGTCCTCGCTCCAAATTGCTACGCTGACTATCCCCCAAAGCTCCATCCAAAGTGCGCGTAGTGCCTTTTAGATTTCCAGTATCTTTCAAATCAGGATACCAAGTGACATCCTTATCATTTAATTGAAAATTCACACTGAGCACGGTCTCTTTGGACGTGGAACGAATGGGGGCATTGTTTCTGTACCTAAGTGTCAGTTTCTCGGTTTTAATAATTGTATACATGCCTTCCTGCTCTACGGTATAAGCAGGAACTGGAAGTCGGCGATTAACAAAGCCAAAAGTTGCCCTGTCTTCGAACAGTCTTTGACTACTATACTGTATACGAATCATTTCGGGAGTCAGTACAGTAAAGCGTGCATTACCCACTGTAACAACAGCAGCTGGGTCTGCTATCGGTTGATAGTCAGACTCGGCTGCTGCCCCTGTAGGAAGATTGCCCAGCAACAGACACCCCATTGCAAGCAACCATTTCTTACCAAGTTTACAAACCATACTTACTTAATGAATATTTTTTTAATAGTACCATCAGACATCTTAACGATATTGATACCTTTCTGCATCTTGCCCATCTTGATACCCGTAAGTGTATAAACACCCTCTAAATTCTTGTTAGGATGTGCAACTGCAGTAGCTATGCTTGTAGCTGAGCCATTGGCATAATGCTCACCATCCTTATAAACAGTCTTGTGGCTTGAAAGAATAACAGGATGAGCATCCTCGCCCAAATTCTGATAGAAATTAGTACCATTATCTACAGCCCCATTGAGTAAGTAGCAAAGCTCACCATTAGTCACTTGCTGTGCATCGACTGTCGTTACTTGACTGCCACCAGTCTCATAACAGTTATTAAAGGTGACTGTGCCTGCATAGCGCGCAAAGGTATTAGTACCATCCACACCACTTAGAGTAATTGCACCACAATTATAAACATTGTTCAGAACAGCATTTTTCGTTAGCCAACCACTGATGGCTGCACTTTCCTTACCACCAGTAATCGTGCCTGCATTATAAACATTGCTCATAGTGATGAGACAACCCTCAGCTACACCAATGATACCAGCAGCATTAGGGCCATCGGTCGTTACAGTTGCCTCATTGCCTACATTCTCCAAGACAACCAAGCCACCATTGTTGATGATAACACCGATGATACCGCCAGCCCAACCTTGCTCTGCATAAATATCACCTTCTACCACAACATTCTTGATAGTGGTTCCTCCTGTTACGTGTGAGAACAAACCTACATTCTTTTCTGTGTCTATTTTAAGGTTCTTGATAGAATGTCCCTTACCATCAAAGGTACCCTTGAAAGGCACACTTCTTGTTCCAATACCTATATAGTTGGCAACACCAGCCATATCGATATCATTGGCAAGTTCCACTACTACATCCTCAGGAAGCAATTCCGCCTCACAATCATTCCTGAGTGCTACCAACTGATTGGCGTTGGAGAGCACACGATTACCACAAACTGTACACTCACCATTCTCATTGAGGTTGTGAGAAGCTCTTACTAGCTGTCCCTCCTCATTGCTATAATTGGTCTGATTGGTTGGTTTTCCATCACATGCCACATTGCCAGCCAAATAAACTTTTTTGGAAGTAGCAAAAGGCACAGGGAAAGCATCTTTGGCAAGTGTCTGATACCAAATATCGCCACCATTCTCTTTGTTGAGCAAATAGCAAAGTTCGCCAGATGACAACACAGAAGCATCAGTAAGCTGGGTAGCACGAGAGTCGGCTGCGGCATCTTGATTATCAAACTGGCTATCCATAGTTATGTAATAACAATTGTCGAGAACTACAGCCTTTCTATTGACGAAAGAACCTTTTGCCATATTCAAGCGAGCAGCTACGAAACTATTGCTTATCAAGATTTCCTCTCCACCATGGGCATATCCAATAAGACCAGCACTACCTTCTGCTTTTGGCGCATCTATAGAACCAACGAAAGCTACATTGTCCATACGCAAGTTATTGGCAGTATTAGAAGCGATTCCTCCCATAGTTACATCGCCTTCAGCAGAGCACTTGATATTCACGGCACTGACTACATTTTCTACCAAACCACCATTGGTAGAAACACTGAACAAACCGCCAGCAAACTTACCTGTGGTTTCGATATTACCATCTACCAATAGGTTTTTAATCGTTGCATTGCTTGTAAAGCCAAAGAGTGCCGTATTGTCAGTGTAAGTACTGAAATTGATGGTAACACGATGTCCTTGTCCATCAAAAACACCTCTATATGGGAAATTTTGGCTCATCGCAATTCCAAGATCCTTGCTCGTATAGTCAATGTCCGCAGTAAGCAAGCCATTCAGACTATTGTCACCAGCATTTACCTTTTTAGCAAACCAATAGAGCTGTCCAGCATTTCCTATCTCATAATAACCATTGGCATTTTGGGTAAGATAATGTTCATCGAGCGCACCACAAACAGAGCAAATACCTTCTACAAACTGATGCGAGTCACGCAGAGAAGCATTTGTATTGGCATAAACAATGTCTGAGCCTGGTTTTGCCGTACCATCACAATTAAGCGATCCATTGGCATAAACCACAGGATGATTTTTGAATGGCACTGGATGCTCATCAAATGAGTCATCATTCAAACTCTGATACCAAATGGGCGATTCACTCTGCATACCATTCAACTTATAAGTAAATGCTCCACTATAAAGTTCCTCCTCATCAATAACAACTCCTTGCAGCCCCTTATTGTCAAAAAGAGTGCCCTTGACAGTGGCAGAATTACGATAGAGTTGCTGTGAACCATCACGACCTATTACGGTGGCATTGCTATAACAATTCTCCACTACAGAGCCGCCTCCAAGCCATCCACAGAAAGAAGCACTCTCAAGACCGCCAGACACAAGACCTGTATTAAAACAATTGACAAGATGAATAGCACAATTACCACCCATGCTCACTCCAACAAGTCCTGCAGCATTGGCACCTACTGCCGATACATTTGCCTCATTACCCACATTTTCCAAGGTAATAGAGCCACTACCATCGGTACTACCCACAATGCCACCAACAAAGGCATTGCCACTAATACTGCTATTGGCATCCAAGATAACATTGGCGATGTAGGCACCATTGGCAACAACACCAAAGAGTCCTACCTTATCCTTGTCTGGGGTACTGATAGTGAGATGACGTACATAGTGACACTGACCATCAAAATGCCCTGCATACTTACTGTCCATAGAGCCTATTGGTGAGAACTCCACACCAGTCATATCTATGTCTTTAGTCATCACAGCATTGGCTGTATGGTTGCCACTTGCCACAATACTCTGTGAGAAATCCACCAAATCTTGTGCTGTGGCAATCTGGTACACGCCATCTTTTACATCAATGGCAAAAGCCTGTCCTCCTAAGAGAAGCATACTTGCCACCAATAAAGTTCTTGTTCTTTTCATATTCATAAAATTTAGTTAATAGGTTTATATTATTCCAGTTTCTTTGCAACACACTTAGTTGCCCAAGTACTGTGCCTTTATCGTCTCGTACAACAAATTGACCGTTAAGCGATAACGACCGGCTTTCGTAAGTTTCCACTTTGTGTCCGCACCTCCAAAGCGAAAGTGAGAAGATTGCAATACATCCTCACCATCTACAAGAGGATGCAGTTGCTTGGGTCCCCATGCCAATTGCCCCTCTAACTTAAAGCACAAGGGCTCCTCTGATTTTTCGTTAGGTCGCAACTCGCCAGTCCAAACCCAAAGATAAGGATTCTTGCCATCTTGCTTGAAAGGCTGCATCTTAAGACGGTCCCAACCATACAGAGTGGCACCTCCACCTATAAGCAACTCTCCCCAAGGTTTCACGATTTCGCCTCGCAAGATCTTGGACTCTGTATCGATAGACACACGATAATGTGGGTCATCAAACAGCACTTGCCAGCCAGCAGCCTGTGCATCGTCCGACTCCTTCCAGCTCATACCGTCAGTTATCAAGAGTGCGTCGGCTTCTGTGGGAACAAGAAACTTAGTCTGGGCATTTACCTTTTCGGTGGTCTGTAGCCTCACCTCTCCTGACCGCAATCCCCCTATCAGCCTAAACTGACGGTCGGGTGTGCAAGTCAGCTTCTGCACTCCATTGGGCACAGCACTCCCACTTGCCCAAAGTTCCTTCAACTCCTGCGAGAATGATGACAAAGAGAAGAAAGCGAGGATTGCCATCAAAGTATATTTAATCTTTTTCATTATTATACTTATTATACGATTGAATATTAATATTTGAGGGATACAATATATTTCTTATCAAGACGACAATTGGACAATGACACATTCACGGTCTTGCGACTTGCATCATACGACCACTTGGTGGCATCAACCTTCCGCTTGTCTATCATAACACTCTTGGGACATTTGCTTGCCAGGAAAGTGATGACATAATTGCGCTTGGCAGGCATCCCAGCGAATTGACCGACTCTTGGCATCAGGCTCAGAGAAATATCTGACTTAACCACCTTGAGCAAGATGTCTTGGGTGGTAAACTGTCCACTCTCGTATCCATTGTCATCGCCTGCATCCTCGTAGTAAGCCAACTTGCCATTCTCTCCTGGCACCACTTGCAAGAGAAGTGTGTCTGGACGCTGGCTGAGATGAAAGACATGTGGATAGTTAGGAATAATGGAGCCTGCCCTATAGAAATAAGGAATGTCCTCCAACTGATACTTTCCCTTGAAAGTACAATTTCCATCAATCATCTTGCCCATCACAACATCGTACCACTTACCCTTAGGCAACCAAATGCTACGAGTGGCAACTCCCTTGTCCGACCTTGTCACGATAGGTGCCACCAAGATGTTGTCGCCAAACATATACTCGTCCTCCACACTGTATGCCTTATTATCCTCGGGATAATCATAGTAGAGCGGACGACAGATAGATATACCAGTATCGTAAGCCTGACGGGCTGCATTATAGATGTAAGGCATCAACTGATAGCGCAAATTGACAGTCTTGAGGAGAGATGAGAAATTGCCATATTTCCAGATGCGACGCTCTATGCCCTCCCAATTAGTGGCGTGGGTACGGAAAATAGGTGTAAACACACCATACTGGCACCAACGCAGATAAAGTTCAGGGTCATTGCCTAAGAATTGCTGATGACCTCCAAGATCATGTCCCCAATAGCCAAAGCACACATTAGAGGCAGTGGCAGTAAAGTAAGGTTGGAAAGCCAATGTGCTGAATGTGGTAAAGGAATCGCCTGAAAAACCAATAGGATAACGATGACTACCCAATCCTCCCCAACGATGGAAGATGACGGGGCGACGATTGGTGCGATGAAGTTTCATGTCATTGAAGAACACATGATTGCACCAGAATGTCTCGCTCATGCCATCCACATACTTGCTGGTGAGGTTCTGCTGCCAGTCAAGCCACCAGAAATCAACACCCAAAGCCTCGTGCTTGCGAAGAATATTACTAAACAAGGCACGATAGAAGGTAGAGTCGGTGAGTTGCCAAGGCACGACCTTGGTGTCAGCACTCATACGCATGTCACGCACCATATCTTGGAATCCTTCCTCATCATCATCCACACCATCAGCAGGATGCAGATTCAATGCCACCTTCAGTTGCTTGTTGTGCATAAACTTAATCAAGCCCTTGGGGTCGGGAATGATGCTCTTATCCCATGTCCAGCCAGTCCATCCCTGAGTATGCCAGTCCATGTCAAATATCATGACATCCAAAGGAATGTGGTTAGACTCAATCTCATTGGCTATGTCCATAAAGTCTTGGGCTGTATAACGCTGGTACTTGCTGTACCAATAGCCAAAGATATAAAGTGGAGGCAAAGGCATCTTGCCACCTATCTTGGTAAAATCGCCCAATGCTTTCTTGTATTGGTGACCATATCCCATGAAATACCAGTCCACAGCATTCTTATCTATGGGATAAGACCACCATGGAATACCATCCACCGACTTATCAAAGGCAAAGGTGGTACTGCCATCCCCACGGCGTGCCTTGGGACTCTCGTCTATCACAGACCAACCTGCCCTTGAGAGCAAGCCTTGCTCCATCTCTGGGCGTTTGTTGTCGCCCATACTGCCATCCAAGGTTCGTGTAGTGCCCTTCAGGTTAAGAGCATCTTTCTTTCCAGGAAACCAAACCACCTGATGCCCATTGAGCGAGAAAGTGATTTTTAGATTGTCCGCAGTCTTGTCTGCAGGATTTATCACAGAGCCTATCTTATAAGTCAAGGTCAAAGCCGAGGTCTGAATCTTAAGGTAGCCATTTTCCCTAATCGTCGTAAACTGGGGTACAGGCAAATTGCGGTTCACCACAGCGAAGGTGGCACGATCCTCAAAGAGTTGCCTATCACTATACTGGATACGAATTATCTCAGGTGTCAGCACCGTAAAACGAGCATTTCCGACTTGCACCACAGCCTTAGGGTTGGCTTTAGGATTAGTTGTCATCTCAGCATGAAGCCCTATCGAAACGACAAAGCAACAAAGTAATAATATTATTTTTTTCATAAATAGATTGAGCGAATTTATATAAGTTGGTTCGTAATTACTCTCAACAAGACTTGATGATTTTCTGGCTGAGCACTCCCAATGTTCCTCTCACTTGAAGGATGTATATCCCAGCAGAAAGGTCGTTGATCCATAGCTCCTTATTTTCACATCCTACGCCAGTTCTCACCACGTTTCCATTGGCATCGAGTATATTCCATTCAAACTTATTCTTATCGGGACTATAAATCTGATAATAGTTACCAGAACCCTTGGTGATACTATAGCCCTCAGTACTTGCTTGTATATCCTCAATGCCTGTCACATTATGGTAATCCTTGAAATAAGGAGCCTCCGCCTCCCCTGAAGGTTTACCTTGCTCGATATAAGGCCACCCCTGCTGATCCCATTTCAGTTCATCAAGATAAAGCACACGACCAGCATCAGGATCGGATGCCTGAAATCCATGGTACAAAATCCAAGTCTTTCCATTGTCATCTTCTATTACCTCTGAGTTGTGTCCAGGTCCCAGCACCTTGTCGCTCTTACTCAATATTGTCTCATAAGGATGATTCATGATACTATAACCTGCTCGATTGACATAAGGACCAGTAATTTTCTTGGCACGAGCCACTACTAAATGATAAGTGCTGTTGACACCTTGGCAACAAGTACCAGAAGAACCTATATAGTAATAATAATCTCCTCGCTTGTAAAGCATGGTTCCCTCGGTATTGTCCACATTACCATCACAGCCTGGACCTATTTGGAATTTCTCTGCTCCTGGCTTCAAACTTAAGCCATCTTCGGTCAGCTCTATACCAAAAATACCCCTAAAACTACCCCAGAATAAATAATTCTTTCCATCAGCATCATGATAGAAACAAGGGTCGATGCTATTCTTCACACCTATCTCTGAACTGATAAACAGTTTCCCATGATCAGTAAAAGGGCCTTGTGGCACATCAGATGTTGCTATGCCTATGCCACATTCCCATTCACCACCCCATGTTGACATAGAGTAGTAAATCACATACTTTCCTCCCACATAAGCTATCTCTGGAGCCCATACGCTACCGTCCTTCACAAAGGAAGGACGATGAGCGTCATCTTGAAAGGCAGCACCAGCCAATCGCCAGTTCACCAAGTTCTTGGACTTATAAATAGGAACGCTCTGCGACCCATTTTCCGTAGCATATACATAAAACCATCCATCTTGTCCATAAATAACCGAAGGATCGGGAAGATTAGTTGCCTTGACAGGATTCTTATAAGTATTTTGTCCCAGCATCACCATACTACTTAGAAGCAGAAAGCTTCCCAATATCATTTTTTTATTCATCATATACATTTAACTATTGTTAATCATATTTACTGTACTGGCTCAAAAGAAGTCCACATATCATCTGCATCAAGTGAAAGTGTGAACTTGTATCTGCCAGAAGTCTTAATCACCCATTTCAAGTCGCCACCAGCACTCTGATAACGATAATTATAGAGTCGATGGTCTGTTGCTGGATCTGCATTTGCTACTGGAGCAAAGAAGAACTGGTCATTGAAGGTGGTACCTGTATTCACCTTGATTTCTCCACCCTCATTAAAGGTACCTGTCCAAGAATAAAGCTGAGGGTTACGTGAATCCTCTACCTCGAAAAGTCCTTCGGCAGAAGAAGGCTCCCAACCAATAGAGCATCCATTTCCACAAATATACAATGTGTTAGGAATTGGCAAACTGATGATGTTGAGCAAACGACAATCATTATACTCATCATTCACATCTACAATGACTGTACGTTTACCTGTTATGCTATTCTCAAATTTCTTGACCACACCCTCGGTTACATATTGCATTTTATCTCCATCAGCCTGTCCATAGGCAGGATAATCCTTATCCTTGGACGTGGTAAAGTAGTAGCTACCAGGCACTATATTGACTGAAGCCTCATAGATGCCCGTGCCAAGGTTACGCTGACTGAGTCGCTCAATGCTCGTGGTGCCAGAAGCAGAAATCATGTGCATATAAAGGTATTGAGGATATTTCTCATAACCCACAGCCTGAAATTCAACAGAAGAAACCTCGGGCTTGATATATTTCACCTTATTATGCACTGTAGCCACCACCTCAGCTGTTACAGAAACCCTCGTGTCTGCATTTACCCACTTGGATATGATAGAATTAAGTTCCTCATGGGTGAGCGAGAATTCTGTCTTGTCGCCCAACTCATAATAAGCTGTAGAATTGGCATTTTCTGTTTCTGTAGCATAAAGGCGGAGAGCATAAGTGATGCTCTCATAATTCTCTATAGGACTGGTCGCCTCACTCCAGTTAAACGTAATTGCGACATTATTCGCCTTGCCTTTGTCGAGCGTTATCTCACTTACCGAACTCTTGATGTGCATTTCATCAGGTTGGTTGGGCAAGGTGTACATTTCATCATCCTTATTACAAGAGGTGATGAATAGCAATATGGTCAAAAGACTATATAAAGAAAATTTCATTTTCATAATCTAAAAATCTATATAGGTTTTTACTCCCAGAAAGGAGCTTGCTTAAGATTCTTGTTTTTCTCATATTCATCAATATATACAGGCATCCAGTAATATTGACGCTTCCAAATACGTGTTTGGAAAACAGTACGCTTATAGAAGGTTGATGAGGTGGCACCCTCTGAATTCATACCATAGCAGTCGCCCGTCATCTCTGGTAGGCTTTCTGCTTCTTTCCAGCGGCGTATGTCGTACCAGCGATTGTCCTCGAAACATAATTCCACACGGCGTTCTGCATGGATAGCCTTGCGAAGTGCCTCCTGTGAATTGTCCAAGTGTATATATTGCTCATCAAGAGGATCAACATTATCAAACGTATATTGCCTTACCCCTGCACGCTCACGTATACGATTGAGGTAAACCAAGGCTTTCTCTCGTGCGCTTGCGTCATCATAAGCCTCATTCTCTGCTTCTGCATAATCCAAATATGTAAATGCCAAACGATAAATGAAACCTTGGCGAGATGTAACCCTACCAGTCTGTATATTGTCTGTCATGCAAAGAGACTTACGAAGCAGATAGCCATTCTGGGGGGCATCGTGAGGCGAAGAGGTACGGATGTTGTCCGCATGATTGTACATCATGTCAGCTTTGCGATTCACATAAGGTAGCCAAGCACCATTATAGGTCACCGCATTATAGAAGCGAGGCTCACGATTACAATACATTTTATAAGTACGGGCGGCTGTTACCTGTCCCACCTTGCCTGTTCCATACTCCCACTTCGTGTTGCGAGTATCCACAGCAGTAGAGAAACCTTCTTCCACATAATTAGAATTTGGGTCGTCGATAGGCAATCCATTCTTGGTAAAGAAGGCATCTACCAAGCCTTGATACACACCAAGTCCATTACCGCCACCTACCTCTCGCACAGAAGCCCAAGTGAGTATTCCCTCGGCTGCTGCATAAGCATTGGATCTGGTGACAGGGAAAGTAATCTCATGATTACCCTCTGTCCATCGCTTAATATGAACATTGTAAGTTGACATGAATGGATCAATGGTACCATCATCATTATACTCCTTGTAAAGTTCGTAGCCTGCCTTTTCAGCCTCGTCGATACAGAGTTTGCAAGCTTCGGCAGCCTTTACCCATTTCTGGGGATCATAAGTTGGATTGAAAATATTCTCCCCATCCACATTCTTATAGTCCTTGTACCAATCATTGCCGTTAGTCAATGGAGATGCGGCGAAAAGCAGCATACGTGCTCTTACGGTCAGAGCCATTATCTTGTTGATACGACCATACTTGGATGGATCCTCATATACGGCAGGGAGCGCATTGGCTGCCTCCAACATCTGTTTGTCGCAATAATCCACTACATCGTCGAACTTGCTTTGACCTATCATCAAGTCTGACAGAGTAAAATCAGTCGGAGCAATATAGTCGGGCTTAAAAGGTATGCCTCCATAAGCCTCTGCCATCTGCCACCATCCATAAGCTGTCAAGAACTTAATCTCGTTCTTTATGTTCTCAACCTCGGCTGCTGAGAGATTCTGTTCTGACAAAGGCTTAATACCATCGCGCAGTATATAGGCCTGACGAATACGCTGTGGAGTACGCTCCCATAAATTGCCACGCCATTTTGAATTAGCTGTCCACTCGCCAAAAATCTTAGGCAACACATCGCCCCAGTTCCATTGCTGCCAACGCTTGGAAGCGGTCAGGTCATCGGCAAAGCCTTCATAACCATAGTCTATAAGGCGATACTTGTCAGGATTGTCTATAATGGAGTAGGAATAAGCTAACATCTGATACACTTTGTCACGGTTGGTGAACACCATACTGAGATCCAACTCGGTATCAGGTTCCTTGTCCAAGTAGTCGGAACATGATGTAGGGACAGTCATCAGGAGCAGACTGGCTGTCACGTATTTTGCTATTTTTATTTTTTTCATCATTGTGTTGTCTTTTTAAAAATTGATGTCTAAACCAAATTGGAAAGAACGATTCATCGGATATTTTAATCCATCGCTGGTACCTAACTCAGGATCCCATAACTTCCATCCAGAAATGCAGAAGAGGTTATTGGCACTCATATATATACGCAGGTTCTTCACATAAAGACTCTTCAGCCAATTGGTATCAAACGTATAACCTAATTCCAATGTCTTGCAGCGCAAGAAACTCATATCTTTCTTCCACCAAGTAGAAGCCCGATAGTTATTTAGATTAGGACCGTAAGTAAAACGAGGCCAAAATGCGTATGGGTCAGGATTTTCTGCCGTATAAGTATCGGTAATGTTCTTGGCATAAGCATTTCCTTGTACGGTTGTACCACTACCAGGGATAAAGTAAGCAGTGCCACCTACCATGCGATAAGTATCGGCTACTCCCTGGAAGAAGAAATTGAAGTCAAAATTCTTATAGGCTATGACTCCGCCAAAACCATATACCTTACGAGGGTCATTGGTTCCGCCTATGAACCCGGCATCCTCCTCTGTAATGGCACCATCACCATTCAGATCCTTATATTTAATATCACCTGGTTGGAGATTGGTTCCACCCACACCATCTTGTCTTGGGATGCCAGGGAGTAAGTTGCCATCTGCATCAAAATCCTCAGGCAAGAACAAGCGTTCTGCAGTCAGTCCTAACAATTCATTCCGAGAGCGACCAGTCTGCGCACGATAAGTGCCAATCCTTGATGCTGGTTCATCATATTCATCTACTCTATTCTTGGCATAGGTAAAATTCGCATAGGCTGAGGTAAACAAGTCTTTGGTCCACTGCTTATGGAAATTTAGGCTTATTTCTAAACCATGATTGGTCATCTTACCATAATTAGCCCAAGGAGCATTGATAAAACCAGTCTGTGTTGGGATGATGCTTCGTTTCATGAAGATGTTCTTACGCTTCTCCTTAAATATGTCAACATTCAGGTCGAGCATGTCCAACAAACCCAATTCTACACCCACATTGTATTTGGTAACCGTTTCCCAAGTAAGGTTAGACACACCAATATCACCCTCTGTAATACCTTTGGAGGCATAGTCCATCTGTCCTGTCGTTCCCCAAATATAGCCATCTGCATCAGTCTTCACGGTTGTGAGGTAGGCGAATCGTCTTCCGCCGATGTTATCATCACCAGCCTGACCAATAGAAGCCCTAAACTTAATCTCGGAGAACACCTTCTTCATTTTCTCCATCCATGGCTCCTCACTCATCAACCAACCTATGGCAAATGAAGGGAAGAAACCAAAACGCTTACCTTTGGCAAAGTTCTCAGAGCCATTATAGCCAAAATTAAACTCTCCCACATATCTATTGTCGTAAGTATAAGAAAGGCGACCCGCAATTCCTTGTTTGCGATAATCCTGGTAAGAGCCATCATCGTATGCCTGCTGGTTGTACAATACCATCGCATCGATATCGTGTTTACCAAAACGCTGCTTATACATCAAGTCTCCCTCAAAATAGACACGAGTATTTCCATATTCGCTTTCCTTGTAAGCTGTCATGGATTCATCTCCCACTGTACCTTGAGTATAAATCAAGTTGCCCCTCTCATCACGACCAGTAGCTGGGAATACCGTGGCACGCTGAGATATACGTCCACGCTTGCTGCTATTCCATCTGTCAAAGCTAAAGAGGCCCTTAACTTTCAGACCAGGCAAAAGCATCTTGAGATCTTGCTCCAAAGAAAACAAAGTTTGTATCTTAGAGGAAGTTGTGAAATCATAACCTTGTTGAGTTACTGTAGCCCATGGATTGGCCCTATTGCTCTCCACAGGTATGGCTCCATCACTATATCTTACAGGATGTACAAATGGCAAGGTAGCAAAAGCCTGCGTAAATGCCTCGTCAGTATTGCAACGCTGCTTCTTAAAACGATTCAGATAACCACCAATATTAACACGAAGCAAGGTTGTCTTGGTCAAGTCCATGTCTATATTCGTACGCAAGTTGAATTGCTGGTTATTGGTAGCATTATCCACATCAAGAGACTTATCTTGCTCCAAAATACCAGTCTCCTTGAAATAAGAAGCTACAACTGAGTAACGCAAGAAATCTGAACCTCCACTTACGTCAAGATTAGCACGAGTAGTATAGGCATAATCTTTTGTAATGGCATCTACCCAGTTTACATCTGGGTATAAGTCTGGATCGTATCCACTACGAGTGTAATCTATACGGTCTTGTGTAAAAGGGAGTGGCGAACCATCTTTCTCTGCAAGCTGATTCAATAAGGTCATATAGTCTGGAGCATTCAAGAATTCAGGAAGCTGCGTAGGCTGATTGATAGAATGTTCCAAATGCACCTTGATGGATGGTGGTCCTATCTTACCATGCTTAGTAGTTATCACAATCACACCATTGGCTCCTCTTACACCATACATCGCACTCGCAGAAGCATCTTTCAATATAGAGAAACTTTCAATCTCTGCCACATCTACGTTATTCAGATCACGCTCCACACCATCTATCAATACCAATGGTTTACTATTGCCAGAAAAAGTGCTTATGCCACGAATCCAAAAGTTGGAATCATCGTATCCAGGCTCACCTGAACGCTGAATACCTATCACACCAGACAATTTTCCAGCCAAATTATTAGAGAGCGTTCTCGTAGAACCAAATTGCAGCTCGGCAGGCTTAATCGTTTCTATCGCACCCACTATGGAAGCTTTCTTCTGAGAACTATAACCTGTCACAACAACCTCGTCAAACGTATTTGTTTCCTCTTCCATCAGTACATTAATAACCTTAGAGGAAGAAACTCTTTCACTATGCTTTTTGAATCCCACATAAGAAAATACGATAGAATGTGCGCCACGAGGTACATCTATAGAGAACATACCATCCAGATCAGTGGTAACCCTAATGGGATGCTTGGTATCCTCTACACTCACTACGACACCTATCAAGGGCTCCTTATTGGCATCTGTAACCTGACCTCGAACTTGATAGGTAGATTGCTGCTCAACAGATATGTTCATCACATCTTTTGCCAAGGCAGGTAAAGGTATGAGAGAAGATATCCCAAGCATGAGACAAGTACCACTAAAAAAATACTTGATTAGTAGTTTTTCTTTCATAAGTTTTAATTTCATATTTAAAGGTTTAAAAGATTATTAAATTACGAGTGCAAAATTATCATTTTTAAGCAACAATACAGATAAATTCATGCATTGTATAAAGTTTTAAAAAATTATATAATTCCGTAACACCTGATTACCAAATACTTACATAAACCAACAATAGGATTTTGTATAAAGGAAACAAAGAGGAATATAAGCTTGTTTTTCATGTTCACACGCAATCCAGTCACTAAATGTATGCCATCCTTAAAAAGAAAGTCAAACAAATTTCCTATGTATTATATAAATAGGTGTTAAAAATAGGGAAGTTCAAGGATGTACATGATTCTCATGCTGCTCATCCAGGAACTTCCCTATTTATATTTTCTTGTTATTTTCCTATTTTTCCTTGTAAGACTTTTCTATAATGCCACATCTACAGATGCAGGGAAAACACGACAAGGATCAAAATATTCCATACAACTGGTAATCATATCTTCCATTCGGGGAACGATCTTTCCTTCGAAAACTTTCCTATCATTGATGAAGACGGTTATCGGTTTATTCATATCTACCAGTTGATCATTCAGATAGATCTTCCATTTACCACCACTTGTCGGATGGTAACTCTTGGCAAACTTCAAATCTATACCATAGACAGGATCACGTTCTACAGTCTGATAGGTTACTTTTTTGACGGATAATCTGATTACATTATCCTTGATATCCATCTCATAATAGTCTCTATCTTCTCCACTTGTATCCTTCAATCCATCTGCAGCCTTCGGTCTCTGTAACACATGGAGATTATAAAAGCCCAGACGGTGCTGTCCGTCCATCGGATAGTCCTCCCACATAAATGTATGAGGATAAGGATTGCGCTTGTAGGTCTTGAGCCAAGGAGTAGTCAAAGAATAATCGATGGAATGACCGCAATTAGGTATCAATTCGATACGATGACGAAAGAGACTGTCCGCACTATGATTCATGAGTCTGCCAGCATATTTCGCCTGCAACGAATCGAAGGCCGTCTTGGTATAACCCGTCAGTTTGTTGCGATAGAAACCTTCATCCATTGCACCCGTCAAAAACGAGAATGCAAGATTGGCACAGTTTTCTACAGGGGCATTCTTCAAAGGTTCTCCACCTGCCATCGGACCAACACCAGCCCAGTAGTCGGCATAATAGGATGCTAACCGCTGACTGCCATAACCGCCTTCAGAGATGCCAAATACATAAAGCCGATTGGCATCAACATGACCAGAGGCTAAAGACTGGCGCAAGAGTTTCTCCCATGCATACAACTTCGCTTTCTGCCACCAGCGATAATACTCGCCTTCATTAGGAATCTGTGGAATGAAATAAACAGAAGGAGCATCATTGAAATATTGTGCCCACATCAATCCGTATTTCCATTCCTCCTCCTTGGGGCCAGAACCATGGAGATACAAATACATCGGAAATGGCTGGGCTGCTGCGATGCGCTCATCTGATGACTCAGCATCATTACCCTGGAAACCATTGCGATAATTCTGCTGTATCTCGGCAATAGTGAGAGGTTTCCACTTGATACCCCAATAGTAAGGCATCACGGCAGATGGCTCCAGCGAAGCAGGCAAGTGCCACATTCCCTTGTTTTTAGGACAGAGCGAACGCAGCGGAATCAGTTTTTCCTCATCCATTTGTGCATTGGCTTCCTGCCAGGCTTTCCACACTAAAATCTGGTACTTCTGAGCCTCTTTCCACTTCAGGGCTTTCTTCTGAGAAAAAGCAGCCAAAGACGCATCAGACTTCTTTTCCAACTGATGCAGGAAATAGTTCTTCAGATTTTCCTTCAATCCTGCCGGCTGAGCGGAAAGTGAGGATGAAAACAAAAGGGCAATACACCCTACCCATATTTTATTCTGATTCTGCATGACTCTCATTGTATTTCGACGCTGCATGATTCTAAGATATTATTTCAAGCTATCAAGGCAGAGATTTCTGCATTGGCTTTGTCAACCATCAGATTACCATCCGCTGCAAACGTAAGATTGAGCGTGGCCTTACCAGCAGTTTCCTTTAAACTCAATGGGAGGATGATTTGGCGTTGCTGCGTAACGCCAACTACCTTATACACCTGAATAGAAGAAGGAGAGGTCTCGGTCTGGATGGCACCATTCTCTACCGAAACCGAATCAGGCTTATCCCAAATTCGCTCGGCAGGCATAATATAAAAACGCTAACACTCAGTAACAAACCGAGCAAGAAACAAAAAGCCTCAGAAATCTTTCGAAATCTGAGGCTCTTGATTAAAAGGAGGCGGCTACCTACTCTCCCGCATTGCATTGCAGTACCATCGGCGCAA
>ERZ1023654.8-NODE-8-length-100165-cov-21.922575_pt1 | contig 100165 bp, 64 predicted proteins | sample MGYA00380338_ERZ1023654 | MGnify/ENA primary metagenome ERZ1023654 (study PRJEB33179, sample SAMN07448980) | human gut metagenome | biome: Human-gut; feature: Human associated habitat; material: Faeces | host: Homo sapiens | place: India: Bhopal | collected...
ATACGAAACGACCGATACGGCCAAATCCGTTAATACCAATCTTAATCATTGTTCTTTAATATTTAAATTAATGGTTTAAAAATATTACTATTTCAAAGCCTTCAAGCGTGTCTCGACTGCTGAAACATTCAAAAAACATCGCTTTCGAGCATTTTTTCTTCTTTTCGAGCGCAAAGTTACTAATTTTTTTCTAACTTTGCACACGAAATGAGTATTAAATAAGTTAAAAAAGAATAGCAGACGTTTAATATCGCACACAAAAAAGAGTTAAACCTGCTAGACTGACAACTCTATATTGCAAAATTCATTTGTTGAATAGAGTCGTTTGACTGGCAAACAAAAGTAATTGCAATACTCAGATGGTCTTATATACCTTATTATATATATAGGGAAATAGACCTAAGAAATGAATCAAGTAAGTATTATCTTTAAAACAACATTAATTATAAAAAAAACAAAAAAGTAAAAGTATGAGTAAATTTCTGAATGAATTCAAGGAATTCGCCATGCGCGGCAATGTGCTTGACATGGCAGTCGGTGTCATCATCGGTGGTGCATTCGGCAAAATCGTTAGTTCCGTAGTCGATGATGTCATCATGCCTCCTATCGGTTGGCTTATCGGCGGTGTCAATTTCTCCGACCTGAAGATTACCCTCCCTACCGTCAACGTAGCGGGCGAGGAACTTAAGGCTGCTACCATCAACTATGGAAACTTCCTTCAGACTTGCCTTGACTTCCTGATTGTAGCGTTCTGTATCTTCATGCTCATCAAGGTAGTCAATAAGATTGCCAAGAAGAAAGAGGAACCTAAGGAGCCAGAGGCACCTAAGGCACCAGAACCAAGCAATGAGGAGAAGCTTCTCACTGAGATTCGCGACTTGCTGAAGAACCAGGCAAAATAGCGCATAGGCACGCCTATCAAAACCCATTATCGGAGGCGACACAAAGCATGGGAATATTTGGCTAGGTACCAAGCCTTTCGATCCATTCTATCTCCGTGCAGCGGTAGAGGCTCAACTTACCAAAAGGTGCGTCTCTTAATTCCTGTTCTCCATCCAGCTTCTGTCGCACCATTCAATAGACCGACAACAATGGTACATCCTACTACGATGGTGGCTATCGTTATGCCCAACGCCATCCAACGGCAGATATGCCCGGTCTGTTTCCAGCGTTCCATGTTGTTACAGTTTTTGTTATTACTGATTCATTTTGATACTGTTTTACACGTTTGAGCCGACAAAGATAAGGCGCAGAACACCACAATAAAGAATTTGTGCAGTATTTATAACAACTTTTATGTTATGGGGATACTTCACCCAACAGGCAGCATCTAAGTCTTTTGCGTAAACTTTGCGTTGATTTTTGCGTAAACATTCCTTATTGCCCAAATGTTTATATACTTTTGCAAGTTGATTGCGGCACATTTTGCAGGTATATCATATAAATACGTAATTAACAGAAAAGAGTATGAAAAAGAATTTGATGATTTTGGCAGTTGCTGCTCTCGCAGCTCTTACTTCTTGCACAGGCAAGAAGACTGCCCACAGTGAGGTGGATAAGGATTCTACAGATATGGCTGGTTACACAACCACCGAGGACAGCAATAATGTGGACTTGGCTTCTGTTGCCGGAACATACGAGGGTACTTTCCCATCGGCAGACAGTCCAGGCATAAAGACGGTGCTCACCATTAATGCAGACAGCACCTATCAGTTACAGCAGGATTACATTGACCGCAAGAACGGACATGACGAGGCAAGCGGCACTTTCCAAGTGCTTGACAATAATGTCCTGATGCTGGTGCGCCCTTCAAGTGGTGAGCATACCTTTTACAAGGTGAAGGATGCCAACAGTATTATATTGACAGATTCTGTTGGTAATGAGGCTGAGGGTGAGACTGCCAAGTTCTATGTGCTGAAGAAAAAGTAACGGAAATGCATAAAATCCGTGGTTTGCCCAAAGACAACCCACGGATTTTTCACCGATTACAAAAACTCTACATTTCATTTTTTTAAATAGTACTTGTATAAAAATACTTGGTTTGGGATTATTCAATATATGGTGTAGTCAACTATCATAACTGAATATAATAATCCCTTTTTGTAATAGCCAGAAATATTTACAATATGTCCCATCTCTATTTTTCTTTTATCGGATATTCATTCCTTACAACTAATGAAACATAGTTTCCCTCTAATGGGAATAATAAAGACGGAGATGATCTGTAAGAAGATGACAATGAACAAAAAAGAACTTGATGCACGAGTTCAACGTGCAGTAGATAATTTTATGGAGGGCTATGGATGTTGCCAATCTGTGGTGGCAGCATTCGCCGATCTCTATGGAGTGAGTGACGAACTTGCCAAGCGCATCGGTGCCGGATTCGGTGGCGGCGTTGGCAGGATGAGGATGATGTGCGGTGCTGTCTCTGGCATCGTCACCTTGGTGGGTTTAGACTGTGGACAGACCGAGGGGGATGACCGAGAGGGCAAGTCGGCTTGCTACAAAGTAGTGCAGGAGTTGCTCGCCAAGTCGAAAGAGCAGAATGGCTCCCTCATCTGTGCCGAGATTCTTGGTTTGAAAGGTTATGAGAAGGCACACTCCAGCTACGAGGCCTCCCCACGCACTGCCGAATATTACAAATCTCGTCCCTGTGCCGCCAAGGTAGAGAGTGCCGCGAGAATCTTCGCTGAATATCTGCAAAAGAAGCAAAGTAACGAGGATGCCTAGGCTTTTCGTTGCATTCCCTCTATTTGTTAAACGTTATTTTTGTACATATCTAGCCAATACTGGCATCTAGTGTTTGGACTAGGTTTGCACATTGCGTGGCATTTGTCAAACGATTGTATGGCATATGTCGAGTGATTGCGTGACATATGCCATACGATTGCCCGACATATGTGACGCGTTCATCAGGATGCAGTTTTTCCACCGCCAAGCATAGGAGTTATTGCTGATACAAACGAAAGCGAAGAATGATACGAATGAGAGGGAGAACTACCACAAACGAGTGGCATCCTCTAGTTGAAGCAAGAAACGTTTGGCTTCAACTCCACCAGCATAGCCTGTAAGTGTTCCATCGCTCCCCAATACTCGATGGCAAGGAAGAAAAATAGAAAGAGGATTCGAGCCGATAGCTTGGGCTACGGCACGCACTGACTTGGGATTACCAATGCGACGAGCTATATCCATATAGCTCACAGTAGAACCATAAGAAATAGCCATCAAGGCTTGCCATACTCGCTTTTGGAAGTCTGTGCCCACCAGCAGCAAAGGAACATCAAATGACTTTCGCTCGCCAGAGAAATATTCTCTTAACTCTTGCCTTGCTCTCTGAATGGCAAGGTGGTCATGGTTGGAGAACTCATACCCCGCCCCTAACAACCGTTTGATTCGATTGTCGTTTTGAGACCTATGCTTATTGCACTTCCAATCACAAAGACATAGTTTGTTATCGAAAGCCCCCAACAGAATTTCGCCTACAGGAGTATCAACCTCTTGTAGAATAACCCCACCTTTCTTTTTCTTATCTAACATACGGCTACCGTTTTTAATAGTTGCGTTTACATCTAATGAAGTACAAAGATAATAATAAATGCCAAAAAACACCGAAAAAATCTACAACTTATAGAAATGTTTAACCTTAAACGTGAAAAACTTAGCTTATCATTTTGTAATTTATCCAATTTTCATTATCTTTGCCGCACTAACCAATACCAAGCTTATGAAACACGGATTACTTTCAAAGGCATTCCATCTCTATTACGATGGTTTTAGGACGATGACCCTAGGCAAAACCCTCTGGACCATCATCCTTATCAAACTTGCGATTATCTTCCTCGTACTCAAACTTTTCTTCTTTCCAGATTACATCGACAGCAAAGCACCCAACAAGGACAAGGCTGACTTTGTATCACATGAAATGCTAAAGAGATAAATGGCAGAGTCACAAGCCAAAACATGACATAAAAACAAAAACATACAATAACAATCTAAACACCTTTAATCAGTATGACAAATTTATTATTAGACATTACCTCCGCCACCATTGATTGGTCGAGAGCGCAATTCGCACTCACCGCCATCTATCACTGGTTGTTCGTCCCTCTCACCTTGGGACTGGCAGTCATCATGGGCATTGCCGAAACTTGCTACTATCGCACAAACAAGCCTTTTTGGAAAGATGTGGCAAGATTTTGGCAAAAACTCTTTGGCATCAACTTCGCCATGGGCGTTGCCACAGGAATCATCCTTGAGTTTGAGTTTGGCACCAATTGGAGCAACTACTCCTGGTTTGTGGGCGACATCTTTGGTGCCCCACTTGCCATAGAAGGCATCCTGGCTTTCTTCATGGAGAGCACTTTTGTCGCTGTCATGTTCTTTGGATGGAACAAGGTAAGCCGAGGTTTCCATCTGGCTTCCACTTGGCTCACCGGACTGGGTGCCACCATCTCGGCATGGTGGATTTTGGTAGCAAACTCATGGATGCAATATCCTGTGGGACAAAGTTTCAATCCGAATACCATGCGTTTCGAGATGACATCCTTTATTGATGTAGCTCTCTCTCCTTTTGCCATCAACAAGTTTACACATACCGTCACTTCCTCTTGGATTGTGGGAGCAGCATTCGTCGTGGCAGTAAGCTGTTGGTACCTTTACAAGAAGAGAGAGCACAAACTTGCTATCTCCAGTATCAAGATAGGAGCGACCGTGGGATTGGTGGCGACCCTGTTAGCTGCCATGACTGGCGATAACTCTGCATACAAAGTAGCGCAAGTCCAACCCATGAAATTGGCTGCCATGGAAGCATTATATAATGGTGGAGAAAGTGAGGGTTTAACCATTATCGCCGCAGTGAATCCATTCAAGCAAGCAGATTTCGAGAAAGAGAAAGAACCTGCTATGCGTATCGCATTCCCCAATGCGCTTTCCTTCCTCGCCACCCGCTCCATGAATGGATACGTACCAGGAGTCAACGACATCCTCAACGGATACACCAAGTCTGATGGGACCAAGGAACCATCCGTAGATGAAAAGATCGCAAGGGGAAAGAAAGCAATACAAGCATTAAAAACTTTCAGAGAATACAATATACCAGAAAGTATCAGTATTCTCCAGGAGAACATGAAGTACTTCGGCTATGGCTACATCAAGGACAAGAAGGACTTGGTGCCAAGTATTCCGATTTGCTTCTATGCCTTCCGTGTGATGGTGGGATTGGGATGCCTGTTCATCCTCTTCTTCGGTGTTTGCTTATTCTTCGTATACAAGAAAGACATCCAGCGTTACACTTGGTTCCTCTTGGCAGCATTAGCCATGATACCTTTGGCATACATAGCCTCAGAATCGGGATGGATTGTGGCAGAGATAGGACGCCAGCCATGGACGATACAAGACTTATTACCTGTGAATGCAGCCGTCTCCGACATCGAGGCAGGCAGTGTAGCTACCACCTTCTTCATCTTCCTTGCCCTCTTTACTACCATGCTTGCCGTGGAAATCAACATCATGGTAAAGCAAATCAAGAAAGGTCCAGAATACGAGAAGGTTGACACAAACACGCTTTAACTCGCTAGATACAATTAATTTTCAACAATTACAATTATGACATACGAATTCTTACAAGCATATTGGTGGTTTCTCATCTCACTGTTGGGAGCCTTGTTGGTGTTTCTCATGTTTGTACAGGGAGCTAATACCTTGATATTCTGTCTTGGAAAAACGACAGAGGAGCGTCGTCTCATCATCAATTCCACAGGAAGGAAGTGGGAGTTTACCTTTACCACCCTCGTCACATTTGGAGGAGCGTTCTTCGCATCATTTCCTCTCTTCTATAGCACGAGTTTCGGAGGAGCCTATTGGCTATGGATGATTATCCTATTCTCCTTCGTTATACAAGCCGTAAGCTATGAGTTCCAGAACAAGATAGGCAACTTCTTGGGTCCGAAGACCTTCCAAGTATGTTTGGTTATCAATGGCATCGTAGGTCCGTTGCTGCTAGGTGGAGCCGTAGCAACCTTCTTCGATGGCAGTAATTTCGTGATAGACAAGGGAAATCTCACAAATGACCTTCAACCAGTCTTGAGTCGATGGGCGAATGCAAGCCATGGTCTTGATGCCTTGCTCGACCCTTGGAATCTTGTCCTAGGTATAGCTGTCTTCATGCTTGCACGCATCCTCGGCATACTTTACATCAAGAATAACATCGAGCATGAAGCCATCCTGGAGCGATGCACCAAACAACTGCCATGGAATGCTCTCATCTTCCTAGCGTTTTTCGTGGCCTTCCTTATCCATGTACTCACAAAAGATGGATTTGGGGACCATGGCGGCATGGGAATTACAGAAGAGGAATTGACATATTTGAACAATCTGATAGAGATGCCAGGTCTTGCACTCATCTTGTTGATAGGTATCGTTCTCGTCTTGCTGGGAATCTTCAAGGCTTCCAAGAGCGTTGCTTACCGCAACGGCATTTGGCTGACAGGAATCGGTACTATACTCACCGTGCTCGTCCTCTTCTTGATAACAGGTTGGAACCAAACCGCTTACTATCCTTCGCTCATCGACATCAATAGTTCGCTGACCATTGCCAATAGCAGTAGCAGCGAGTTCACACTCCGTACGATGACCTACGTGTCCTTCCTGATACCATTCGTCTTGGCATATATCATCTATGCTTGGCGAGCCATCGACAAGAAAGGTATCACCTTGGAAGAAATCGAGAAAGAAGAAGCTTACTAATCGGAATTAAGAAAGAAGAAACTCCCGGCAAGAGCGGCTTCATTGCTTCTCTTGTCGGGAGTTTTTAAATACTCGTTGGCGGAATTATAAACCACCAAATCTATATCTTACAGATGACATTCGTCACCCCATTCATCAAGTCATAATTATCGACAGTACTGACCTTGTCCACCCTTGCAAGGACCGCCTTTGCGAGGTCCACCCTGTTTTCCGCCTTTCTGTTGCCATTTCTTGGCGAAGCGCTGCATATCCTGACGCTCCATGTCATACACTCGCTGTATCTGCTTAGGAGTGAGGAACTTGGAGTAAGCCTTGTAATACTTCTCACGGATATCGAGAATCTTTCTGCCCTGGGCGAAGTCAGCCTTGATAGCCTTGTCCACCTCAGCATCGGTCATCTCGGCTCTCTTCTTGCCATGGCGATGCGGACGGGTGGCACCCATCTCCTTGCGACACTGGCAGAAGGTTTCGATAAACTTTTGACTGGTCTTGTCATCCAAGCCCAATGATTGGGAGATGCGGGAAGCCTGCATCTTGGTGAGTTGTTCCATGTTTGGACGCTTGCGCTGAGCGTTACCAGGCTTGTTGCCATCATTTGGCTGCTGTAGTTGAGTCATAGCCATACAGGTAGATGCCATCACCATCAAGCATGCTACCAATAAATACTTCATCTTGTAAGTCATACCTATTAAAATTTAAAAATCAAACATTTCTTCTTATTAACTACTCCATGCAAAGATATACATCATTGGCATAGGTAGCATTCAACTCCTGTTGCTCTTCCGCCGTCAGGTTGTCGTAAGCCTTGTCAACGGAATGCTCACTGGCAGAAGAGGCATTGGTAGAAGCCACATTGACAGTCGATGCAGCGGAAGACTGACTCTCGCCATCAGATGACAGCACCGAGTAGCCGATGCCCACAACCAAGCAAACACAAGCCGCGATGCTAGCTGCCGCCAAATAGATTCGCTTCAGCATTGCCTTACGAGGTCTTTCCAAAACTAGCTTCACAGAAGTCTGCTGCCCAGCCTTTAGCTTTTCTTCCTTCTCCACCTCGGCAAGCACATTCGTTTGCATCTGACTGAAGAAATCCTCAGGCATCTTGTAAGGCATCTTCTTGCCTACCTTATCAAATGGATAGTTATCGTTCATATTTCTTAAGTTTATGAGAGTTACACATCAATATATATATAAGGAATGCGAGTGTCATCACCTGACTAGCATCTAAGTCTTATGTCGTGATGTATCGCTTCATCAATTCCACAATCTTGGTCTTGGCGAAATGATAGTTAGCCTTCGCCGAGTTCTCCGAACAGTCATTGATGTCGGCGATTTCCTTGAAGCTCATCTCGTCGTAGTAGCGCATGTTGAACACCGCTTGCTGCTTGGGTGGCAGGGAATGGATGGCTCGCTGCAAAGCCACAGCCTCCTCATCGCTGAACTCGAAGTAGCTATCGGCAGCCATCCCCCTCACTTCGTCCAGTTGGGTACCTTCCGGATGCTTGGAGCGCAGACTGCTCAACACCACGTTGGTGGCAATGCGATATAGCCAAGAGAACAAGGAACTGTTGCCCTTGAAGCTATTCCACGAGCGATATACCTTGAGAAAGGTTTCCTGCAACAAGTCCTGGGCATCGTCGTGCGAAACCACGAGCCTTCGGATATGCCAGTAGAGCCTCTCTTGATAGGCATCCATCAGCAGTTTCATCCCCACATTGGGATTCTGCTGCATCTTTTCCATGATGTCTTGATCTGATATGTGCATATTGCCAATATTTACGTTCTGCCCGTTGCTTCATTTCCAACCAGCTTACATTCTTTAGACTACCCGAAAGGGAAAAGGTTAAAAAGAAAACTGGAAAAACACCAAATCGAATGGCGGATTCAAAGAAAAGTATTATCTTTGCAACACAATAATAATCTTTATAATAACCTATCAATGATGGATCAATTCAAATCTATTATCAGTCATTTCGCCATCAGCGGCACGGTGAGCGAAATCAAGCCCTTGGGCAACGGACTCATCAATGACACCTACAAGGTGACAACTGTTGAGGCGGACGTCCCTGACTACGTATTGCAACGTATCAACGACTCCATATTCACCGATGTCGATCTCTTGCAGCACAACATTGAGGAGGTAACCCACCACATCAGGGAGCAACTCGTGAAGGAGGGTGCTGACGACATCGACCGCAAGGTGCTCACCTTCGTCAAGACGGATGAAGGCAAGACCTACATCAAGGATGGGAAGAACCAATACTGGCGCATCTCGGTCTTCATCCCGAATGCCATCACCATGGATGCCGTCACACCCGAAACCTCATACCACGCCGGCAAGGCTTTCGGAAAGTTTGAGGCCCAGGTGGCAGACATCACCGACCGCCTCGGCGAGACCATCCCAGACTTCCACAACATGGAACTGCGCCGTGACCAACTGCGTCAAGCTGTGAAGGAAGACCGTGCCGGACGTGCCGAGGGCGTGAAGGATTTCATCACCGACATCGAGAAGTACATGGATGAGATGTGCCTCTGCCAATGCCTATTCCGTGAGGGCAAGCTCAAGAAGCATGTATGCCACTGCGACACGAAGGTCAACAACATGATGTTCGACCAAGAGGGACACGTGCTCTGTGTCATCGACCTCGATACCGTGATGCCATCACTCTTCGTGAGCGACTATGGCGACTTCTTGCGCACTGCCGCCAACACGATAGCCGAGGATTCCCCAGAGTTTGACAAGATCAACTTCCGCATGGACATCTTCGAGGCATTCACTCGTGGCTACATCGAGTCGGCTTCCTCATTCCTCTCGCCACTAGAGATTTCACTTCTTCCTCATGCCGCCGAACTCTTCCCATACATGCAGGCAGTACGCTTCCTTTGGGATTACCTCAATGGCGACCATTACTGGAAGTGCAAGTACCCAGAGCACAACTTGGTGAGAGCACAAAACCAGTGGCATCTCTTCCTCAAGGCTAAGGAGCACGAAGAGGAAATGAAGGAAGTAATTAATAATTTATAATGATACAAAGAGGGCTGGCAGTGGAAATTGCCAGCCCTTTTTGTATGATAATCATTCCGCTATGATGGAGAACTCTGCACCCGAAGCATAGTCCTCTCCATGCTATTCGCTCAGCGCACGGAAGCGGAGATAGACGGTCTTCCGGATGTCAGCCAATGCAGCCGGACGGATGATGAAGCCGAAATTATAGGTGCCACTCATCGTCACATCAGGTGTCAACGGACCGCCTTGTCCACAACTAGCGCCGCCCAATCCCGTTACCTTCGCATCCAAGTGAAGATGGGTACCGCTACTCTTCGGCAACTGATATGGATGGGCAGCGAGCGTCAGTTCCTGTTGGCTCCAAGGCAAAGCCGAAGCCGACATCACACCGTCTGCCACGAAAGCCACGCCCTGTTTGTCACCTCCCGTAACAGCACACCAGCGCACCTCCTCACGGTTGCCCTGCGCCTGAGGCTTTGGCAACATGATGCCCATATCCGACACAGCACTGTGATACCAACCGACAAACTGACTCGTCTTGCGGTCCGGATAATTGTTGATAGGTCCACGACCATAGTAGTCAAACGCATCCAATCCCGAAGGAAGCACCATGGAATAACCGATGCGAGGCAACACGACATTGCTGCGGTTGGCACTGATGGCACTCTGCAATTCGATGGAGCCATCACGATAGATGGTATATATCTGACGAGTGGTGAACTTCAAGTCATCCTCCTTCAGTGCTCGTTTGTTCTCACCGAAGCGATACGCCGACTCAGGGTCACGGTCACGGTTGCTATACTTCTGGTCAGCCCCCTCCTTACCTTGACTTTCCACGGTAAAGTTAAGTTGATAGGTACCATCCTTCTTCGCCGTATAGCTCCAGTCCTTGACGGTATGCTGCATATCGTACAAACCATTCTGGAACCAAGCCGTAGGATAACCCATTCCGGCATCATTGTCGGTAGGTGCGCGATAAGCATCGAGCTGAGGTCCTTTGCCCTCTAGGAAGATATTGCGCTCACCATACTTGAGTTGTTGGATAGCACCGGTCTGGAGATTAAAGATGGCTTGAAAGTTGTCACCTTTCACCTCTACCCTCTTCGCCTCCTTGTTGACCTGGCAAGAGATAGCCTTTCCATCTTTTGTCACCTCAGCGATGGAAGGAGCCATTTTCTCAGCATCCTTCACCTTCAACTGCTCATCCATCTGCACATATCCCTTCTTAGCCCAAGGCATATCCTTGCCCTGCAAGAACTGGATGGTAACATAATACTCACTCTGCGCATCGAGTTGGTCGAAGTCGTAAGCGAGACGATAGGTTTGGCGTTCACGAGGACCTAGGATGTTCTTGGCACCTTTCAGGGATTGGTTCGACAATACGCAAACGCCATCCTTATAGAGCGACCACACGATCTGATAGCCCCTCAATGGCTCGAAATAATTCTTGTTGAATATCTCCACCAAGCCCTTCTTCATATCTACCGCCTTGACGCTCACGTTCTGATATACCTTCTTCACTTCAAAGTATTGAGCCTTAGGGGTGAAGTCTGGACGCAGGATGCCGTTCATACAGAACATACCATCGTTTGGTTTGTTATCTGCACCGAAGTCACCACCGTATGCCCAGTAGGTCTTACCTGTAGTAGGGTCACGCTTGTCGAGCGCCTGATCTACCCAGTCCCAGATAGCACCGCCCATGAAGAAGTTGGTACTCTCGATAGCATTCCAGTAATCTATGAGGTTGCCACACGCATTACCCATGGAGTGAGCATACTCCGAGATATGAAAAGGATATTTCAATTTGTAAGTTCCCTTCACAGCCCCTTGTACCCAAGCGATAGAAGGATACTGGTTGGAACCCATATCGACGATGTCGTTGTTGCGCTCATACTGCACAGGGCGACTGGTATCATAATCCTTGATGGCACGATAGCACTCCTTGAAGTTGTCGCCAGGTCCTGCCTCGTTGCCCAAGCTCCAGATAACCACCGAAGGATGGTTGACCGTGGCATGCACCATCTCCATATTACGGGCGATGTGTGCATTCTTGAAGGCTGGCACATGCGAAAGACTCGCCTCACCATAGTAATACTCATGGCTTTCGATGTTAGCCTCATCCTCCAGGTAGATACCATATTTATCACAGAGATAATACCAGTATGGCGCATCCGGATAGTGACTGTTGCGCACGTGGTTGATATTGGCACGCTTCATCAGGAATATCTCCTGCTCCATCTGCTGGCGACTCACCGTATGACCCGTATTGACATTGTTCTCATGACGGTTCACACCCTTCAGTTTGATAGGCTTGCCGTTCAGATAATAGTAGCGACCTGCCAGTCCAAACTCATCTTGGTCGGCAGGCGTATCCTTGATTTCCACCTTACGGAAACCCACGATGGAGGAGAAGGTCTGCACGGTCTTGCCCTTCGCATCCTTCAACTCGCCCACCAAAGTATAGCGATAAGGAGCCTCGGCACTCCATAGCTTCACCTTGTCCTGTGCATCAAGCGTCACCTCCAACTCGGTATCGGCATGGGCAGACAACTTCATGTCGAGCTTCACTTGCGCCGTAACGCCTGGCACCAAGGAGTTTTCATCCGAATAAAGTCGGTTGGCATAGAGCGAGTACTCCAAGGTATAGTTTTGGATGCTCGCCTTCGAGAGATTCTCGATCTGTGTCGTGATATGCAGCGATGCCTTCGTATAGGTGCCATCCAAGTCGGGTATCGCCTTGAAGTCTCTCACGTGCACCTTAGGTTTCGCCGTTAAAGCCACGGTACGGAAGATGCCCGGCAAGCGGAACATATCCTGACTCTCCAAGAAAGAGGCATCAGAGTTGCGATATACCTCCACAGCCACCACGTTCTCCTTGCCCTCCTTATATAAATAAGGTGTAATGTCAAACTCAGCGAGATTGCGTGAGTTCTTGGAGAATCCCACGTATCGCCCATTGATATAGAGGTAGAAGAAAGAATCCACTCCGTCGAAGTTGATGAATACCTCCTTGCCCTTCCAGTTGGCAGGAATCGTGAAGGTACGTCGATAAGAGCCCACCTCATTGCGGTTGCGATAGGTCATCCAGTTGGTCTTCGGCGTACGCATCACACCTCCCTTCCAGTCGTTCACCCGATAAGCATGCTGGAAGATGACACGCTGGTTGCTATACAGAGGGTCACCATACTTGTTGTTGCCATCATCCTGAAGCCCAGCCATGTTCCAACTCAATGGCACCTGGATGTCATCCCATTTCGAAACATCGTAGTCGGTAAGATAGAAGTCCTTCGGGCGCTCTTCAGGACGAGAAGCCCAATGGAACTTCCATTGTCCATCTAGCGACTGCCAATAAGAGCTGTTCTCTGGCAGCACCTTGCGAGCCTCTTCCACATTTCGGAAGGAGAAGAACCACGCATGAGGCTGCTCCTTGTTGCAAGCCAGCGAGTCAGGGCTTTGCCATTCCCATCCCGTAGGCTTACCTTGCGACTGATAGTAAAAGCCGTCCAAGTGACTCGCCGCCTCCACGGAGCAAGTCACCAGACAAGCAACCCATAATAAATAGATTTTCTTCATTGTCGAGATATATGATTACATTTTAGGATGAAAAGCAATAAAAAAGCGTAGCTCTTTTTGAAGTTACGCTTTTCCTATCATGGAATGATTCTATGAATCACAAATTATTCCCACTCGATTGTCGAAGGTGGTTTGGAAGAGATGTCATAGCAAACACGATTGACACCCTTCACTTTATTGATAATCTCGTTGCTCACCTTTGCCATGAAGTCGTAAGGGAGATGTGCCCAATCGGCTGTCATCGCATCCGTACTGGTAACGGCACGGAGAGCAACTGGATGCTCGTATGTACGCTCATCACCCATCACACCTACGGAACGAACGGTAGATAACAACACAGTACCTGCCTGCCAAATCTGGTCGTAGAGAGAAACCTCAATCTCACCATTTTGCATGTCGGCAGGAACACCTGCTGCCAATACTCGACGAGCTTCCTCACCACTCAACTTCACCTTGTACTCACGCAAGCCACGGATATAAATATCATCGGCATCCTGAAGGATACGCACCTTCTCAGGAGTAATGTCGCCCAAGATACGAACGGCAAGACCAGGACCAGGGAATGGATGACGAGTAATCAAATGCTCTGGCATACCCATGGAGCGACCTACTCGACGTACCTCATCCTTGAACAACCACTTCAATGGCTCGCACAACTGAAGATTCATCTCCTTAGGAAGACCACCTACATTGTGATGGCTCTTGATCACCTTACCGGTAATGTTCAAGCTCTCGATGCGGTCAGGATAGATGGTACCCTGGGCAAGCCACTTGGCACCGGTCTGCTTCTTAGCCTCAGCATTGAACACCTCAACGAAGTCGCGACCAATAATCTTACGCTTCTGCTCTGGGTCGGTAACGCCAGCCAAATCTGCGAAGAACTTAGCCGAAGCATCCACGCCAATCACATTCAAGCCCAAGCACTTGTAATCCTCCATCACATCACGGAACTCATTCTTGCGAAGCATACCATGGTCAACGAAGATACAAGTAAGGTTCTTGCCGATAGCCTTGTTCAAGAGAACAGCAGCTACGCTGGAATCCACACCACCTGAGAGGCCCAAGATGACCTTGTCGTCACCCAACTCAGCCTTCAACTCAGCGACAGTAGTCTCAACGAATGAGTCTGCGCTCCAATCCTGTTTGCTACCGCAAATATCCACCACGAAGTTCTTCAACAACTGGGTACCCTGCAAAGAGTGGAATACCTCTGGGTGGAACTGAACAGCCCAAACTGGTTGCTTGGTAGAGGCATAAGCTGCATACTTCACATTGGCAGTAGAAGCGATGCACTTGTAATCCTCAGGGATGGCAGTGATGGTATCACCATGGCTCATCCAAACCTGTGAGTTCTCTACGAAGCCCTTGAACAAAGGATTCTCCTTGTCGAACTGCTCCAAGTTGGCACGACCGTACTCACGGCTGTCAGCAGCCTCCACCTTACCGCCCTGGGCGTAAGAGAGATACTGTGCACCATAGCAGATGCCGAGCACAGGGATGCGACCAATGAACTGGCTCAAATCTACCTTGAAAGCTTCCGGGTCGTGAACGGAGTATGGGCTACCGCTCAGGATGACACCAATGACAGATGGGTCGTCCTTCGGAAACTTGTTGTAAGGCATAATCTCGCAGAAGGTATCGAGCTCGCGGACACGACGACCAATCAACTGGGTGGTCTGCGAACCGAAATCCAAAATAATAATCTTCTGTTGCATGTTATCTTAATTTTAAATTATAAATTCTGTAAAAATTGCTCCGCTTCTTTCAGCGTCTCTTGCTTCCCGACATCCATCAGTTTGAGGTCGTTCTTCACGTATCCCTCGATGCGGACTTTGTCACAATGGCGGAGGTAGAAATCCATGATAGGGAACTTGTCGGGCTCTTCTTCCATCAGAGGGAAAAGGCTTGGTGCCACCATGTGAATGCCAGAGAAGGCATACATCTTATATTGCTTGGGGTCGAGATCCTTGTACGGACTCTTCACCTCGCCTGTCTCAATATTCGTCCATCCCACCAATCGCATGGTATCATCGAAGAGAAGATAACGCTTCGTCTTGCGCTCACTTACCAAAAGGCGTGCGGCAAGAGGAGTTTCAGCCTCCATCTGATAGAACTTCTTCAAATCCACATTACTTAATATATCAACGTTGTGGATGAGAACGGGTTCCTTCTGGTCGAAAAGAGGCCAAGCTTTCTTGATGCCTCCACCCGTCTCCAAGAGTTTGTCACTCTCGTCACTGATACGGATGTCCATCCCGAAGTTATCGTTGTCTCGAAGATAGTCAATGATTTGATTGGAAAAATGATGAACGTTCACTACAATGCGAGTGAAACCTGCATCTTTCAACTGAAAGATGACACGTTTGAGCAAAGGTTCTCCCCCTACCCTTACCAACGCCTTTGGAATGCGATCTGTAAGAGGTTTCAGGCGAGTGCCCAAACCTGCTGCGAATATCATTGCTTGCATCATGTCTATATATGAATGTGCGTGCAAATTTACTAACTTTTTGCAAGATAGCCAAATTTGCACGCAAATAATTATTGTTTTGCTGGTAAAACCTGGGAAATATTCTGCTCTCGATGGCAAATTTGCACTTCTATGCCAAACTTCTCGTGGATATGCTCCGCAAGATGCTGGGCAGAATATACACTGCGATGCTGACCGCCCGTGCAACCGAAACAGAACTGCAAGGAGGTGAATCCTCGCTGGATATAACGACCTACATGATGGTCTGCCAACGCATAGACATGATCCAAGAACTTCAGTATCTCTCCATCATCCTCCAAGAAACGGATGACAGGCTCGTCCAATCCCGTCAACTTCTTATATGGCTCATATCTGCCAGGGTTGTGGGTGCTTCGACAATCGAAGACATAACCTCCTCCATTGCCGGATGGATCCTCTGGAATGCCTTTCTTATAAGAGAAACTGAACACTCGTACCACCAAAGGTCCCTTGCCATCATACTTAGAGAAAGTAGCTGGTCCATCTTGTGGATGCGAAAGATAGATATTCTTGTCGGTCGTCTTATAACCATCGGAACGATTGACCGCCGCACTCTCGATGCGAGCAAACTGTGGCAACTCGGTGAGACGGCGCAACATATCCATCATATAAGGATAAGGGAAAACCTTCTCCCCCATCTTCAAGAGGTCACGAAGATTTTGGATGGCAGGCGGAATGCTCTCCAAAAAATGCTTCTTGCGCTCGAAGTAACCACGGAAACCATATGCTCCCAATACTTGCAAGGTACGGAACAAAACGAAAAGACTCAAGCGGTTGACGAAGTGACGAACCGATGGCACTTCCGTATAATTCTTCAACGACTGATAATATTCCCAAACAAGTTCACGACGAAGTTTGAAGGAATAATGAGCGGAAGCCTGCCAGAGGAAAGAGGCCAAATCATAGTAAAAAGGTCCCTTACGCCCACCTTGGAAATCAATAAAGTACGGATTGCCGTTTTCGTCAAGCATTATGTTGCGCGCCTGAAAGTCACGATACAAGAAACTATCCATCTTCTCGGAAGTCAAATCCTTGGCAAAAAGACGGAAGTTGGCCTCCAATTTCAACTCATGGAAATCGAGGTCGGTAGGTTTCAGAAAACAATACTTGAAATAATTGAGGTCGAAAAGTACGCTATCCACATCAAACTCTGGCTGTGGATAACAATTCTCCCATTCCAATCCACGTGCGCCACGAATCTGGATGTTAGGCAACTCTCGAATGGTCTTTTTCAACAAATTCTTCTCCTTCTGGTTGTATCTTCCCCCCGCCTCTCGACCACCTCGGATGGCATCAAAGAGAGAAGTACCTCCCAGATCGGTCTGGATATAACAGAGTTCATCATCACTGACTGCCAGCACCTTAGGCACAGGCAACTGTCTGAGATTAAAATGATTGGCAAGATAGATAAAGGCATGATCCTCGTCACGGCTCGTACCTATCACACCGATGACCGTACCCCCATCTTGCTGGATGATACGAAAATACTGGCGGTTACTGCCCTGTCCAGCCAACTTGATGACATCCACAGGAGCCTCGCCAGCCCATTTCTTATAAAGTTCTATCAACTTTTCCATTTCCTCAATATAGGCTAATCAATTCTATTCTTTTCCCTTTGCTTCTCCTTGATTTTCTCATCCATGACCTGTGCGAAGTGGTCGCCGATAAAAAGAAGCAACAAGACACCCAGTGTTGCCAAGAAAGAATTCAAGCTTGTCATTCCCAGCTCCACCTTTGTAATATAGATCAGTCCTCCGATAACTATCAAGAAGACAATCGCTTTTTTCCAATCAATATTCGTTTTCATGGGGACAAAGTTACACAAATATCTCGAAAACACAAAATAAAACGGCATAAAAAAATCGGATGTCTCACGACAACCGATTTCCAAAAAACAAACTACTTAAAAACTAATCTACTAAAACAAATCAAAAAAAATATCTTTGTCGGTCTGTGACCGATACTATTCTTCTTTTAACTGCTGCAAAATTACAAAAAAAGCAAATAACTACAAAGCAATTTTGCGGAAATTTGCAATAAAGAGTGCTAAAAAAAATAAAAATGGGGATAATTCGCTGTGAATCATCCCCATTTTGATATTTATAGTTAGCATTTGCCATCGTTTAAGATGGCTTATTTTGCTTTCTCCTATCTGAAATTACATCATGCCACCCATGCCTGGAGCTGCTGCTGGAGCAGCTGGAGCTGGCTCTGGTTTGTCAACCAATACACACTCTGTTGTCAAGAACAAGCCTGCGATAGAAGCAGCGTTCTCCAATGCGACACGCTCAACCTTGGCTGGATCAACGATACCTGCCTGGCGCATATCCTCGTAAACGTCCTTGCGAGCATTGTAACCGAAGTCACCTTCACCCTCACGAACCTTGTTGACTACGACACTACCCTCGCCACCGGCGTTGGCAACAATCTGACGGAGAGGCTCCTCGATGGCACGCTCTACGATGCGGATACCAGTGGTCTCATCTGCATTGTCACCCTTCAAGTCCTTCAAAGCCTCAAGAGCACGGATGTAAGTTGTACCACCACCAGCTACGATACCTTCCTCGATAGCTGCACGAGTAGCGCAAAGAGCATCGTCAACGCGATCCTTCTTCTCCTTCATCTCAACCTCAGAGTTGGCACCTACATAGAGAACAGCTACACCACCAGCGAGCTTAGCCAAACGCTCCTGAAGTTTCTCCTTGTCGTAAGAAGACTTGGTGTTCTCAATCTCGTTCTTGATCTGAGCAACACGATCCTGAATGTTAGCCTTCTCGCCATGACCATTCACGATAGTAGTGTTGTCCTTGGTTACGGTTACCTTGTCAGCAGAACCCAACATATCCAATGTAGCCTGCTCCAACTTCAAGCCCTTCTCCTCAGAGATAACAACACCGCCAGTCAATACAGCGATGTCCTCCAACATAGCCTTGCGACGATCGCCGAAGCCAGGAGCCTTGACAGCACAAATCTTCAAGCCACCACGCAAACGGTTGACAACCAATGTAGTCAAAGCCTCAGAGTCAACATCCTCTGCGATAACCAACAATGGGCGACCGCTCTCAGCAGCAGGCTGAAGGATTGGCAAGAACTCCTTGAGGTTAGAAATCTTCTTATCATAAAGGAGGATGTATGGATTGTCCATTACGCACTCCATCTTGTCAGCGTCAGTCATGAAGTAACCGCTCAAGTAACCACGGTCGAACTGCATACCCTCTACAACACCGATGTTAGTGTCACGGCTCTTACTCTCCTCGATAGTGATGACACCATCCTTAGAAACCTTGCGCATAGCGTCAGCCAAGAGTTTACCGATCTCTGCATCGTTGTTAGCAGAAACAGTAGCTACCTGCTCAATTTTATCGTAGTTGTCATCCACCTGCTCAGCATGAGCCTTGATGAACTCAACAACAGCAGCAACAGCCTTGTCGATACCACGCTTCAAGTCCATTGGATTGGCACCAGCGGTAACGTTCTTCAAACCCTCAGTTACGATAGCCTGAGTCAAGATAGTAGCAGTAGTTGTACCATCACCAGCGTCATCACCAGTCTTGCTAGCTACACTCTTAACGAGTTGAGCACCGGTGTTCTCGAACTTATTCTCCAACTCTACTTCCTTAGCTACGGTAACACCATCCTTAGTAATCTGAGGAGCACCAAACTTCTTTTCGATTACCACGTTGCGGCCCTTAGGACCGAGAGTTACCTTCACTGCGTTAGCCAACTGATCGACACCCTTCTTCAAGAGGTCGCGAGCATCCATATTGTATTTAATATCTTTAGCCATAATAATTCAATTTATAAATTATAAATAATAATGTATATAATGTAACGTATAATTTATGATTTAATATTTATCATTTATACATTACTCCTCTACCACTGCGAGTACATCGCTCTGACGCATCATCATGTACTTGGTGCCATCGAACTCAAGTTCTGTACCAGCATACTTGCCGTAAAGAACGGTATCACCTTCCTTGAGAATCATCTCTTCATCCTTAGTACCCTTGCCTGTAGCAATGACCTTACCACGCTGTGGTTTCTCCTTTGCTGTATCAGGGATAATGATTCCACCTACTTTTTCTTCAGCTGGTGCAGGAAGTACCAGCACTCTGTCTGCTAATGGTTTAATGTTCATGATTCTATGTTTTTAATTGTTATTACTTATGTTTAAGTCGTGCTTTTAATACTCAATGGCATCCGCTCGACACCCACGCCCTATACGAAAAACGTGCCAAAGCGTCATTACTGACACTTTGGCACGTATATAGACTGACAATTTTGTCAATTTCCACCTTTCTGCGGCATTACTTCTTCCCTTTGGAAGACTTTGCCTTGGATGCTTTTTCGATAGCTGCCTTATTTTGAGCCTCATCTGCTTTCAAGGTCTCATAGACGATGCCAGCCAATTTCTCAGCTCCCTTGGCATTTGGATGGATGCCATCGCCCAACATCATGTCCTTATATATATATAAGGTGTGGAGGTCGATGAAACCGCACTTGTTCTTCTTGACGAGCTTTTGGATAATAGGCATCTCACCATTCACGATGACACTGTCGTTGATTGTCCAACTTCCCTTGAAGGCAGGGATTGGGGAACAGAGATAAATCTTAGGTTTGCTTGGCAACGCCTTCAATGTATCAATCATCGCTTGCATACTCTGCTGATATTCCTCAGCACCCTTCGCCCAATTATGGGTCTTGGAATCATTGGTGCCCAACTTGATGACAACAACGTTTGGTTGGAATGCCTGTGCATCCTTCCAAGCCAACTCCCTCATATAAGGAAGGTCGCCCTTGTTCATCATCGTACGAGCAGACACACCGAAGTTTTTCACCTCGTAACCTTTGCCCAATTTCTTCTGCAACTGAGCAGGATAGCCCTTCGCCTCAGCATTCATGATACCAAATCCATCGGTGATGGAGTTGCCGATACAAGCTACTCGGATGGCGTTTGGATTAGGTTTTGGCAAACTGCGAAGCCATGCTGTCAAGTCATCCACCATCTGCTCATGGTGAGCAAAGCCATGCTGAGCATCACGGAAGCCCCAGCCATGACCACCTGAAGGATAAACATGCAACTCACAGTTATTGCCAGCCTTGTGCATCGCCGTATAATAAGCCACACCATTAGTAACAGGAGGCACAGCATTGTCGTCGTTTGACATCATCAAGATGGCAGGAGGAGTCAAGTGACCACGCACTTGCTTCTCATTAGACCACTCATCCACCAACTTCTGGTTCTTGACACCCTCACGTCCCAAGAGGTTGATACTGGAACCACCATGTCCAGTTCTAGGATTCATAGAGATAACCGGATAGAAGAGAATGGAGAAGTTAGGGCGAGCGTCATAGTCGGCATGGGTGCTGACAGAAGAAGCCAAGTGACCACCTGCCGAGAAGCCCATGATACCGATGTCCTCCTTGTTGAGGTTCCATACTTGCGCACTGTCTCTCAAGGTTCTCATCGCATGATAAGCATCCTGAATAGGAATGGTATATTCACCATGTGGCATACGATATTTCAAGATGAAGAAGGCGATACCTTGCTTGTTGAAGTATTCCGCCCAATCATATCCCTCGTGATTCATGGCCAAATGCCCATATCCACCTCCTGGACAATCCAAGACGGCACGACCCGTTGGGTTCTGTGGCAAATAACAGGTGATTTCACTCTGCCCATCCACACTATTCTTGACGACAAACTTGCGTGCTGTCGATTGAGCAGACATACAACTCACGAAAGTACATGCCATCAAAGACATCACTAATATTTTCTTTTTCATTTCAGTTAGTTTGATAGATTGATAATTTGAAATAGCATATTGCAGAGCCACTTTCACCTAGCTCTTCAATACATTATTATATAATAAGGGTCAGCTTAGTCGAAGAAACCAGGCTGATGATATTCGATACCCAATTCACGATCGACGGTAGCGAGGATGCCCTGTACCTGTCCCATGGCAAAGGCACGGCCCAAGAAGCTATAGCCAGCATTGTAGCCACGATTCTCGTCGCCCAACATACACATACCATGATCGACACGCATTGGCAAGTTAGGGTTGGTCTTCTCGAAGATGCGAGCCAGCTCTATCAAGTCGGCACGACCACCCAGGTGACTAGCCTCCGTGAAGTCACCATTAGGGAAGATGTGGCAAGAACGCAAGTGAACGAACCAAGTGCGGTCGGCATACTTCTTGGCAAGTTCCACCACATTGTTGTGGGCACCTGCAGAAAGACTGCCGGCACAGAAGGTCAAGCCATTGTGCTTATTGTTGACAGCATTCAAGAACCACTTGATGTCCTCGTCGCAAGTCACGATGCGTGGCAAGCCCAAGATTGGGAATGGAGGATCGTCAGGGTGAACACACATATACATATCGCACTCCTCACAAGTTGGCATGATGGCATCGAGGAAGTAGCGCATATTCTCACGCAATTGCTCTTTGGTGATACCTTTATATAAAGAGAGCAACTGACGGAAGAGTTCCACAGGGCGCTCATCACCCTCCTTGATGTTACCATTCACGAAGCCCTGGGTCTTCACGATGATGGTATCTACCAAGTTGTGGTCATCCTCTGGAGTCATCTTCTCCTTCAGTTCTGCCACCTCTTTTAATATATCACGTCCCATCTCCTTGCCTTTCGCAGCCCAATCAGCCTCGGCACCCTCACGCTTCAAGATATGGATATCGAAGTAAGCGAACTGAGGGAAAGAGAAGTACAAGTTGGTAGAGCCATTCGGATTTGGGTGATTCAAGTCGGTACGAGCCCAGTCGAGCACAGGCATGAAGTTGTAGCAGATGGTATGAATACCCTCAGCCGACAAGTTGCGCAAGCTCTCCTTGTAACGTTCAATCTGCTCATCACGATCAGGACCAGCATACTTGATGCTCTCGACAACAGGGAGCGATTCCACCACGCTCCATCTCATGCCGTAGCTCTCAATGTATTCACGGAGGTCACGGATTTTCTCACGAGTCCACACTTCACCATTAGGTACATCATGAAGGGCTGTTACGATGCCCTCCACACCAATTTCTTTCAACATGGCCAAGGTAATCTTATCATTCTTACCAAACCATCTCCAAGTTCTTTCCATAATTTATTTTAATTATTAGTTTTTATCTGTGTGCAAAGATAATCAATTTTCTGTTAAGTCAAAGTTATATTTTCATCATTTTTTTGTGATTTTGTACAAATAACTTGGGTATTTGTTTCTTTTTTACTATTTTTGCAGAAGATTCTAATAAATAACGTAATATTGACGTATCATGGAACAGTTCTTTAAATCTGTAGCCGCCACCATTGTCGGCATATTTGCCTTTGGAGTCATCATGATTATCTTTGGCTTCATCTGCCTCTTCGGCATGGTTGCATCAAGCAGCGGAACCCCATCCCTGCTGGATAATTCTGTCATGGTACTGAAACTCCAAGGTGAGATTTCAGACAAGGCGGAAGAAGACTGGCTGGGCGAAATCACTGGCAACCAGTTCAACCAACTGGGCATGAACAAGATACTTTCCGCTATCCATAAAGCTAAAAAGGAAGACAAGGTCAAAGGCATCTATCTAGAGACGGGTATCCTACAAACCGACTATGCCACTCTACAGGAAATCAGAGGTGCCCTTGCCGATTTCAAGAAGAGCGGCAAGTGGATTATCGCATACGGCGACAACTTCTCACAAGGTGGCTACTACCTGTCTTCGGTAGCCAACAAGGTATATGTGAACCCTGAAGGCAACATCGACTGGCATGGCATTGCATCGCAAACTCAATATATTAAAGATGTGGCAGCTAAGTTTGGTGTCCATTTCACAGTGGTCAAGGTGGGCAAATACAAGAGCTTCACAGAAATGTACACTGAAGACAAGATGAGCGATGCCAATCGCGAACAAGTTTCTCGATACATCAATGGATTATGGCAACAGATTCTCACTGAAGTTTCTGCATCTCGCAACATCAACAAGGACTCACTCAATCATTATGCTGATGGCATTATGGCTTTCGAGGATTCCCAACTGTTGAAGTCACGCAAACTGGTGGATGGTTTCTGCTATTATGACGAAATCAGAGACGTCGTAAAGAAACAGCTAGGCTTGAAAAGCGATGAGAAGATTCACCAAGCAAGCATGGACGACGTGAATGCTGCTGTCGAGGACGGCAATGCCTTGGGCGACCAGATTGCCGTTTACTATTGCCAAGGCAACATCGTGAGCGCTGCATCTTCCAGCCTATATGGAAGCGGACAAGAGATTGTGAGCAAGCAAGTTATCAAGGACTTACAAGAACTTGGAGACGACGACAACATCAAGGCTGTTGTACTCCGCATCAACTCCGGTGGCGGCGAGGCGTATGCTTCCGAACAGCTATGGAGAGCCGTCAGCATGCTCAATAAGAAGAAACCTGTCGTCGTATCCATGGGAGGAATGACAGCTTCGGGCGCATACTATATGAGTATGGGAGCCAGATATGTGATGGCTCAACCTACCACCCTCACTGGCAGCATCGGAATCTTCGGTGCATTGCCAGACTGGAGCGACTTGATGACACAGAAACTCGGTTTCAAGTATGACGAAGTGAAGACCAACCGTCATAGTTCATACGGTACTGCTGGTTCTACTCGCCATTGGACCCCAGAGGAAATCGGCATACTCCAAGCCAATGTGAACCGTGGCTATGCCTTGTTCCGCAAACGTGTAGCCGATGGAAGGAAATTGCCTGTCGAGCAAGTAGAGCAAATAGCGCAAGGACGTGTTTGGTTGGGTACTGATGCCAAGAGCATCAAACTCGTAGATGGTCTCGGCAATCTCAATGATGCCATAGCCAAGGCTGCGCAACTAGCCAAGATTTCCGACTATGGTACCCAAGAATACCCAGCATCTGCCGATTGGATAGACCAGTTGCTTGACAGAGTATCAGGCACTAGCGGTTCCTATCTTGACGAACAGTTGAGACTTACCTTAGGCGACCTCTACAAACCATTTATGACGATTCGCAACATGAAGGAGAAGGAACCCGTTCAAGCTACACTCCCATTCATGCTGAACATCCAATAGCTTGGAACATACATAAAATTTGGAATAAATATATAATAAGGTATAATATATAATAAGGTGTAAGCAATCCTCAAAGAAAGGAATATGATTCATGAGAACAGAAGGTGACTTAATAAAAATCAACGATTGGTTACTGCCACTGAGTTGGATATATGGCATCATAGTAAGATTTCGCAACTGGCTCTTCGACATTGGTCTGAAGAAAAGTAAAGCGTTCTCCATTCCGACCATCTCTGTTGGTAATATCACCGTGGGAGGCTCTGGCAAGACCCCTCACGTGGAGTACCTCGTTCGCCTTTTACACAACAAGGTTAAGATAGCCGTTCTCTCTCGTGGTTACAAGAGAAAAAGCCATGGATATGTACTTGCGGAAGAAGACACGATCATGACCGACATCGGCGACGAGCCATTCCAGATGCACTCGAAGTTCAAGGACATCTACGTTGCCGTAGATACCAAACGAGTTCGTGGAATAGAGCATCTGCAAAGTGACGAGGCAACTAAAGACGTAGATGTCATCTTGCTAGACGATGCCTTCCAGCATCGCTACGTAAAACCGGGCATCAACATTCTCTTGGTAGATTACCATCGCCTCATCATCTACGACAAAATGCTGCCTGCCGGAAGATTACGAGAGCCGCTCAGTGGCAAGAACCGTGCAGACATCGTCATCATCACCAAGTGCCCGAAAGACTTGAAACCGATGGAGTTCAGAGTACTCACCAAGGCTATGAACCTCTATCCTTTCCAAAAGCTATACTTCACCTGCATCAACTATGATACACCAAGAGGAGTATTTGAGGACACAACGATCGACTTAGAGCAACTGAAAGAATACAACGTATTGTTGCTCACTGGCATTGCATCCCCTAAGCAGATGGAACACGACCTCAAGCCTAAGGTGAAGAGTATGACATCCCTATCCTTCGGCGACCACCATCACTTCAAGGAGAAAGATGTGGACCGTATCAACGAGACCTTCGAGTCGATACCAGAGCCTCGCATCATCATCACTACAGAAAAAGATGCCGTCAGACTCAGAGAGACAGCAGGTCTTTATGAGAAAGCCAAGGAAAGCATGTACGAACTCCCTATCAAGGTAAGTTTCATGCTCGAACAAGAAGAAAACTTTAACGAAAAAATAATAAGCTATGTACGAAAGAATTCAAGAAACAGCATCCTGGCTAAAAGAAAGGATGACCACAAGTCCGAAGACGGCAATCATTCTGGGAACAGGCCTCGGACAATTAGCTTCAGAAATAACTGATAGTTACGAATTCCCATACAGTGAGATACCTAACTTCCCTGTATCTACAGTGGAAGGACATGCTGGCAAACTCATATTTGGCAAGTTGGGTGGCAAGGACATCATGGCTATGGAAGGCCGCTTCCATTTCTATGAGGGCTACAACATGAAGGAAGTAACCTTCCCAGAGCGAGTGATGTATGAGTTAGGCATCAAGACCCTCTTCGTAAGCAACGCTTCTGGTGGCATGAACCCTTCTTTCAAGATTGGCGACCTCATGATCATCGACGACCATATCAATTTCTTCCCTGAGCATCCATTGCACGGCAAGAACTTTCCTACCGGTCCTCGTTTCCCTGATATGCACGAAGCATATGCCCATGAGCTCCGCGACCTTGCCGACGAGATTGCCAAGGAGAAAGGCATCGAGGTAAAACATGGAGTCTATATCGGTGTACAGGGTCCTACCTTCGAGACACCAGCCGAGTATCGCATGTACCATCTGTTGGGTGCTGACGCTGTGGGTATGAGCACCGTACCAGAGGTCATTGTAGCTCGTCATTGCGGCATCAACGTGTTTGGCATCAGCATCATCACCGACCTTGGCGGCTTCGACGTTCCAGTGGAAGTGAGTCACGAGGAGGTTCAGAAAGCTGCCAACGAGGCTCAGCCTAAGATGACAGAGATCATGCGCGAGATGATTCGCCGCTCTTAATTATAAATTATAAATTATAAATTATAAATTGGATATAGCAAAGTTGGGTGAGTTTGGTCTCATCGACCACCTCACCAAAGGATATGAGAACAAGAACGCTTCCACCATCTATGGTGTAGGTGACGACTGTGCCGTCATGCACTATCCCGACAAGGAAGTGCTGGTGACGAGCGACATGCTCATGGAAGGTGTCCACTTCGACCTCACCTACATCGACTTGCAGCATTTAGGCTACAAGAGTGCGATGGTGAACATCAGTGACATCTTTGCCATGAACGGAACGCCTCGACAGATGGTAGTAAGTTTGGCACTGAGCAAGCGTTTCAAGGTGGAAGATGTCGAAGAGTTCTACAAAGGCTTGCGTATGGCATGTGACAAGTGGGGCATCGACATCGTGGGTGGAGACACCACCTCTTCCTATACGGGTCTAGCCATCAGCATCACTTGCATCGGCGAAGCCAACAAGGAGGACATCGTCTATCGCAATGGTGCCAAAGAGACAGACCTCATCTGTGTAACAGGTGACCTCGGCGCTGCCTATATGGGACTCCAACTCCTGGAAAGAGAAAAAGCCGTCTATTACGGACAGGTGGAAGACATCCGAAAGAAAATCGCCGAGGCTAAGGCTAACGGAGAGACACAACGACTCGCCGCACTCAACCAAGACCTTGCAAACATGCGCAATTTCGAACCAGACTTCGCTGGCAAGGAATACTTGTTGCAACGCCAACTTCAACCAGAGGCTCGTGGCGACATCATCGCCCAACTGCGTGAGGCAGGCATTCGTCCTACGGCAATGATGGATATCAGCGATGGACTCAGCAGCGAGCTGATGCACATCTGCCAACAAAGCCACTGCGGCTGCCGTGTCTATGAGAAGAACATTCCAATCGACTATCAGACAGCAGTACAGGCAGAAGAGTTCAACATGAATCTCACCACTTGTGCGATGAACGGTGGTGAAGACTACGAGCTCCTCTTCACCGTTCCTATCGGCGACCATGCCAAGATAGAGGAAATGGAGGGAGTCAAGCAGATAGGTTACATCACACAAGAGAACCTAGGCAAGATGCTCATCACAAGAGATGGACAGGAGTTCGAGCTGAAGGCTCAAGGATGGAATCCATTGAAAGACTAGCGTTTTTTAGTTAATAAATATTAAGCAAGAGAAAATCTTTCGATTTCTCTTGCTTAATTCAAAAACTTGTTGTACCTTTGCAACCGCAAAAAGAAAATGGTGCCATAGCTCAGTTGGTAGAGCAAAGGACTGAAAATCCTTGTGTCCCCGGTTCGATTCCTGGTGGTACCACTCCTCCTTTCATTTAGGCGGTTTCTGACTTCGGTTAGAGCCGCCTTTTTTGCATTTATCGCATGATAGGAATATACCCATTAACAATACAAACAAGAATATAAACAAACCAAACTTAAAAACTTATGAGAAAGATTTTGTTATCCCTACTGGCTACCTTAGGCATGGCTACGACTTATGCCCAAGACTACAGCAAGTATTACCAGAACTTGCCGGTACAGATGTCACAGCCTATCCTACCCGCCATTCCTGCCAATCAGGTTAGCATCCTAGACTGCGGAGGAAAAGGTGATGGAACAACCATTAACACCCAGGCGTTCAGCAAGGCCATCAGCCAACTGAGCAAGAAAGGTGGCGGTCATCTCAACGTTCCAGCTGGCATCTACCTCACTGGCCTCATCTCGCTCAAAGACAACATCGACTTACACTTGGAGAAAAATGCCATCATCGTATTCTCCGAGGACAAGAACGACCTCATCAAGACCGACGCTGCCACTGGCAAGAAAGAGGAAAGAGCTTCAACTGCCATTACAGCCAGCAAGCGCAAGAATATCTCCATCACTGGCGAAGGCACCATTGACGGAAATGGCGAATGGTGGCGACCTGTTAAGAGAAGCAAGGTGAGCGATGTGGAGTGGAAACAGTTCCAGGAAATGGGTGGCACACTCAATGAGAAAGGTGACATCTGGTACCCACTCAACCTCAAGAAGACTCCCAACGTCGTAGATAATATCGACGCACAGGAGAAAGTGCGCAATCACTTGATCCGCTTCACGGATTGCGAGAATGTGCTGGTACAAGGAGTGACACTTCTCAATTCTCCTCGTTTCCATCTCATCCCTACCCGATGCAAGAACGTCGTCATTGACGGCATCACCGTGAAATGCCCTTGGAATGCACAAAATGGAGATGCCATCGATATCTCTAGTTGCAAGGACGTACTGATTGTCAACAACATCGTGGATGCTGGCGACGATGGCATCTGCATGAAAGGCGGCGCTGGAGCAGCAGGTGTTGCGGCTGGTCCTTGCGAGAACATCAACATCCAGGACAATACCGTTTACCATGCCCATGGCGGTTTTGTAATCGGAAGCGAGTTCTCTGGCGGCATGAAGAACATCGTGGTACGCAACAATACCTTCCAAGGTACAGATGCAGGCTTGCGCTTCAAGAGTGCAGCCAAACGAGGTGGCACTACGGAGAACATCTTCATCGACCACATCTATATGACCGACATCACGGGCGATGCCATCACCTTCGAGACCACCTACTTCGACAACCATGTAGGTGCCAAGATGCCAACGGCTCCCGTCAAGCAGGAATATTTGCCTAACTTCCAAGACATCCACATCAGCAACGTCTATGTACGTGGTTGCAAGAATGGCATTGTGGCTCATGGAGCAGAGGGAATGATTCACGACATCACCATCAAGGATTGCAACATCTTCTACAACAAGAAAGACAAGGACATCGATACCTCTTGCAAGATTTCGCTAGAGAACGTCAATTTCTCTACTTTTGCACAGTAAGAGTGGTGTCGCTGACCACAAAATGAACATCGAGACCTTCGTAAGGCATACCATATACCTTATGAGGGTCTTTTTGGTAATGTGGCCGTGGGTCTTGCGCCAAGACTTCCTTCAGCACTTCTATCTTGCCAGAAGTCAACCCTTGTTGTTTCAAATGTGCCGCTACATCCTCTGGCACCACAACCTCCAATCGTTTCCACTTTCTCGTATCCACAAAACCACTTCTGGCATCAGGATGCGAATCGGCATACACCACATAAGGCTTGATGTCGTAGATAGGAGTGCCATCCATCAAGTCAGCACCCTTCACATGGATAACCGGTCCATTGGCACCATCCCACTCTACCCTAGAAAGTCGAACGGAAGACAAGCCGATATTGTTGGGGCGAAAAGGGCTGCGAGTGGCAAAGACGCCCATCTTCTCATTTCCGCCCAACACCGGAGGACGCACTACAGGACTATTCGCCTGATGCTTGTTGGCTGAGAACTCCCATATCAGCCACAGATAATCAAAGCCCTCGATACCACGCAAGGCATCGGGATTTCGATACTCCGGTTCAAAGACAATCTGTCCTTCCAACTCTTCCACCAATCCAGCCTGCTTAGGTATTCCAAACTTACTCGTAAATGGCGAGCGAAATCTTGCTATTGGTTTTATTTCCATTCTTTCCCTATTTTTTCATTCAAGACTTACACCTTATTATATATAAGGCAACACAATGCAGCTTATCTTATGCAAAGATACATTATTTTTGTTTCTCGCCCAAATATGCACCCAATAATTTTGTATTATCCGCAAAATAATGTACCTTTGCAGACAAAACAATAATAGAAAAAATGAAGATACAAAGACCTCTATATGAGATATGGCTCCAAAAGCCTGGTGAATTGGGCATCTATCAGCAGATAGAACGTGCCGGACGAGTATGCTACAAGAGTGAGAATAACACGACCGAAGATTCGGCAAAGCCCTTTGTCGGTCGCATGATTGAGCATGAACACTTTGCGATGCTAGAACATGGAACCGTTTACCTTGTTTGCAGCCATGGCGAACTTCCTCTCTACCTCACCAATAAGTTTTCTCGTGTCAACACCATCGATGGCAAGGATTACATCACCACCAATTTGCGTGTGATGGCAGAGAACAAGACATTGGACGACTTGAAATACCGTTGTGATTACGAGGAAGGCAAGCATGAGCTTCGCATCACCGTACATTTCACTACCCAGATTGCCATCACCAGAGAGTACAATCGTCATCGCGCCAACTCCATGGCAGAGCAGAGCACTCGCTACTGCAACTACACCAAGAACAAGTTTGGAAGCGAGATCTGCATCAACTTACCTACTTGGATAGAGGAAAAGACTGATTTTGGTGGCATCATCAACGAAGAGGGAAAATGCCACTTTGGAGATACCGACGAGACCAATGAGGAGAAGTTCCAAGAATTGTGCGAGGACATCGCCAACCAAGAGACCGAAGACTGGACCCTACTCGACAGTTGGTTCTTTGCCAACCAAGCAGCCGAGTTTGCCTATATGAAGTTGATTGAAGCTGGTTGCAAGCCTCAGGAAGCTCGTGTCATTTTACCACTCGACACCAATACCGAGTTGGTTCACACTGCTTTCGTTAGCGATTGGAAACATTTCTTCGATCTCCGTGCCTTAGGTACGACAGGAGCTCCTCACCCAGATGCCAAAGTTTTGGCATATCCACTCTATGAGGAGTTCAATTCCAAGGGTTATTTGAAGTAAGAAGTATAAAGAAAGATTAAAAAACACATCGTAAATGCAGATTTTCCATTTTTCGTACAAACGATATGAGAAAATTCTGTATCTTTGCGATGTGTTTTTCATAGTATTAGATTTAAGGTTATCAAGGTTGGGGCTACAGCGGTAGCCCTTTTTTAATGTCATTACCTCTCATTTCCCCTCGAATTCCCTTATATTCGCCCTTATTTTCTTAGAATATCCGTCTTTTTTGAAGAAAATCGCAAAAAAGTTCCCAAAATATTTGGTGGAACCGAAAATTAGTCGTACCTTTGCAACCGCTTAAGAAAACCAAGCTATAGTCATCTAGACCGAATTTGGAGAGATGGTAGAGTGGTCGATTACAACGGTCTTGAAAACCGTCGTACCGAGAGGTACCGGGGGTTCGAATCCCTCTCTCTCCGCAAGAGCCTTCTGAAAGAAATTTCAGAAGGCTTTTTTCGTATATCAGCATACTAAAAAGAATCGCCCACCACCATCAACCCATTGATATCCGTGAGATAGTTGGAACTGCGGTGCTCGCACTTCACCTTCCACGCCTGCTTCTCCTCCCCCTCCACTGCCAGCCTCAGCGTCTTCAAGCCATAGCGATGATTGATGGCATCGAGAGCCTGCATCAACTTGGCACGCTCAGGACGATTCTGAATAGGATCGAAGAGGTCGGGCTGATAAGGATGAAGAGGTTCGATGTCACTCACGATGACACCCGCCTTCTTATATCGGATGCCATCATGGTATATCGTTGCTAGGACAGACAATGCCGCCTGGGTAATCTCCATCGTATCAGAAGTAGGCGAAACTAGCGACTGGGAAGCAGCATTGCCATACTGCTCCAAATCCTCACGAAATCGATTGCTACTCAAGAACGCCGTCACTTTCTTGGCTCCCGAATCATCACCCCTCAACTTATTAGCACAACTGCTCGCAAAGTTTGCTACGGCAGACTTCAAGGAATCGAGGTCACCTACCATCTCCCCAAAGCTGCGACTTGTACAGATGGTCTTCTTCCTCATCACCTCAGAAGTGTCGATGCAAGGCTTGCCGTTCAATTCCAACCACGTCTGAACACCAGGCTTGGTAAGATGAGACTTCACCCACGACTCACTTTTGTCGGCAAAGTCGAGCGGTGTATGAATGCCATAGTAATTGAGTTTCTCCAAGGTTTGCCGACCGATACCCCATACATCGGATAGTTCGAAGAGCTGCAGAGCCTTGCGCCGCTTCTCATCGGTATCTATCATGCAAACACCTTGATAGCCCTTGTATTTCTTGGCAAACTTGCTTCCCATCTTGGCAAGCGTCTTCGAGGGAGCAATGCCCACGCTCACCGGAATATCCGTCCAGAGCTTGATTTTCGCCGCCACCTCACGCATCATCTCCACCAAGTCGAAGTGAGCCTCATAGCCACTCAAGTCACAGAAGCTCTCGTCGATGCTATAGTTCTCCACATGTTGGATAGACTTGCGCAGGATATTGGTCACTCGCTTGCTCATGGCGGCATAGAGATACATATTGGTGGAGAACACCGCCACACGATACCCTTCCACGATGTCGCGTACCTTGAAGATAGGATCGCCACGGTGCAGTCCTATCGCCTTGGCTTCTGGAGTGAGCGCAACGATGCAGCCGTCATTGCTAGAAAGCACAACGACGGGCTTACCTTCCAGTCCCGGATGGAACACTTTCTCCACCGAGCAGAAGAAACTATTGCAATCTACTAGGGCATACATGATTTTATCCCCTTGGTTTGTGGATGATATACGTCACCGTTCCCCAAATACTAAAGGAGTCTTCCTCCGTCACCCGAATCTCAGGATAGCTAGGATTGGCTGGCACGAGCCATCCCTCCTCCCCTCTCTTCTCAAATCGCTTAAGGGTATATTCGCCATTCAGTTCACAGACGGCGACTTCCGTTGGCGAAGGATTTCGGTTGCTCTTATCCACGATGATGATGTCGCCATCATAGATGCCAGCGTCAATCATCGAGTTGCCTTGCACTCGGATGAGATAGCTTGCCTCAGGATTGGGGCAGAGCATTCGGAGTAACTCAATATCCTGTCCTTTCTCATCATTGTCGAGCGGAATGGGGAATCCCGCCACAATATCCACATCGAAGAATGGCAAGCGCATATCCCCTAGCTGAGCGACAGGATACACCTCGCCCAACTTCTCCCATACCGCTTGCTTTATCGTTATATTTTTTTCCAATACCATTTGTTTCTTGATTAATGCAAAGATACAAATACTTTCGGATATAGCGGCTTGTTTCTCGGAAAAAGTGAGAAAAAAGATGAACAAGCCGAAACGAACTCGGTAAGACGAAAGGATGAATGTGAAAAATATATGATTATTTCATTTTTCATTTACATTTTACATCTCCCTTCACTTTTCAAGAATCTACTCTGATTATCAGACGTTTGCAGTGAAGGGAGAAATCAGGATTGGCTATCAAGTAGCAAGGATGGGACATGAGAATCACATCTATCCCAATCAGATTGTTTCTACCAAGCAATAAGCGTGTGTTCCCTAAGGCGAGGGGCATCGCTCTCGAAGCCTGAGCATCCTCTTCCCCACTCCTGCAACCTTTTCTCTAGGCACAAACATATTTCTGTCTATAGCGAAACATATGTTCCACTACGCCCAAACATATGTTTCACTATAGACAGAAGTTCTCTACACTCGAATTCGTCACCCTACACCCTCATACACAGACACTTACGGACATAGCAACATCACATCAAAAGCATAGCATTTCATATAGCAAAACTCGAACTGACATACCTACGGCTTAGCTTCCCATAACGACACACTCACTTCCCATGATGCAAACAGCCCACCAAGCACCTCCCTTCACTGCAAACGCCTGATAATCAGAGTAGATTCTCGAAAAGTGAAAGGACATGAGCAACAACTTCAAAAAACAAAAAAGTGGCGATAACAGTGCTAAATCTCATCAAAAAACATAGATTTAGCACCATTATCGCCACTTCATATCACATACCATTTACTGCACATACTTTCTGCCATTGCAGACGACCACACCATGGTAGTTGGCATCCACACGCTGACCTTGCAAATTATAAATCATCGCCTTTGCGGATGATTCCCCTGCAACAGGATGAAGTTGAACACCCGTGGTCTGACTTACCACCTCTACCTTTTCGGAAGAAGCATTGTAATAAGCACCATTCTCGAAATCCAAGTTCTGCGTCTGAGGACTCTTGTTGGAATTGAAGATAATATGGGTAGGCTCGAAAACACCCTTGTCGATAGACCAGAGATACACATCATTGCCATTATGAGTACCTACCTTGCTGATATGTTCCATACTGCCAGGCCAACCGGCGGCATATAATTTTTCAACAGAGTTCCATACCCAAGCATAGATCGGACCTGCCCAGGAAGACGAATTCTCGAAATAACAGAAAGTCTTACCTTCCTGCCATGTGGCGCAAGTCGGCAGGTTGGAAGGAGCAGGAGGTGTAGGAGGAAGAGGCTCACCCTCATAGATGACAGCGATACCCTTGGCACCTACCTTGCCCGAAATCTTCGAAGCCGTAACGGTGAAGGTGTTGCCACTCACCTGGTCGGTATAGGTACCAGCCTTCACCCAGTTGCCCTTTCCGTCGCCATTGGTCACACTGACTTCACGATTGCCACCAGAGCCGAGCACGATGACCGCACCACTCTTTCGGCATTGAGCAGCCACTCCATTCTCATGCACGTAATAGTTGGGCTCGCCAGCACAGATATTGTGAAGATGATTGACGGCAGCCACCTCTCTGTCCTTAAAGTGGGTGCTACCTTTCACTCCCACCTTGATGGAACTTTTCGCCGTCTCGAAAGGACGAGAGAAATAGAGAGCCGTCGCACCATTGTTGCCAGCTACCACGGCATAGGCACGGTCGATTTTGTTCTGTGAGATATACTTCGACTCGCCTCCGTCATTGCAGTACGTATCATGACTTTCGCCCCAATACACCAACTTATTCGTAGCCGCCTTCGGAAGGCAAACCGATGTGCTTGGCTGCATCCCAACGGATGCCATCCACGCCACACGACTTCAACTCAGCCACATACTCCTTGATTTTTTCTTGTACACGAGAATCCTCGGTCTTCAAGTCCCACATACCAATTCTGCCATGCGTCACTTGCCAACGGTTGCTATAGTCGATACCACCCTGATAATCGTGATACAGACTCTTGTCTTGCCAGAAAGAAGCTACATAGCTCAAGTTACCATTGGTATGGTTTGCCACCACATCCACGATGATCTTGACACCATATTGATGGGCTTCGGTACAGAGTTCGGTCAGTCCCTCCTTGGTTCCCAAACCATTCCCACCAACCTTGTAGTCGTAAGGTTGATAGAGCATATACCATGCAGCACCAACCGGCTCACGAGGATGAGCAGGCGAAGTTTGAACAGCCGAGAACCCCGCCGCCGCAATGTTAGGCAGCTCCTCTTTGATTTGTTCGTACGTCCAGTCAAAACAGTGCAAGATGACACCATCCTGGATATTGTCTTTCAGACCATATTTATTGTCCGTTGCAAAAGTTTGCAAGGAGACGAGCATGAGCAATAAGACAGCCCATAACTTGAAGGTAAATTTCTTCATAAGATGTTTAATTATAAGTTAAGATTTTAGTTATTTGCTTTTCTGCTGCAAATAATAGGAATATTATGAAAACTCACGGCTCGTTTTCCTTAAAATTTCGTTCTTTTTCATATGCAATCGTTTACACAAGTTATCTTTACATGCTACACATATCTATCTAGAAAACAAAAATGGTGTCTGCATCACTACAGACGCCATTCTTAAGTAAAAGATATTTAGTAAATTCGCATATACAGCTATTCAGTTTTATTTTACGTATATAAATCTATCTCCATCGTGCAAACGTTTTCACACAAAGAGGAAATAAAGGACAGACTAAGCGGCGTATTTCTGAGTGTTCAGAAATACGCCGCCGGACCCAAAACAATCATTTATTACCTAAAAAAGTAACTGACATCCATAACTAATACAAACCGGAGCTACATAAAACTATTCGCATAAAACCTTCAAAAACCTTTCATCTATGAAATTCAAATTCAATCTAAAACCTAAATAACCTATGAAACCTTTAATCTATGAACCTAAATGTATAATCTATGAATATAAATCATCTTTATTTACTTTCTACGCTTTATCCTTGTTGTTCTTTTCGACTGCAAAAGTAATATGAATCTCTCAAACCCGCAATAAAAAAGATGCATTTTCGTGCAATTTTATTGTGCAAGCGTTTGCACAGACAACTAGCATTGGAGCTTCCTCCTCCCTTATTATACCTTATTATATATAACAGAGGGGGACAAAGATGATAACACTTTGTTTGAGTTTTATCAATATACGAAAGCAAAATGAAAGCAAAACAACGCACAAAACTACACGACGATACAAAACTCAAAATATAGAATATCATTTTATCACATCAGAAGACACATTACTTACAATTTACAAGCAAATGAGGCTTTAGTACTTACAATCTGAAACAGAACGAAAAAATATAGATTATTTTCGCAGATTATCGCTTGCATATTCAGACAAATTGTTGTACTTTTGCAATCGAAATCAAACAAATAGTTATTGTTTTCTAAGATTACATGGCAAAACGTCAGTTTTCGAGAGACATAACTTAAAAGAATACTCTCTATGAGAGCAAGTCAAACTTAACAACAATAGAGATATGAGAACAAAAGTTCATTTCACCAAGATGCAAGGGGCTGGCAATGACTACATCTATGTAGATACCACATTGTACAACATCCCCGACCCTGAGAAAGCAGCCATTGCCTGGAGTGCTTATCACACAGGAATTGGAAGCGACGGACTGGTTCTCATCGGAAAGCCACAGGATGGCAGAAGAGCCGACTACTCCATGCGCATCTTCAACGCAGACGGTTCGGAAGCTATGATGTGTGGCAACGCTAGCCGATGTATCGGCAAATATCTTTACGAGAAAGGTTTGACACGCAAAGATACCATCCGACTAGAGACACTTTCAGGTATCAAGATACTGAGATTGCACATTCAGGACAACGGCAAGGTGGTAGATTCCGTGACGGTTGACATGCTTCAACCAAAGCTAGAGAACAAAGAGCAATTTGTTCCAAGTGAGGAATCAACCCGAACCACCGAGGATGGCATTAAACAAGTAACGCTGGAGGCAGACGGCAGGAAATTTGAAGGAACCTATGTCTGTATGGGAAATCCCCACTTTGTAACCTTCGTGGATGACATCGACACCATCGACATCGCCCACTATGGTAAGATACTAGAGAGAGACAGTACATTCCCACAGCGTTGCAACATCGAGTTCGCACAAATGACTGAAACTGACATAATTCGAACGAGAGTTTGGGAGAGAGGAAGCGGCATCACCATGGCATGTGGAACTGGAGCATGCGCTACAGCCACAGCCGCCGCTATCACCCACCGAGCCAGTCGTGAAAGCGACATCGTCATGGACGGCGGCACGCTCCACATCGAATATCGGGAAGCCGGCAACCACGTCTATATGACAGGTCCAGCGGCATTTGTTTTTGATGGAGAAATCGAACTCCCATAGGAGAGGCAAGTCAAGAGAATTCTTCACTCTTCACTTAAACATTGGCAAACTTAAATAATAAATAAGGTCTTGGAAGGATAACAGAAGAGACCGCAATAAAAGGAGAACAACAATATGGCATTAGTAAATGAACATTTCCTGAAGTTGGCTAGCAACTACTTGTTTGCCGACATCGCAAAGAAGGTAAACGCCTACAAGATTGCCCATCCAAAGCAACGTGTGATCAGCTTGGGCATCGGCGACGTAACACAGCCCCTCTGCCCTGCCGTCATCAAGGCGATGCACAAGGCGGTGGATGAGATGTCCGTCCAAGCTTCTTTCAGAGGCTATGGTCCTGAGCGAGGCTACGACTTCCTCCGTGAGGCGATCATCAAGAACGACTTCTTGCCACGTGGCATCCACCTCGACGCTAACGAGGTGTTCGTCAACGATGGTGCCAAGAGCGACACAGGAAATATCCAGGAGATTTTGAGATGGGATAACAACATCGGCGTCACCGACCCGATTTATCCAGTATATATCGACTCCAACGTGATGATAGGTAGAGCGGGAGTCTTCGAGAATGGCAAATGGAGCAATGTCACCTATATGCCATGCGATGAGGGAAATAACTTCACTCCTCAGATTCCAGACCATCGTGTAGATATGATTTACCTCTGCTACCCTAACAACCCAACGGGTACGGTCATCACCAAGGAAGAGCTTCGCAAGTGGGTGAACTATGCTGTCAAGAACGAGAGTATCATCCTCTACGATGCAGCCTACGAGGCGTACATACAAGACCCAGAGATTCCTCACTCTATCTACGAGATTCGTGGAGCGAGAAAGGTAGCGATAGAGTTCCACAGTTATTCGAAGACCGCTGGTTTCACTGGCGTTCGCTGTGGCTACACCATCGTTCCTAAGGACTTGAAGGCGAAGACCTTGTCGGGAGAAGAGGTAGCGCTCAACCCTATTTGGGATCGTCGCCAGTGTACCAAGTTCAATGGCACCAGCTACATATCCCAGAGAGCAGCCGAGGCTATCTACACTCCTGAGGGCAAGGAACAGGTGAAGGCTACTATCAACTACTATATGGAGAATGCTCGCATCATGAGAGAGCAGTTACAAAAGCTCGGCTTGCGAGTATATGGTGGTGAGAATGCCCCATATCTTTGGGTCAAGACACCAAACGACACACCTAGTTGGAAGTTCTTCGAAGAGATGCTCTACGGAGCTAGCGTAGTCTGCACCCCAGGCGTCGGTTTCGGTCCATCGGGCGAAGGTTACATCCGTCTCACCGCTTTCGGCGAACGTGAGGATTGCATCGAAGCCATGGGAAGAATCGCCAAGTGGCTGGGGAAATAATCAAACATCGAACATTAATAATTAAACATTATAAAGGTATGAGCAACTTAAGATTTCAAGCTGTTGCAGAGGCTTCCAAGAGAAAGCCTGTTGAAGTAGCCGCTCCAAGCGAGCGACCAAGCGAATTCTTTGGTAAGAAAGTTTTCAACCGCCAGAAGATGTACAAGTATCTTCCTGCCGACGTTTACGAGAAACTCGTTGACGTCATCGACAATGGCGCACGTCTCGACCGAAACATTGCCGACGCCGTAGCCAAAGGCATCAAGCAGTGGGCTGACGAAAACGGGGTAACACACTACACTCACTGGTTCCAGCCATTAACTGAGGGTACTGCCGAGAAGCACGATGCCTTCATCGAGCATGATGGCAAGGGCGGCATGATCGAGGAGTTCTCAGGCAAGTTGCTCGTACAGCAGGAGCCTGACGCATCTTCCTTCCCTTCAGGTGGCATCCGCTCTACCTTCGAGGCTCGTGGTTACTCTGCTTGGGATCCTACATCCCCTGTGTTCATCATCGATGATACACTCTGCATCCCTACCGTATTTATCTCATATACCGGTGAGGCGCTCGACTACAAGGCTCCATTGCTCCGCGCTTTGCACGCTGTCAACGTAGCTGCCACAGAAGTTTGCCATTATTTCAACCCAGATGTCAAGAAGGTCATTTCCAACCTCGGTTGGGAGCAGGAGTACTTCTTGGTAGATGAATCATTATACGCCGCACGCCCTGACTTGATGTTGACTGGTCGCACCTTGATGGGTCACGACTCTGCCAAGAACCAGCAGATGGACGACCACTACTTCGGAGCCATCCCAGAGCGTGTTCAGGCTTTCATGAAAGATTTGGAGGTTCAGGCTCTCGAACTCGGCATTCCTTGCAAGACTCGCCACAACGAGGTAGCACCTAACCAGTTTGAGTTGGCGCCTATCTTCGAGGAGACCAACCTTGCCGTTGACCACAACATGCTCTTGATGAGTTTGATGAAGAAGGTGGCACGCCATCATGGATTCCGTGTTCTTTTGCACGAGAAACCATTCGCAGGCATCAATGGTTCTGGTAAGCACAACAACTGGAGTCTTTCTACCGATACAGGCATCCTACTCCATGGTCCAGGCAAGACACCAGAGGACAACCTCCGTTTCGTAGTCTTCATCACCGAGACCTTGATGGGTGTATATAAGCACAATGGATTGCTCAAGGCTTCCATCATGAGTGCTACCAATGCGCATCGTCTTGGCGCCAACGAGGCACCTCCAGCCATCATCTCTTCATTCCTTGGCAAGCAGCTCACCGACCTCCTCAACCACATCGAGAAAGCCGACAAGGATGAGCTCTTCACCGTAGCTGGCAAGCAGGGCATGAAGCTCGACATCCCAGAGATTCCTGAGTTGATGATTGATAACACCGACCGTAACCGTACATCACCATTCGCCTTCACGGGCAACCGTTTCGAGTTCCGTGCCGTAGGTTCAGAGGCTAACTGTGCATCAGCAATGATCGTATTGAACACAGCCGTAGCTGAGGCTTTGACCGACTTCAAGAAGCGTGTGGATGAGTTGATTGCCAAGGGCGAGGACAAGACATCTGCCATCATCGATATCGTTCGTCAGGACATCAAGGCTTGCAAGCCTATCCGTTTCGACGGCAATGGTTACAGCGATGAGTGGGTAGAGGAAGCCGCTAAGCGTGGATTGGATTGCGAGAAGAGTTGTCCTAAAATCTTCGAGCGTTACTTGGATCCTGCATCTATCAAGATGTTTGAAGATATGGGCGTGATGAAGAAGAACGAGTTGGAAGCTCGCAACGAGGTGAAATGGGAGACCTACACCAAGAAGATTCAGATTGAGGCTCGTGTGATGGGCGACTTGAGCATGAACCACATCATCCCAGTGGCTACTCACTACCAAAGCCAGTTGGCTAAGAATGTGGAGAATATGATAGACATCTTCGGCGACGAGGAAGGCAAGGCTCTCACGGCTCGTAACATCAAGATTATCAAGAAGATTGCCGAGCGCACCCAGTTGATTGAGACTGGTGTAGAGGAGTTGGTAAATGCCCGCAAGGTAGCCAACAAGATTGAGAGCGAGCACGACAAGGCCATCGCATACCACGACACCGTGGCTCCAAAGATGGAGGAAATCCGTTATCAGATTGATAAGTTGGAGTTGACTGTAGCCGATGAACTTTGGACCTTGCCAAAGTACCGTGAACTCTTGTTCATCCGATAAGTATAGAAAAGAGACAGTATCATCTGATTACTGATCAGATAAACATAAAAACTGCTCATTCATGAAATGAGCTACTCTTCATCAGATATAACAAAAACGATCAATCTATTTCTTTTATTGGTTGTTTAAGTTTGCGCGGAGTGTGGTTGTGAAATCACGCTCCGCTTTAATTTGAGACACAATTATGGCGAATTCGCCACAATTAGATTATTTATCCATATATCGTAGCCACAATCTTTCTGGCACCACCATAGTTGCGGAACTCGCAGAGGTAAATGCCCTGCCACGTACCAAGATTCAACCTGCCATTCGTGATAGGGATGGTGCGACTCACACCGAAGAGGGAACTCTTGGCATGGGCTGGCATGTCATCATCGCCTTCCAGTACGTGGTCGTAATAAGGCTCGTTCTCCTTGACGAGATGATTCATGATTTTCTCCATATCCGAACGCACATCAGGGTCGGCGTTCTCATTGATACTGAGGGCACACGAAGTATGCTTCACGAAGAGATGGAGCAAGCCCACCTTGGGAAGTGGGCTTGGGAGATGAGACAATATCTCTTGTGTAACAAGATGACAACCTCTGCGCTTGGCAGTAAGCGAAAATTCTGTTTGCTGTATCATTCCATTTAAATATATATTTTCTATTTTAGCTTATACTTTCTATTCAAAGTAGATTTTAAACTTATACTTCAATCTTTCAGCGAATAAGTGACCGTGGTCACTACCCTCACCTTCTTGATATAAGGGGTATTGGAATCCCGGTCTTCTATCGAGAACTGACCTTGGTCGGCATTCATAATCTTGTCGAGCTTACTCTTGCTGTTCTTGGCAAACTGTTCGGCAGTCTGCTCGGCATTGGCTATCGCCTCCTCCATCATCTTCGGTTTCATCTTGCGGAAAGCCACATACTCATACTTCACCGGATTGTCATAACCACCATCCACGATGGCGACACCCTTCTGGAGCAGTTCTCCCTGGCGAGCGATAATGCTGCGCACGAGTTTCACGTTGTTGGAAGTCACGGTGATAATCGAAGTGATGTTGTAACGATAAGGCTGACGATTGTCGCCATATCGCTCGGCATTGAGGTCGATTACCACAGGGGCATTCACATTGATCTCACTTGCCTTGACACCATTTGCCAACAAGAACTTGCGAATGGTGCTCGTGGTAGTATTGATTTTCTGATACAGCTCAGGCAAGTCGTTGCCTATCTCCTTCGAGAGGATAGGCCACGTCACCTTGTCAGCTTCCACCTCCTTCTCCGCCAAGCCTTTCACCACGACCTTGCGATCCTTACCTGCCAAGCCCTCCAGACCCGACTTGATACAAAATCCAAGCGCAATGATGCCGATGGCTAAGATTGCCGCTTGCTTGATACCTGTACTTACATTCATAACTACTCCAATTTAGGTTCAACATTCAGTCTTCTAAAAACATTTGCACATCCAATGCAAACTTTCGGGGGCAAATATAGGCTTTTATCCCTCTATCTCCAAACTTTCGCCCTCATATTTAAGCAACTTTAGCAATGTTACAGTTGCATTCTTATCCCCTAACAAAGCGCATTTATAGCATGCAAGGATGCGCTTTCTTGCATCAAGTATGTTCTTTTCTTCTTTTTTTCCTCCTTGTTTCAGCAAAAAGCATTATCTTTGCAGCCTAATAAAGACAAGAAGATATGGATTACAATATGATAGGCACAGCGTGGTCGCTTTTGCCTCCCCTCGTAGCCATCGCACTGGCACTCAAGACCAAGGAGGTCTATTCCTCCCTCTTCATCGGCATCTTGCTAGGTGCCGCACAATATTGCATCTCGATGGGTACAGGACTGGATGGATTTCTGATACACCTCACCAACCATACCGTGGGCAGTGGCGATGATGCCAAGGCTTACGGCATGATTCATTGCCTCTCCGACCCTTGGAACGTAGGCATACTTGTGTTTCTCGTCCTCCTCGGTTCCATCGTGTCACTGATGAACAAGGCTGGCGGTTCGGCAGCCTTCGGTCGATGGGCTTCCCAACACGTCAAGTCGAAGATGGGTGTGCAGATAGCCACCATCCTGTTGGGCATCTTGATATTCATCGATGATTACTTCAACTGCCTCACCGTGGGTTCGGTGATGCGCCCTATCGCCGTTCGCAATGGCGTGACCAAGGAGAAGTTGGCTTATCTCATCGACTCCACGGCAGCCCCCGTCTGCATCATCTCCCCTATCTCCAGTTGGGCAGCGGCAGTATCGGGATTCGTGTCGGGAGGCGAGAACGGATTGGCCCTGTTCTGCAAGGCTATACCATTCAACTTCTATGCCTTCTTCACCATCCTCTTCATGTTTGGCATCGTTTTCCTCGGCTTCGACTTCAAGGCGATGAGTAAGTATGACGAACGGCTTCGTGACTGGTATGAGCGTACCAACGGAGGCAAGCTCGATGAGGTGAGCGATACCAAGTTGCATATCGTAGAGCATGGTGTGGATGCCCAGAAAGGCGATGCCACACAGAGCAAGGGAAAGGTGGCAGACCTTGTCATCCCTATCTTGTTGCTCATCATCTTCTGTATGGCTGGTATGGTGTATTCCGGCGGTTACTTTGACGCATCGAGCAAGAACTATCTGGATTTCATCGATGCCTTCGCCGAGAGCAATGCCTCCATCGGCTTGGTCATCGGTTCGCTAGCCGCCTTCATTCTCACCATCATCCTCTTTGTGGCACGCAAGACCTTGCCTTTCCATGATGCCATGAGCAGCCTCATCAAGGGCTTCGAGGCGATGGTGCCAGCCATCCTCATCCTCACCTTGGCATGGACGCTGAAGAGTATGACCGACTCACTGGGTGCCGCGGAATACGTATCGGGCTTGGTGGCTAGCAGTGCGGCAGGTTTGCAACAACTACTGCCTGCCATCATCTTTGTCGTGGCAGCCTTCCTTGCTTTTGCCACAGGCACTTCATGGGGTACATTCGGCATTCTCATCCCTATCTGCATCGCCGTATTCCCAACGGATGATCCACTTCGCATCATCTCCATCTCTGCTTGTATGGCAGGAGCGGTATGTGGCGACCATGTCTCCCCTATCTCCGACACCACCATCATGGCGAGTGCCGGTGCCGAGTGTAAGCACGTACACCACGTCTCCTCCCAGTTGCCATACGCCCTGACTGTGGCATTGGTATCCTTCCTCACCTTCTTGGTGGCAGGATTCACACAGTCGCTCGGCATCATCGGCAGCGCCATCGTGTCGTGGATATGCGGCATCATCCTATTGGCTTCGGCATTGATGATTCTCAAGAAAAAAAAATGAGTCATTAGAAAGAATGAATCTGATAAATATCATAGTAAACAACTAAAACAGTAACGATATGGGAAAAAAATTACTTCACATGGCATTGGCGGTAATAGCCGCTGTATTGCCAACGATACCTAGTATGGCACAAATACCAAAGGGGTATTACAATTCACTCAAAGGCAAGAAGGGAGCGGAGCTGAAAACTGCTGTCTATAATGTCATCAAGAACGCCAAGGTGCTCTCCTACGGAAGCGGAAGTGGACATACTTGGTGGGGATTTTGGCAGACCGACCGAGACAGTCGTGGCTACTTCATCGACCGATACTCCGCAGAAAGTAGTTGGGTGAAATCCACCTCACAAGGCGCAGTGGGTTCGGGTATGAACATCGAGCACTCCTTCCCTAAGAGTTGGTGGGGAGGTGCCAGCAACCAAGCTTACAAGGATCTCTATAACTTGATGCCTTGCCAAAGCAAGATCAACTCCACCAAAAGCAACTATCCGATGGGAACGGTAGCTAGCGGTGACAGAGGCAATGGTTGGACCAAGGTTGGATATGGAACCGATAGAAAAAGGTATTGGGAGCCAGCCGACCCATGGAAAGGCGACTTCGCACGTGGCTATATGTATATGGCAACCACCTATCAGGACTTTACCTGGTCGGGAGAAGCCGCCCTTCAAATCCTCCAGCAAGGCACTTACCCTACCCTCCAAAAGTGGGCTTATACCTTATTTATAAAATGGGCGAAAGCCGACCGTCCCGATGCCTTGGAAATCCAACGCAACGAGGATGTCTATAAGATACAGGGCAACCGCAACCCATACGTTGACTTTCCTAACTTGATGGAATATGTTTGGGGAGACAGTACCGACATCGCCTTCAATCCAGAGACGACCGTCAAGTCGAGTGCCTACAAGGATGGTGGTGGAACTGTCAATCCAGACCCGACACCAGGCCCGACACCAGGCCCTACGCCTGATGAGCCGACAAGCGGAGTTATCCTAACAGCCGACTTCACCAAGCAGAAAGGTGGTTGCACGGAGGAAATTACCAAGAATGAGACTACAAATAGCAACATTTGGAGACAAAATAATCAATATGGATGGTATGCTACAGCCCACGTAAACGGCAAGAACTACGTAGCCGATGCCACGCTCTATCTACCTGAGATAGACTTGACAGATTACCAAGACGCATCTCTTACCATCAATCAAGCCATCAACTATGCAAATGGGAATGCGCTCAAATACCTCAGTGTAGAAGCGACAGTGATTGATTCCGAAACTGGCGAGAAGGAAGTAAGCAAGTTGACAGACCTCGCAGTACCATCCAAGGATGGTTGGACATTCAAAGACTATGTTCTCGACCTCGCCCAATATTGCGGCAGCAAGGTAATCCTTGCCTTCCACTACACCAGCGACACCGACACTAGCTGTTACTGGGAAATCAAGAACCTCACCATCGAAGGCACCAAGGTCCCTACGGGTATCGACACTCCTACTTGGAAGACTGACAATCATGGAGTGATTGATTTCAGCAAACCATACGAGACCTACACAGTCGATGGAATGAAGACTACATTGAACAAAAACAAGAAAGGCATCTTCATCATCAAGCAAGGCAATGCCACTCGCAAGATGGTAAGATACTAATGAGAAGAACAGCATACATAAGACGATATGCTGCATAACAAACAGCAAAAGCCCGAATACTCAAAAGGAGTTTCTCCTCAGAGCATTCGGGCTTTTATCATAAAATCCTTAGACATTATTTGTCCAAAACCGCCAAGTTCTGATAGAACCAAACGTTCATCTGGTTGGCTCCGCGATGGTTCCAAGCATAGTATGGAATCAAAGTGAGATTCATATTCTTTACAGAAACCTTGCCATCAGCAGCCTGATCCAATACCTGCGCAGGTGTCTGGATAGCCTTCACAGCGAAAGCAGGAGCACCCTTGGTCTCGGTATTCTGAATAGTGTAGTTGTCAACGAGCGTGAAAGCAGGCTTCTTGCTGCCCATCACTGCACGGAGCACAGGCTCACCAGCATTGTCAGCAGCCTCAGCACAATAAACCAAAGGACCACGCTCCACTGCTACCTTGCCACGGTCATCAGCCACATGGCGATTAGCGATAACAGTACGAACTGGCATATCGAAATGGATGCGAACGACATTACCCTTCTTGATGTTCTTCACTGGCAGATAACCCTTATTGGCTACCAAGTCAGCTTCCACAGCCTTGCCATTCACGGTTACGCTATAAGCTGGTTTCTCAGCATCACGATAAGCATAGAGGTCACTTGGCACTACCTGGTTGCGAACCCATCCAGGAATACGTACCAAGAGGTTGGCATTCTTCGCAGCACTCTTCTTCACAGTAATCTTGATGTCTCCATCCCAAGGATACTCGGTTGTCTCCTCCAAGACCACATTCTTGCCACCCACCTTGATGGTAGAAGTATTGCCAGCGAAGAGGTTCACATAGATATTATTGTCCTTCACACCAAAGAGATAACCCGGAACGGAAGGGATGAAACGGCACAGGTTGCTAGGACAGCAGGCACAACCGAACCATGGTTGACGTGTGGTATTGCCATCGGAATTAAACTTGTATTTGCCATCGCTAGATAGAGGGTTTGGATAGAAGAAACGTCCACCATCCATACTCATGCCAGAGATGACACCATTATACAAGGTGCGCTCCAAGCAGTCGATATACTTACTCTCGCCGTGCAAGAGGAACATGCGCTCGAAGAGATATACCATAGAGATGGCAGCACAAGTCTCGTTGTAAGCAGTCATATTAGGCAACTCATAGTTGGCGCCGAAAGCCTCACCTGCATGACGAGCACCCACACCCCCAGTGAGATAGTACTTCTTGGAGACGATGTTGTCCCAGATACGATCGATGGTCTTGATATAATCTGAGTCTTGCGTGAGGGCAGCCACATCGGCGATACCAGCATACATATATCCTGCACGCACGGCATGTCCCCAAGCCTCGCTCTGCTCCAAGATAGGTTTGTCGCTCTGAGAATAGATGTCCTTGATATGTGTCTTGCCACGATAGTCGAGCAGATACTTAGCCTCATCGAGATATTTCTTCTCACCCGTCAAGGTGTAAAGACGAGCCAAAGCCATCTCGGCAATCTGATGACCTGGCACCACGGTAGCCTGTCCTGCCTTTGGCCCCACCTCCTTGACTACACAATCAGCATAACGCTTGGCAATGTTGAGGAACTTGGTGCTACCCGTAGCCTGATAATGAGCGCAAGCCGCATCCACCATGTGACCGAGGTTGTAGAGTTCGTGACTCAACACCTCTTCCTTCTCCCATCGCTTATCACCGCTCCATCCATGAGGATGCTGAGGGTTGATGGTACGGGCAGTGTAGAGATAGCCATCAGGTTCCTGCGCAGCCCCCACCACGTTGAGCACACTGTCGATATAAGCCTTCAACTTCTTGTCGGGATAAGTTTGGAGGATATAGCTAGCACCTTCGATGGTCTTATAGACATCGGTATCATCGAAGGAGAATCCCATAAACTTGCTCACGTCCCATGCTGGGGTAGTCAACCCCACATGATTAGGATGCTGCAAGGTATAGGCAGCCATCTCGAAATTCTTGTAACGGTGCTCGCTCTCACACTTGCTGAAAGCCAAAGGAATCGTCACTTTCTGGGCAGCTTGCAAACGAGCACCCCAGAAGGTGTTCTGCGAAATCTTCACACTGGTGAAAGGAACTTGGGCGAATGGATAACCATTGCTCAGTGTCTTGCCACTCTTCTGTGCCATCGTTGGCAATACCACGGCGGCTGAGAGAATCACGGCTGAAATCAGTCTCTTCATAAATTCTTCTTTAGGTTATTAATATTGTTGGTTTTTGCTATCGAACCATTTCGACGGTGCAAAGATAATAAAACAAAATGAATAAAGTGTGCTATCAACAACAAAAAAACAATTTTTTTATACCTTTTCACACCGCTTCTGCTTATCAGATTGCTACATACACAAACGTTTGCACAAAAAAGAAGTAGAAAAATGCTGAATATCAGAACAAAGAATCTGATTTTTTTACTACTTTTGCTAACAAAACATGATTATTTCAAAATATGTAAAAAGATGAAAATGTTTTACTCACTAATTCACAGAAGAGCATGGCTTGCTTTATGTATGCTGCTATGGATGCCTATACATCTATTGGCAGATGAAACAGCTAAAGAAATCAAAATTTACTTCCACGACAACGCTGGCGATAAGATTAGCTTATATGCCTGGGTGACTGATGAGACAGGAAATAGCCAGGTACTCACCAAAGACTGGAATACTCCAAGCACCGAAGTTTACCCCACCGTCAACATCGGAGGAAAAACATGGAATTATAAGACATTTACTGGTTATAGTTCCGTCAACATCATCCTCCGCAAACACGACAAGACAAGCAATGAGATTATCGCCCAAACGGTGGATATCGCAGGAGTTACGGAAGACACCTATCTCGTCACATCTGGTAGCTTCAAAACCGACTGGTCGAAAAAGCATTCTGTCATGCTCTTCCACGACATCACACGCTCGGAGGCTGAAGGCAAAACCATCAACTACGAGGTGCGCATGAAAGCTGGTGGCGCTACCAAGAAGTTCTATATGACTAACGTGCGCAACCAAGAACCAAACATTCACTCCATCAACACCAGTCTCTTCACCATTGGCATCAAAGACAAAGACTTGCCTGGAAATGATAGCGACAAGGTAGATTTCTATATCGCTGGCTCCGATGACGGACAACAGTATGCAGACGGCACTACCATCATCGACCAATTCCGCCCTCACACTGCTGATGGTTTCGATTTCACACGACAAACCTTTACCGACAAAACTAAAGGCTATAAAACTTATGTAGAGTACAACAACTGCCTCAATACGCAGAACGATTATTACTTCAGTCTTATCAAGGGTGCTGGCGTTTCCTACACCATCTGCCTCAACAATTCGTTGGTTACAGACGTTAAGTATGGCAGCAATCAGGACGTAACTCAAGAGCACGACCCCAACAAGCCAACAGGTTACGACGAACACACTACATACGGTACACGCAGCGTCGCCGTCTACACCAATCAAGCCATTGCGAATGATGCAAAGGGCTACACCCTTATTGGCAACTTCCTGAAAGTCAACGATCCCAATACTGACAACCAAGGCCTTTATATCGATGCAACCTGGTCGCCCGACGATGTTGAAAAACGTTTCCCCATGGAGCGATGCACCGAATTTGATGCCGTGGTGGGCGAGCCCAAAGACATCGTGTATAGTCGCAAGCTCAACAAACCAGCCAGCAGCATGAACACCATGTTCTTTAATATCTGCCCCAACACCTTATTAGAAGATAATTCGAAGAAGTGGGGAGGCACTGATGTTAGCAACAAATACACTACCGATAAGTGGAACTATATCATCCGCCCACAGGTGCAAGCGGGCAAAGACGCTATCGCTCTGAATGGCTGTGTAGAGATTACACCCGTCAAAGTAAAAACCAACGCCGAAGGCATCGAAGTGCCCGTTGTGATCAACCGCAGCCAGGCTTTCAATGCCAATGTCGACGATAACAACTATTCGCAGTTTACCGTTTACTTCAATGCCACTCGTTCCACCTATACCATCGTGCCCGGAGAGTCTATCGACCTCATAGGCTCCTCAGTAGGCATGATCGACCGCAACAGCGGTGAGTGGCGACAAGGACAATGGGAGAACGGAGAGCGACAGTATCACTATGTCAGAATGGCGAGAAACGCTGCTCTCGACATCACCACTAACGCAGGAACCACCAAATGCTGGGAATACACAGGACAATTCTATCATTACGACGTAGCTGGCGGACGTGGCGGCGCCAACGCTGCTTATGGATTCCGATTCCTTACCAATCAGACCTATGTGCGCAACTATATCGAGGACTCTTGGCGTCCAGAACATTACACCGACGCACAGAAGGCGGAAAACGATGAGAACAAAGCTATGCAAGCTGTCAATACGCCCTATTGGAATGAGGTGCAACTCGACCCTTACAATGCCACGGACATGAACAACCCCATCATGCCTTACAACCCCAACGGAAGCCCTATCTACGGCGGCTTGGGCAATGAGCGTGACGAAGGACTGAACATCGGCTTTGTGCTGCCCACAGGCATTTACACCATGCGTTTCTGGCAAACTACAGATAAGTCTGGCAAAATCCTAAAGGCTTGGTACACCTTGGGCGAAAGAATCACACCCCCAAATCCTTTACCCGACAATACCGATGTCTATGAAGAACTCAACTGTATTCGCACATTCAGTTCTTCTGTTGCCTACAAGCGTCCTGACAAGATGCGTGTATTCATCGTAGATAGCTACAACAAGGGACAAGCCCACCTCAAGGAGATAGATTACATCCCTGCAAATACAGGTGTCATCTTAGCTTACAAGTCTGCCGATGCCGAAGGGATGAAGAAGAAAGCTGATGACCTTGAGTTCGTAGGCGAAGCCGATGAAGCCGACCAGAAGTATATCTACGAAAAATTCCCCTCTATCAACTTTGAGGAGAAGCACGATGCTGGAGCAGAAATCGGTATGAACTACCTCATGCCATCCATCGCCTCTATGACTATCCAGACTACTGAATACGCTGACAAAGCCACAAAAACCATCGCCTATCGCAACTATATGTTCACTGCCTACAAGAAGAAGGGCGACGAGCGATACACCCTTTGCTTCAAGCGCGTCATCACAGGTAAGACAAGTCCCAACACTGCTTATCTTCGCTTGCCTGCAGAGCTATGCGGAGGCAAGAAGGTAACTACCAACGACGAGAAGATTGTTGGTTCGTCAGCTCAATTCCCTGACTACAACCCACAAAACGCTAAGGAGTGCTACGCCGCAGCTATTTGGGGAGACAGCAGCACCACAGGCATCACCACGCTGCCTACAGATAGCTCCGTAAGCCCCACTCGCCCACGCACCTACTTCACGCTGCAAGGCGTACAGGTAAGTCAGCCTACAGCACCAGGCATCTACATCTGCCAAGGCAAGAAAATCGTGGTCAAGCAATAATCAATCCATACAATAATAACTATCAAGATGAAAAAAATATATCAACAGCCACAGATAACAACCCTTTTCGTTACAGCTCTCACGCCTATCATGGGAAGCACAGAAGAACCAGGTAAAGTATCTGCTGGTAGTGGTGCAGGAAGCGATAGCGAAGGTAATGAATACATTGTCCTCGGCAAAGACTTCAACGCATATAATACATGGGACGATGAAGAGGATGAAAAATAAGTAGGCATTTTAATTAACCCTCAGCAACGGATGTCGTGCAGGGCAGAAGGTGATGCCGTGCAGGGCAGAAGACGATGCGACTAGGAGCGTAAACAAACAGGCGTACATCCGTGCTATTACGAACGTACGCCTATTATTATTTTCCATCGAAAAAGCATCTACAGCTTTTTCTAGTTTCCTTATCTATGCACCGTGCAATGCTCATGCCGAGCATACAAAAAAAGTGTGCAATTAACGATAAATGTTAGTTGCACACACCATTTTGCAGTATTTAATAGCTAAATCTGCGCTTTAAACAAGAATGATTTACCTTTATTTGGTCGTCAAATACTTATCATATTCACAAGCTGCGAGCAAGAAAGCGCCCACACCGAAGTTAGCTTGCGAGTTGGCATCCACGGTCTGACCAGGGATGGCACGCTCACCAATAGGTTGTACATATCCCACCTTGCCGTCTGCCTGAAGTGCAGTCTCTGTGAGGTATGTCCAAGCACGGTCGATGACCTTCTTGTATTCTTTCTTATTGAGGTAGCCATTGTTGACACCCCAAAGCATACCATATGTGAAGAAGGCAGTACCACTGGTCTCAGGACCTGGCGCATGGTCAGGATCCATCATCGAACGAGTCCAATATCCCTCTGGCTGCTGGATCTCAGCCACCGCCTTCGCCAACTTCTGATACTTGTCCACGAAGAACTGATAGTGCTGATAGTCCTTAGGCATATCTTGCAGCACCTTGGCCAAGCCAGCTAGTACCCATCCGTCGCCACGAGCCCAGAAGTCCTTCTTGCCGTTGGCACTCTTATGCTTAGGATATACATATTTGCCATCACGGAAGTAGAGGTTGGTCTCCTTGTCGAGCATAATCTCGTCGGTGGTGAGGAGGTTGGCATAGAGCTTGTCGAGATACTTCACGTCGCCAGTGAGTTTGTACATCTTGGTCATCACAGGCATCACCATATAGAGGGCATCACTCCACCACCAATAGTCGGTAGGCTCGGAGTAAGCCTCATAGTGCATCACCTCCTTGGCACGCTTCACCATATATTCAGAGGCAGCGGCATTCCCCTTGGCAGCCTCGATGTTGTAGAGGTCGATGTAGGTCTGGAAACAGATTTGCCAATCACCGAAGAGCACATGGTCCTTGCCCTCGCCGTATGGTTTGTACTTCCACTTGGCAGGGTTTGCCTCGGTAGCACCCGACCAGTCGTTGTGCTCAGCCCATCGGATGGTATAGTCGAGCATCTTTGGATCTTTGAGCATCTTCCACACCTCCATATTGCCAGTATGGTAAGCAGCGTTGTCCCAGAAGGAGCGAACCTCAGGCTTGTTGTTGTTTTGCCAGTAGTTGTTCACCTTCTGTATCATCTCCACGATTTGCTCGTGGTTCCAAGTCTTGGAAGCCTTCACTTCCTTCTTAGCCTTGGTTAGCTTGGCTGCCTTCATCGTCTTCTGTGCAGAAGCAATAGAAGTATATACAGGAGCTGTAGCATTAGCTTGAAGAGCAAGCGAAGCGACAGCGAACATCAAAAATATCTTTTTCATATCGTCATAAGGCGTATGCCCCATTTATCATTTATAATTTATCATTTGTCATTTGTCATTTAAATATCACCATTTATCCTTGGTGGTGATGTCATCTTTCCACTGGTGATCCTTAGGGAAAGCCTGGTTGTTCCATGCCTTCACCTGTGTCCAAGGCTGGGCTGCATCGGTCCAGAAAGGATGGTCGGCAGGCAAGCCAAGAGGCATGAAGCCAAGGGTGGTCATATAGAGAGAACCATTGTTGGTGTACCAGTCTGCCACGTTCTTCTGGCTTGTTCCACAGAAACCGATGGAGAGATAGCCCTTCTCATTGAAGTTGTTCTCCTGGTCGAACATACGATGGAGCACCTTGGTCAAGGCAGCACGCACCTGACCGTTGCTCAAGTCGCTAGGCAACTTCTGATACCAAGCCATCAAGGCGAGTGGTTGCATAGTAGCCATACGATAAGGGATGCTTCGTCCGAAAGCAGGGAAGGTACCCTCAGGAGAGATGAAACGCTCCAAGATGAGGCTATACTTCTGGCATCGTTTCAACTCACGATCGTAATACTTCTTATAGTCGAGACGTGTGTTGGCCTTAGCATCTACCATCGCCTGCAAGGTCTCCAAGTACATAGGATGGAACACATAACTGCTATAGTAGTCGAAGGCAAAGACAGGACCATCAGAATACCAGCCATCACCCACATACCACTCTTCCATCTTGCGACAAGCCGAGTTGACACGATATTGGTCGTAGTCGCCACCTGCCTTCGCCATGAAACTCTCGATGGTAGAAGAGAAAAGCAACCAGTTAGTATATGGAGGATCGATATGGCGGAGCTTGGCAAACTCCTTTAGGTAGCGTTGCTTGGTCACGTCATCCAATGGCATCCACAAGGTGTCATAAGCACGGAGGAAACTCTCGGCGATGTAAGCGGCATCCACCAAGTTCTGTCCACCGATACCCCAACAGAGATAGTCTGGATTCTGAGGATCGACAGCGTTCTTGTAGGAAGCCAAAGCCCACTCACGCAGTTGCTTGCGCTGCTTGCCCTCGGCAGTATTGTCATCCGGCAAGGTAAGCCAAGGAGCCACGCCAGCCATCAATCTACCGAAGCACTCCATGTAGAGTACCTTCTTGTTGCGGTTGTCGAAGCTCGGACTGAACTCCGTCTGCATGTTCTTTTGCAACTCGCCCTTCGCCATGTTTTCCAACACGGGTTGAGCCATCTTGTAAGCCAAGGAGCACCAATATTCACGGTCGCTCTGCTGTTGTACCTTCTTCTTGGCACTCATCCCAACGAAAGGAACCAACGCCAAAAGGACGGTCATCACGATAGTTTTATATATATTATTCATAGATAAGTTGTAATTTGCTATTGTTTGTTTAGTTATTGTTATTCTTTTAAGCTTTTAAGCGTAGAGATGTACCCATTGCAGGTAATCTCCACAAAGATAGGTGATTTTCTTCAGAAACAAGCAGAGCGACCGGTATTTTTATTATTTTTTCAGTATTGGCATACCGTTCTCCCAGGAGATAGGTATCCACAAATGTCGGCTATCGCTCAAATGCTTTGGATTCCAGATGTCTGCCATGAACACATAGTCGGCACCATGGAACATCTTCTTTTGCGCAGCTGTCTCCACCTTATATATATAGGTACCCTGCGCACCGAAGGTCTTGTCGGCTTTCTCACCACGGCACGGATTAGGGAGTTGCTCCCAAGGACCATAGATATTCTTAGCCCTGAACATGCGAGCCGCATTAGGAGCCCAACCCGTACATCCGCTTGTAATCATCCAGTAAGTGTCTTTCGTCTTGAAGATCGTTGGAGCTTCGTTCTGTCCACCGGCAGCCACTCGTACATAACTGCCATTGTGTGTCATATAATCATCTGTGAGTTGGGCGATTTGGAGCGTCAAGTTATCCTCAGAAGAGTAGATATGATATGCCTTTCCGTCATCATCGACAAAGATGGTCATGTCTCGTGCCATCTGTCCACCAGCGAAGTCACGCATCCAGAACATACCTCGCTCTATCTGCGTACGCCACTGTGGTGTCCACCATTGCTTCATCTCTGGGAAGAGGAGTTGATGGCGAAGGTCGGTAGTGTCTGGCTTAGCGAATCCTACCGGATAGATACCAGGGTTCACTCTACCAGAGCGCACGAACTTGAAAGGTCCGAAAGGAGTGTCGCTGACAGCCACTCCATAACGAGCTGCACCATATCCTCGTCCTTTCAGTTCGAGGTGGAACCACATCACGAACTTCTTGGTCTTCTCATTGTAGAGCACCTTAGGTCGCTCGATGATGCAACCGCCCTCGATGTCGCTTCCAGATTTCTGTGAGACAGGGAGCACCAGTCCGTGGTTAGTCCAGTCCTTGAGATTCTTGGAGGTGAAGCAACTTACGCCGAGTGAGCTATAAGGTTTGTCATCCTCCGATCTACTCTCTCCGTACCAATAATAGGTACCTTTGTAGTTGAAGATGTTGCCGCCATGCGCATTGATGTGCTTGCCGGTATTATCTTTCCAGACCCCTCCGTCCATCGGAGCTTGCGCCATCATCGGCAGGCAGGCGAACATCCACAACAAAAGTAATGTAAATAGTTGATTCATGACTTTATAAAAGTTATTATTTCTTATTGTTTCGTTAATCATTCCTTTAGGTTTCTATAACCTTCTTTGGTTTTGTTGAGTGCAAATTTAAGGACAAATCCCCATTTAAGGGGTCAAAAATCGACTAATAAAGAGTATAAATCGTGAAAAAGAGGCAAAACAGACCTAAATCACGCCTCTTTTGCCTCTTTTAATATTTTCTTATCGTCTTACGACAAACTTCATCGCTTTGCCAGTGCTGGTCTTGACTACCATCACTCCTACAGGCAATGATGCCAAGGAGAAAGTAGCCTCGCCCGACTTAACACCGCCTTGTGCTACCAAGCTTCCACCCAATGTGAAGACCTTAGCCCAAGAAGCGGAAGCATCTCGTACCACCAACTGACCATTGGTTACTTGAATATCCAAGTTGTCGGAAGCGACAGATGTCTCTGGTGTCTGAACACCTGTGGTTTTGTCTGTGCCGATGCAAATCCAGCCGACAGTTTCCTTGAATGGGTTCTTGTAATTAATAAGATTATCTGGATCGGTTGTATCTGGAATCAAACGCACTTGACACATTTTTTCTGCTGGTCCATTCGCACCTGTACGTAGTTGCGAGGTCACCTTACGGTCAAAAGTCTGCAACTGGCATAGGAAATATGGATTATCCAAACTCCATCCACCATAATTGATGCCTTTAGCGTTAGTACTGGTAAAGGTCATCGGTGTATCATTCACGATAACGACCTTGTTTTCCAGTTGAGTAGTACCTTTTTCTATGGCAAGATAAGTAGCACGACGTTGTACCATCGTTTGAGATTCCTTTCCCTTCTGTCTGGTCAACACAACTTTAAATCCCTCTTTGGTTACATCCCATACACGAGCCTCGCAAGGAAACGCCTTGTTGGTTGAAATTGGAGTAACAAATACCAATGGAACCGTTTCAAATGGTTCCTTAAACTTATACTCAACAACTTCACCTTTCAAATACAAGTTTGAAGTTCCATTCTTCATTACACCACCTTCATAATGAAGATTCCCCATTGTACCAGATCCAGGCTTCAACGCAAGATAAGAAGCCACTTCCGTACCTTTTGAATAATCATTCACATCAGCAGTTGCACCATTCCAAGGAAAATAATGAGAAGAGAAATAGGAATACTTATCTCCAACCTTGGATATTTGACTCAAAGCATTGACAGATTTCGTGTCAAAATTCTTGCTTGATACCGCACCAAAGACAACAGCAGGCATTTCGTCAAAACCATATTCAAAGAAATTATATGTATCTTCGTCATTATCTGCTACAACCTTGCCCCACTGAACCTCTTCGTTACCTTCAGTACCACTCACAGCATTGAGCACTTCGGAAGAGTACAAATCCTTACCATTATAGTCAATGCCATGGATGCGATAATAATAGTTACCAGCTTCTGCTACATTTTCCTTATAACTATAGGTTTTGGCAGGACTATCTTCAATCGTAATTTGATTCAAACGCTCCCATTCGCCTTTGAGTCCCTTTTTTCGCTCCACATACATATTGTCCAGCAAATCGCCATTAGGGTTTTTCCAAGAAAGCGTACAAGTGTAACTTCTTGGTGTAAATACTGCGGTCAAGCCAGTTGGTGCTTCCGTTCGTGGATTCCTTGGTATGTATTCCTTAGCTGAATTATAAGCCATAGCTGGGCGTAAGTTGGCGTAATACTCACCTATTGGAGTCAGTTTGTTATTGGCAACGGCATAACGACACTCCTGCACATTATTATAAAATGCATATCGCTCAATATATGAAGCATCGTTCAAGTAGTCAAGGATAGGTCCCATGTGCTGTTTCTCGATGGCATAATTGGCATCCGAAGCCGATGTGTTACTGCCAGGCCATCCTGTCCAGTTGGCTCCATAGTTCATTTCGGTAATCCAAATAGGGCGACCACCACATCGACGGCTGATATTCTCCAATTGACTTTTCCAGCTATTTACGTCACTATACCAATAAGCATGTACAGCAATAAAGTCACAACGCCAACCACGAGCATCGATAGAATCAATGAACTGATAAAGCCAATTATAGTCACCTGAAACCGCAGGCGAGCCCAAACGGCGACCTTCAGCCATTAATTGAGGCCATTCTGCCAAGACTTCATCTACAGTAGCAGGATGTTCCCTACCATCAGCTTTATTATCTGGTTCGTTATGTCCCAAAATATTAGCACTACCTACTTTGCCCACATCCGTAAAAGATGGCCAACCTATATGATGACGCTGAGAAACATACTCACGATCCGTCCAATCACTATGCGTGCTAGCATCCCAATTGTATGCCCATCCTGTGTTGAGCATTTCCTGTGTTGCATCGCTCCAGTAACCAGCCCAACCACGCTTGATGACATTGTTCCACTTGCTGATGCGAATGTAAGAGATTCGACCATTCAATACCTTTGGCAAAGAGGCTATCTCTAAGTCTGCCTTGTCAGCAATGAACACACGACTGTATCCCTGTCCATTAGATTGATTGGAGAAACAAACCATATAGCCACGCTTCAATTTGAAACTGCGGATTTGGTTATTGAATTCCTTATCATTAGCTAAACTATAGATGGTATTTACATCATAGCTGTTCTTCATTGAACCACCATAGTTTGCCTCCGTATAAACAGACAGTACTTGCTTTTCCGGATAAGGCAACAACATACAGCCAGCTCGGAAAACACGCAACTGACAGTTAGTGCCACTCACAGCTTTCTCACCATTAATAGTAACCGAACCGATATAGTTCTTTGCCTTACTAGGAAGGAGGGCATCAAAGATGACAACCACCTTCTCTGGATTGGTAATATCAATGCTACCCGTTGTTGCAAACGGAGTAGCAGAAGAAATGTGATAGTCAACACTTCCTCCCAAGGTAACAGGAGCTGTTACCTGCGCTACCGTTTGAGTCTCGTTGTCGGCAAAAGCGAATGCCGACACACCCAACAGTATAGAAAGTATGAAGCTTCTTAATTTCATAACTTAATATAGATTTAATTAAACATTAGATAATTCCAGCTCATTATTTCACAACCACCTTCTTGCCATCGACAATGTATATGCCACTTGGCAAACCTACAAGGTTGTCTGAATTCTTACGAACCTGCAGACCACTCAAGGTGTAAACTCCTTGCTGGCGAATAGGCTCTTCCGACTTTATCTCATGGATGCCAGTTGTAGGAACTTTCAAGCCATAATAATAGAGACGCACATTGGCAAATATAGTCCAATAGCTTGATTCAGAATTAGTTCCTTTCAAACCTATTGTCAGCAGACGCTTTGTGGATTGGTAGAACTGCACAGTATTGTCATACATGCCTTTGGCAAAGTAAGCACTGGCAGACTGCATATCATTAGGAACATACTGAGTGCCTACAGTCGATTCCTTACCCTTTCCTTGCTTTTGGTCTTGTGCATCCTGCATAATATTGCAGATAACTTGTTTGTTTTTGGCATTACTCAGATAGATAAATGGATTTACGTTATTATTACCATTCGCATAGTCAGTAAATACTGTTGAAATAGAACCTGGGCGTTGGAAACCTTGCACCTTCATTTCATACGTACCTTTTGGCATACTTGACAGTTTCTGAGAAACATCCAAATTCTTCTCATAAAACTCACCACAAGAATAGTTGATTGTAGGCAACTCAGTTGAGTTATTGGCAGTCCAGCCATCTGAAGAAGCCAATGTAGGATTCTTCACAAAGAAGGTGATGTCGAAAGGTTGATTAGGATCAGTTGCTTGTACTTTCGACAAGAATGTACGAGCAGCATCCTCTGCATCAGTAGCTAAAGCCTCCAACTCATCTGCAGACAAACCTTGTGTCTTGCTAGCCAATTCTTCCAAGGAAGCCTTATATTCTGCATCAGCGCCTTCGGTCAATTCCGAATGAGGCACATGAAGCAAAGCTTCCCACTTCACCATCTTCTCATTGAACTTATCCAAAGCAGGACGGAAGCTCTCGCCTAACACCGATACCTCTTGTGAATTGAGCAGCAACCAACGTTGCGCACCAGCGTTCTGAGCAAAAGACAAGTTTTCTACGGACAATTGGGTCTTATTATTTTGAGCAGTAAGGCAATTAGCCGTATTGCTGCTCACAAACGCAATCCAAAAAGCACTTCTCGACTCACCATTGATGGTAGCTACCTCCACTGGTGAAGGCAAAAAGTGGAATTTCTCGAAAGCCGTAGGTACATCCACATCCTTAGTTCTGATGCCATTGGTTCCCTTAGAGTAATAAGTCATGTAACGTCCTGTTGCCGCATTCTTCAAAGAATAATAGCAAGTAACAGGATCAAAGGCAACATACCAAGCAGCTTTGTCGTTAGTCAAAGCCTCGTCAGATGTCATCTCTTCCCAACTCAAACTGCCATCACTAGTGACGCTGAGGAACTTGGAACCTAATCCATAGCTCTCATTCTTGATATAATACTTGGTATTATCGTCCTGTTCAAAGACGTATGCAGGAATTGCAAACTGACTGCTGGTAGGAGCCAACCCATCCTCGCCCAAAGCCTCAGCCAAGACCGAGTTGCCGATATAGAGCACCTCAGTGCCTGCATCCTCATGTGCTCCATTAATGCCGTATGGCCACATGTGGGTTTTGTCGCCATTCAATTGTTTCGTAGGATCATTATCCCAAAAGCGCAAGGCACGTGTGGTACGTGAACCCAACCAATACCCACTGGTACTATTGGCACGCAAGAATGAAGGACCATACCAAGTGGCATGGGTTCCGACACCAATGGCATGAAGCATCTCATGGAGCAAGGTACCCGTCTTCTGATAAGACGCATCAGGACCGACACGCATCCATCCACCATAGCTACAGTCGGCGGTCGGAGTAGCTGCACCATAGCCGATGCTGACATTGAGTCCCTTGATACCCGTATATTCATTCCACAAATCAATCGCTTGCTTGGATGCACTCTGAATACGAGCCAAGGCATCGGTAGGGAAGCCATCACGAATCTCATAATTCACGCCACCCTTTGGACGGGTGATTGCCTTAATAGGGTCGCCATAAATCACATCGCCGTTGCTCTTCTGCACATACGCACGGATGTAATACACCGTGGATGGAGTTAAGTTAGAAATGCGATAGATATAGCCATTGTTCGACAAATAAGCAGTACAGGTTTGGTCATCAACGGTAGGACGCTCATTCGTCTCAGAATAGCAAAAGCCTTGGCTCTTGATTCCAGATGTAATACCAGAGACCGTCATTCTACCAAAGATATGGGTAGCACCGCTCAACCACACCTTATTGGTTACAACGGAAGCTTCTGCTGCAAAAACTGGCATAGCGGTGCTGATTCCACAAGCCAGCACCAATGCCATCAAAAACTTTTTATATCCATTCATAGGTTTTACGTCTTATTATTTCTTAGTTATTTGTTTTCTTCCTTTAGTCACATAGACTTTACCCTTGGGAACCATGCGAAGACGAGTGCCATCCAATCCATAGATGGCTTTCTGGGCTTGCGCCTTGTCAGCCTCTACATCCTTAATACCTGTAGCTGCATCAAGATAAGTCAACTTGAAGTTGTCGAAGCAGCACCAGTCAGCATTAATATGATTACTACTCTTGATACCCAATGTCAAAGTTCCATCCGTCACCTTACATTCCAAAGAACAGTGATACAAATCCTTCGTGTTGAAAGCCTGATTGGCTTGGGTCACATTGTCAGGATAGGTATAAGGTGACAAGGTAAACTGGTCGTTGTCATACAGAGAGCAAACAGACTGCTCCACTCTATTGGCATACAAATAAGCATTGATTTGTTCTGTGCCCGCCCGATGAGCAGCAGAAGCCACACTGCTACTACCTGCACGATAGAAGCTCTGTACCTCTACACGATAACGTCCATTTGGCAGATGCGACAATGTTTGGTAAAAGTCAAATGTCTTATTGTAGTGTTCAGCCACTCCATTCGATGCTGCCGTAAAGGAAGTACCGCTCCATCCTTCTCCACCATTGGCAAAGTCAGGGTTCTGGAGCAAGAAGGTCAGGTCAGAGATTTTACCTTCTTCTGCCATTTGACGTAAGGTTTCCTCGTAATCAGCCAAGGCTGTTTGCAATGCCTGCTCAGCAGACCGCATCGCCTCTACCTCTTCATCAAAGGTACCTGAGGTCGTCAAGGTTTCCTCACCTTTACGGATGGCTTCATCTAGAGCTGGCACGCCCACTGCACTCTGCAACTTCTTGGCTTCATTCAAGAGGTTCACCACCTTTTCCCATGTCAACAGATGATTGTACTCACGTTCGGTCAACGTCAAGAAAGAGCCATGCTGAGCCTTTACATTACCTTGGATATTCTCCTTGTCCTGTGGATTCTTGCAATGCTCATCCAGTGTTACCATACGATAGCCACCGCCACCATAATTCATATAAGCCAACTTCCAGGTCTTGCTACCGATAGGACGGAACAAGCTTGGAGCCTCCACTGCCTGACCATTATCACTGAAGTCAAAGTTAGGGTCTATCTCCCACTGACATACACCTGTGGTCTTGTCACCAGAAGGTACCAAGGTTTTAGCTGTAGCCTGTCTGAGATGGTGCGCTCCACTCTCAGTCTTGTAAATCATCACATACTGATCATCCAACTTGTTGTAAGCGATGTCAGCATCGATGATGTCGTAGCCAGGGTCGAAGTAGAGCTTTGGAGATGTGAAACCACTCAAGTCCTCATTGACCAGAGAATAATAGATGCGATGACGATCTGGGAAACCTACCGAATAATAGACCACATATTTACGTGTCACTGGGTCGTAGATGACCTCAGGTGCCCAAGCAGCCTTCATGTCTTCCACATTGGTCAATCCCAATGCTTTCATATTCTCCTCACTCTCCAAGTCGATGGAGATGTTCTTGTCCCAATGCACCAAGTCATTGCTCAACATCAAGACCATGATGTGATTGCTCGTCCATCCATATCGAGAAGCCATATCAGTACCAGCCAACATAAACTTGCCATTCTCCATACGAGTTACATAAGCATCTCGCATACCACCCGTGGAGGTATATTTCTTGGTATCAAATACCTCACCACTATTGAAGAGGTCATTGAAACTATTACCATATTGGCTCAGCGCAAAGCAAGTCGTCTCATTGGAAGAGTGCATGTGGGCATAGAGATAACCATACTTATCTGCATCCTCGTCCAGCACTCCATCCTTGACCTCGGCTGCCACGTCACTCACCTTCAACTTAAATACATTCAACGAGTAGGCAGGAACAGAGAGGTTGTTACAATCATTGAGTTCTTCCTCAGCAGATGGGATTACCTGTGATGGCGAGTCCATCGTATTCTCGTCCGTGCCATTGGCAGAAGCCAAGCGAACGACCGTACCACTCTCAGCCTTCATGTGCTGGAGATGGAGTTGAAGTGTGGCATCTGTAGCATTCGGGTTGACTACCTTGAGATAAAGAATACCCTTCTCATCATCAATCTGAGCTGATTGATACAAGAGTTGCTGCGACGGCAAGGTGAACTCATGGATAGTGTTTCCATCCAATCGGCAAGTCACTTGATTGCCATCCACCACTATCTCGATGTTATACCATTTACCCGTCTCGATGGAGCCACTAGCAGAAGCCATCGTGGTTTTGCTCCCATTGACACACATTTCCACCCCATGCTTGCTGTTGTTCCAACCACCCAGGTTCCACCAACAGTAATTGTTGGCATCCTTATAATTGAACACCACTAAGAAGCCTTCATTGCCGCCTGTCTTACGAGCAGATACCTTATATATATAATGGTTAGCATTGATGACGGTCTTGTTCATATAGGTACAATTCTCGGCACTGCCCTTTTGAGAAACCACGCCATCAGAAACAGACCAATTGCCAGTACCTGCTGTCCACTGACCCGATGTCTCGACAAAGTTGTCAGATAAAAGTGTCGTACCCGCACCATCCATCACAGCTGCATCGTCATACTCCACTTGGGTTGCCCAGGAGCCTACGCCCACTTGCTTGCTACCCGTAGCCACAGCATTGCCCGACTCCGTCCAACGGAGATTCTGCTTACCGAGGTTGTTCCCTAGGAGTTTCTGTACATAGTAGGAAGGAGTACAAAAGTTCTTGGCAGCATTGAAGTGAATCATATCGTATGGCCAGCAAGGGTCTTGCTCATGCGTGAATATTGGCGCAAAGCTAGCCAACTTGCAGACATCGGAGTTTTTCTCCATACCCAACATATAGATGGCTTCACCCAAGGCACAGTTCATATTACCATACTTGCCGTAGGTTCCACTGGCATTGGCTGCATATTCACCATTATAGACACCAATGGTACGATTATAACGATCATACTTGTTGTAGTTGTCACGCATCCAAGAATGAGAGCGATAATAGTGTTCATCCACCATATCCACAGGACTGTTGAGTACCCATTTAGGATTGTCCGTTCCCCATGCCTCCACGTTGCCGATGATGGTCAACTCTGGATACTTGGCATGAATGGCATCGTAGAACTTAGCGTAACGACGGCTGTACTCAGCACGAGCCTCTGGCTGTCCGTTCTCGTTGCCCACCTCAATGAATTTCAATCCATATGGTTGAGGGTGCCCATTGGCGATACGCTTACGTCCCCACTCCGTGGTCTCGTCTCCATTGGCATACTCGATGGCATCCAAGGTATTCTGAACCAAGGTATCCACTTGTTCATAAGGAATGGTAAAACCATGTCCCAAACCTACATTGACCACAAACATTGGGGCTGCGCCCAAGTCCTCGCAGAGTTGGAGATACTCATCATAACCCAAGCCATCCGAAGAACGATACTTCCAGTTATTGTTCCAGTGTCCTGGGCGTTGCTCGATAGGACCGATGGTTTTCTTCCACTGGAAGGCATTGTCGTAATTATCTTGACCTTCCACATAGCATCCACCAGGGAAGCGAAGGAAGGTTGGTTTAGTTTCATATAGAAGTTGAGCCAAATCTGGACGCAATCCATTGGCACGACCCTTCCATGTATCAGGCATCAGCGATACCATATCTACATAGACCGTACCATTACTTGACATCAAGAGAGCGAAACGACCATCCGCACAATCAGCGGTAGCCTTGATTTCTGCGGTCAGTTTCACCCATGTATTTGTTTTCAAGGTCCCTTGGAGTTGCACTTCCTCAGAAGCCGCACTTCCATCCGCCTTTTGGAGTTGACCATATATTTTGCCATTCAAGCTCTCCGCTCCTTTCACCCACAGTGTGAGATGATAGGTAGAACCAGTTGAGAATCTCATTCCCCAGAAGCCTGTGTTGCAAACACCTGCCTTTCGGGTTTCACCAGCACCAGATACCGTCATTCGAAGACTGGTATTCTGAGCCTTGTTGAGCAAGTCGCTTTTATTCAAGGAAAGCGATACATTTTGCAAACTGCCTTTCACTGCCGACCAGTACTCTGGAGAAGTCGAATTGTCCTCAAAGGAGCGGTTACGAATCAATTCAGCATAAAGACCGCCATCACCAGCATGGTTGATTTCCTCGAAGAAAAGACCATATTGGTAATCACTGATCATTGCAGCACGTTTCTGAGCATCCAGCGTCATCGACACCTGTGCATTTGCAGAAAGAGAGGCGCAAAGAAGAGAGCTTAAAAGTAAATTCTTTCTGATGTATAAGTTAATCATATTCACTCGTCGTATTAATAGAGGTTTAGGAAAAGGAAAATAGGCGGTAACAGACAGTTAACCACTCTCTGTTTACCGCCTACCTTTTAAGATACTAGGTCTATAAAGACTTAGAATTACTTGACAACTACCTTTCTAACCTTTACAGAACCATCGCTCATGACAGACTTCACGATGTTGACACCTGGCTTCAAGCTGTTGTACTGAACACCATTGATGTCATAAATCTTAGTAGATACTACATCACCAGCCTTCTCACCATTGATATTCTCAATGCCTGTGGTACCCTTCACGTAAGACAACTTGAATGACTTAACAAATGTCCAGTCGCTGCCTTGCTTCTTGTTAGTATTAGCTACACCAATATAGAATGGACTAGTACCATCATAGTCGAAGGTGATTTCCTCTGAGTCATACTTAGGACCGATTTCATCAGATGTAAGGAATCTCTGACCAGTAGTCATATTGTTTGGTACATAATATGAACCATTATATTGGCTCATACCTTCTGTAGAAGTAAGATTAACCTTACCCAGCTCATCTGCAGTGATGGCACCTGTATAAATTGACTTCACATCTGACTTTGCAACAGGTTCAGCATCAGCCTCCTTAGAGTTAGCGTAATATACAAATGCGTTGATGGCATCATCAATATCACCACTGCCTTTCAGGCGATAGTAAGCACGAGCAGACAACTTATAAGTACCAGCTGGCATACCAACCAATTCCTGATAGAGGTCAAAGCCCTTATTGTCATAGAACTCTACCGCCTTAATATTATTGTCCTTTTGGAAACCAGCAGCATTCTGGGTCACCTTGATGGTCCAACCCGTCTTGTCCATAGTAGCGAAGTCATAGTTGTTGATGACCTTGCTGATGTCAACACTAGCACCATTCTCAGCGGCAGCAACCACATCATAGATGAAGTACTGAGTATAACCCTTGTTCAACTCCTTGATGGCAGCCTCGATATTTTCTTCGGCTACAGTACCATTGTTATAAGCATCCTCTGCCGTCTTCAAGCTAGCATTGTAGATAGCCTTAGCCTCAGCAGAAGTAGTAGCAGTAGTCTCATTACTCTCGTAACGTGCCTTGACATTCTCGATGGCTGTAGCCAATGGCTTGTAAGCCTCCACAGCAGTTTGGGCAGTCTTGATTTCCAAACTCAAAGCCTTGATATTGTCCATCGTAGCCTCAGACTGAACTGCAGCAACAGCCTTCTTCAAAGAACTCTTCGCACCCTCATACATCTTGCCTTCCAACAGAGCGTTTGCTTGCTCTATCAAAGGAGTTATACAAGACTGGAGAGCGTCAGAACCTGTACCCTTGTAAGTAATGCGGAAGTTATCCCAGATAGCCCAGTCACCACTGTGACCAGCAGGTCTTGCCTCTTCCTTCACACCGACACGGAGCGTACCATCTGTCACAAGAGCATAAACCTTGGTCAAGTAAGCACTCTCATCTTCACAAGCATAAGAGAAGCCTTCCATTGAGTTAGGGATATACTTGCCATTATAAGCATAGTCGGCATTGCCAGAAGTTACCTTCTGCTCTGACATACCATAAGAGTATGGAGAAGCGAACTTAGCTGTGATGTCATTACCATAGAGGTATGCTGTGATCTCGTTCACGTCATTAGGATACAACTGAGAAGCATTATCGTTGTTATCAACACGATGCATAGCCTGTACGGTGATCTCATATACACCATCAGGAATATTTGTTATATCCTGATAGAGATTGAAGGTACCCTGATAAGACTCAGCATTCTGATAGGTCGTATTGATGGCTGCGCCTGTATTGCTCCAACCAGTAGCACTCTCGAATGTTGGATTGGTGAGCAAGTCCTCCGTGCAGTCAGCACCCTCCTTGACAGCAGACTTGCGAGTAGATACCATCAATGTCTGCAACTTCTCGATGTATGCCTTCAAGTCAGCATTATTGAGTGAATAAGAACCGCAAAGGTCATCATAAGTTTCACCAGTACCACAATTATCATAAGCAGCTTGCAAGTCTGTAGCATCATACTTACCATCAGCATTTGTTGTCAAAAGAGTAAGTTCATCACCCAAACTTGTCAACTTCTCATACAATGCAACATTTTCGTCTGCATCAGCCATAGCAGAACGCAACTGATCCAACAATCGATCTACATCATCCTGTGTGGTAGCAGTTGCATCCAAATCGTCTATTTGCCCTTGTAAAGCATAGACTGCATCTTGATAGTCTGTCATGCAAGAATATCCACCCACCTTATCTGCAGCTTTGCTTGCTTCGTCTTTAGCAGCCTGCACTGCCATAAACATAGCATCAGAACCAAAGTACTGAACGGTTACATCATCCAAGAACACCCAGTTAGCTGTGGTATTTTCTGTCTTCATACCGAAGGTCATCTCAGACAAGTCTGTGTCGCCATCCACAATCACAGAAAGTGTCACCTTCTCAGGTTTGCGTGCAGCGGTCGCTACCTTTACGGTCTTTTCATTGCCTCCTGCTATAGCATACAAATAGACGCCATCAACACGATAAGATGCGTCAGCTTCCTGCTTACCCTGTTGACAAGCGTTGACATAAGCTGTAATCATGTAACCACCCTTTGGCAAGTTCTTTAAAGTCTGAGAAACAGAACTATTGCTCAAGTGACCATTATTCGTGTCAGTTTCCTCCTTGTTGGTACTACCATATTTTGAATTTTTATGAACCCAACGCTCAATGAAACTTGTACATTCATGCGAATCTTCATCAACAGTATAAGAACCACTACCATGACGCCAAGTAAAGCCATGACCTCCAGAACCCACATTACCATCATTGTCTGCATCTGGGCAGACGATGTCCCAACCAGTTGCGCTGTTACAATCTGCGTTAGGGATATACTCTGTGATATCAATTACGTTGCTAGAAGAAGCACCTTCCATAGCCTTGTTACGAGTCATATCTTTCACATACTGAGCAGCCTCTTTCAACTGAGCCAATGTTGAATTTTCGTCATTATAGACCGTGACTGCATTGCCAACATTGATTCCTGCCTCAATAGCCTTGTTGATAATGTCCATCATCTCGTCCTTGCGATACAAGTAGCAATCATATCCCTCTTGTGAAACTGCCATCCACTCAACACCGTAATCAGCCTTATTCGCAGACTTCATATCCAAAATTGGACGGAAGATCTCGTCAGTAGCATCCTTTTCTCCAGACTCATTGATCTTCTTAGGATCGTTTTTATTCCATCCTGCACGAGTGCAAGTTGTCTCCGACTTGAATTTGATGGTATCCGCCTGAAGTTCAAAAGTCTTCTTATCATTATTGAGATATACTTCCCAATTACATTTATTGATGTCTTGATTAGCAAAATCTACATAAGAAGTGCCACCATTATCGTCCTTTGCATTATAGAATACTCTTCTTGTCCAATCACTAGTTGAGTTATTATACAAGGAATAGGTGTTATTTGGAACACCATTTGATTTGTTAGGTACAAAAAGTACCTTCATACCCTTAGCACACAAGCTAGTCTGAGTTTTCCATGCATTACCTGCGTTCAGCCACAATTTAGCTGCAACGTTATAAACATAAACGGTGTCCTTGCCATCCAAGTTCAATTGAACTGGAACAGGAGCATCTGGTGCAGTAACCTGCGCCTTCGCCTCATTGGCACTGACTGCAGCTACCAACATGGCTGAATAAAGTAAATGTTTGTTCATTGTTAATTGATTAAAAGTTGTTTATTATTGTTTAGTTGTTATTTAAATGGCATCAACCAATTGTTAGGATCTGAGAGATCCAACGCTGGCTTCTTGAATGCCAACTTATCTCTAAGCCACAGCGAACCGAAGTTGGCTGTATATGGATTTTCATTGTTCTTGTGGCGAGCAATACGGCAAAGGTCACCGAAGCGAGAACCCTCGAAAGCCAATTCCAATGCCATCTCATCACAAAGCATATCCTCTACTGCATCTATCTTTGCCTTGAGCGTATCAGCAGCGGTAGTAGGAATTTCGTAACCCTTCTGGCGCAATGCACTCCATCGCTTCTCTAACTCTGTGCTGAGTCTATACTCAGACAAATTGCCTGCGGTATAACCACAACCACGCATGTGGATGCCTTGGTTACCCAAGCTATATTTCAAGCCATGATCCTCATCGTTGAAGATGACCTCATTCTCATCTGTCAAGAAAGGAACGGTAGTCTTCAAGAATTGAATACCCTCAACTGTCATATAGGTAGTATCCTTCTCCAAGGTGCTGTTCCAACCATCCTTGAGCACAGCGAAAGCTACATCTGGGTGTCCCATACGGTTGACAGCCTCAGCCAACTTCAAGTAGATTCCAGCTGTACGATAAATCTGAATGTTGGCATTCCGATACTTCATGATGACATAAACAGGCTCAGCAGCAGTTGTCTCTGCTGATGGAATCTGATTCTTGATGGCGTGATAACGCATATCGCCAATTACCTGTGAACCTACTGTTGTGGTCTGACCATTGGTGGTCTGATAATAATAGGTCTGGTTGTTGGACAAATCCAAGAATGCAGAAGAAGGCTGCAATGACATCTTCTCATTATAGGTATAGCCATCTGAAGCAGAATAGTAGTTATAACCAAACAAACCTGGCAGTTGAGTAATCTGACCACGCAATTTATTGGTTGCCATCGCTACGTATGTCTGAGTTTCATTGTCAAATGAGAAGATTGATGACCAACTATTATAATTAGGGTTGGCATAAGTATCAGCATTTATTACATCTGACGACAGATTCAAATAGTCAGGATAATTGTTCAAGTTTGCCACATAATTGCCGCAAACAGCCTTTGCCTTCTTCAAGTACTGGAAGTAGTGCTCAGCTGCCTTGGCGTACTGACCTGTCTCCAAATACAAATCACCAAGTACCAAACGTACTGGGAACATCATCTTAGAAGTGGCAACTGTCTTAGAGGTACCTGCATCCGTAGTACCTGCATCAAAGTTACCCCAGTTAGGAACAGGAAGATTCACATACTGCTCCAAGTCTGGTGCCAAAGCATCACAGATACCCTTCATATCCTTGCGCTCCAATTTGGCAGCCTCCTCCACACTAGCGATATTGGTAAGAGGAGTGGTATAGAATGGAACGGAACCGTATGTACGAGCCAACTGCATGTAAGCCCATGCACGGATTGCCTTTGCCTCTGCGTACTCCTTCATTGCTACCTGGGTAGAACCCGTTGCCAAGGTGGTGTCACGGTGAGCTACATAGTAGTTGCAGTTGTTGATGATGCGATAATACACGTATGCAGAGTCATACTGGTTGCCATCGGCATAGTCGAAAGCTGCCAATCTGCGCAAGTCGGTAGAGGCATTGGCAGAAGTGGAGAGCAAGTCGCCACGCAACTCGTTGGTCAAGACAGTCTGGTCGATTGCCTGCTGCACACCCTTCAAGATACCATTGATATAGAACATGGAATCCACCTTCTGGTCCAAAGCAGGATCATAAACATATCTGTCAGACTTACTGTCAAGCATATCACTGCACGAAACGAATGATACAACCATCAAGGCTGCCGCAATGAAATATATTACTTTCTTCATGATTTTATGCTTCTGATTGTTATATTACAAATTGATTTTCAAACCTACAGTGAATGCTCGTCCTGGTGCTACACAACCGGTGTCGATACCCTGGTAGAGCACAGCATTGGCTGCCGACATCTCGGGATCGCCACCCAGATACTTGGTGATGGTGAAGAGGTTGTTTGCCTCTACCCAAACCTGAAGTCCCTGGAGCCATGAGAAGTTGACTGGCACCTTGTAGTTGAGGTTCAAAGAACGAAGACGCAAATAGCTGCCATCCTCTATCCAACGGTCACTGAAACGTGAGTTGCCTATCTCATCATTGTAAGAGATGCGAGGAACATTCGTTACCTGACCTTCATTTCTCCAACGATTGACCATAGCAGTAGTCTGGTTGTAGAAGTTCTTACCACCCTCCAAGACACTACGCTGGTAGTTGAAGATGTCATTACCCAAGGAATAAGAGAACACAGCTGAGAGTGTGAAGTTACCCCATGTAGCACGTGCAAACATATTACCATATACATCTGGGTTAGGATTACCGATGATGGTCTTATCTGCATCAGAGATGATGCCATCACCATTGAGATCAGCGAAGTGAACATCACCAGCCTTGAACTCCTGACGAGCACCTGTCTTATCTACCTGATAGAGATAGCCATCCTTACCAGCAGCCTTCGCCTCTGCATCAGATGCAAATACACCGAGGGTCTTGTAACCATAGAAGACACCTGCACTCTGACCTACGATTGTAGCCACATTGTCGGTACCATAGATGGAAGAGGTATAACCCAAACCACCCTTCTCGTTACCATCCACAGCGAGGTAGGTCTCATTAGGAAGACTCTTGATGGTATTCTTGTAGTGACCTACGCTAGCACCCAACTCCAAGGTGAAGTTGCGATTGACCACTGGCTTGCCACTTACCTGTACCTCGAAACCCTTGTTGTCGAGTGAACCTGCGTTGCTCCAATAGCTCTTCACGCCTGCCACAGGAGTAGTAAAGTTCTTGATGGTAAGCAAGTCGGTAGTATGGTTGAAGAAGTAATTGGCACTGAGGCACAAACGGTTATCCAACCACTTGCTATCAAAGCCTACATTGAAACGATGGGTCTTCTCGAATGTCACATTCTCATTACCAATGTTGTCGAGCTGTACAGCAGGAATTGAGTTGTGGAGGAACTTCAATACCTCAAAAGAGGTGCGGGCTGCATTGCCATTGATGTCATCATTACCACTGATTTCATAACCTGCGTTCAAACGCAAGTAGTTAATGCCTGCATTCTTAGGGAACCAACTCTCATTGGTCATCACCCATCCAGCCTGTACACTTGGGAAGAAGCCCCAGCTTACGCCACCCATGCGAAGGCTTGTCGCCTTGTCACCAAAGGCACTGCTGCTCTCCAAAGATGCAGCTACCTGCAAGAAGTAACGGTTGCGATAGTTGTAGTCTGCCTGTGCATACCAAGTAAGACTTGCATTCTTGTAATCGTCGCCGGTAGCATCCTTGAAGTCCATCGAGTTGGATACATTAGGAATCTTATCGTTACCTGCTGTCTGATACTGACCAGATGGATTGTTCATCTCATAATTATAAGAGAGGTAACGGAAACCACCCATCACCTTCAACTGATGAGCACCAAAGATGCGAGAGAAATCCAAACGAGTGTCACTCATCAAGGTTTCCTCCTTGGCGAAGATGGAAGCAGACATCGTCTGTACCTGACCCAAACCTGCCACATAGTAAGTTGGCACACCACCCTTTGGACGGTAGTAACGCTGTGAGTTACGGTTCAAGGTATAGTTGATGTTTTCTGAGAGGTAGAAACCATCCATCAACTTGAACTTAGGAGCCAATCTGACATGGAACATAGAGTTCTCCATACGGTTTTTGTTGTTGCCCTCACCATTCTTCAACAAAGCTGTTGGGTTAGCCAAAGAGAAGTTCTGACCGAGTGGTGACAAGAAATCATCTGCCTCAGACAAAGTCGAAGAGAAACGACCCAAAGTATTGCTATATACGTATGGGCTGAGGAATGGAGACTTAATGAGTGCCAACAAGGTTGGAGCAGTCACCGTTCCCTGTGAGAAATCATTAGGTGTGCCATCATCGAAGATGTCACGTGAGATTTTCACGTAGTCAATGTCAAACTGAGTAGTGAAGCCCTTGGTAATCTTGAAGTCACTGTTGAAACGTACATTCAAACGACTGAAGCCGTTCTTCTTCACCGTGCTCTGACCATCGGTATAACCCAATGACAAGTTGTACATACCTACATTATCACCACCTTGCACATTGATGCTATAGTTCTGAGAGAGCGCAGATTCATAGACTTCCTTGCTCCAGTCAGTATTGTTGTGATAAGTATGGTAATAATAGTTGTTAGGATCATTCGTCAAGAAATTGAATGTCTTGTTGGTCATGATGTTACCAATCTCTGGATAAGTACCCAACATCTCAGTAGCATAGCTCATATACTGGTTGGCATCCATCACCTTAGGCATACGAGGTACAAGATTGACACCTACACCTACATTTGCCTCGATACGAGTAGCAAGGCTGTGCCCACGACGCGTAGAGATGACGATGACACCATTAGCACCCTTGGCACCATAGAGAGCTGTACCATTCTTGAGCACGGTTACGTTCTCGATGTCGGCAGGGTTCAAGTTCAACAAGATATTATTGTAACCACCCGTTTGTAAAGTGGTGGCATTATATTGCATACTTTGGGGCACACCATCGATAACGATCAATGGCTGCGCATTGGCGTTCAATGAGTTCAAACCTCTAATGAACATGGCGGAACCGATACCAGGAGTGCCGGAACGCTTCACGGTACGAACATCAGCACCCAACTGGTCTGCTATCAAGTCTTCCACACTCATTTGGGTGGTAACATTTGCCTTCAAGTTGGCTGCGTTACCCATCGGCGTGTCACCCTTGTACATTTCATTGAACTTATCACTCAACATCTTCACCTTGACCTTGTGGTCGTTGCCAATAGCCACCTGCACGCTAGCATACTGTGAGGTGTGCATGAAAAGTGAAGTAGTGAAATTAGGCACCTTGATGGTGAATGTACCCTGTTCGTTGGTCATAGCAGCATAACGTTCATTACCCAAAGCCTGTACCTGCACACCACTCAATGGTTTGCCAGTAGCAGCATCGAGCACTGTACCAGACACCTCAATCATAGGGTAACTAGGTTGTTGCTTTGCAACAGGAGCCTTGCGTTCTCCTTCAGCGGCATCCGTAGCTTGGGCTTTGACTTGCGCAGCGGCAACCATCAATCCCATCATTGCCAATATTCTGAAATTTATCATTGTCTTCAAATATTGAGTTCGTTATAATTAATAGGTAACCATGTTGAGATGCCAGAACAACTCAGGCATTTCATCGGTGTAGTCAGTAATGACACCCTTTTCCATGTAATAATCCACTGCATCCATAGGCACCAAAATGATATTGGCCACACCCAAGGTAATCTGACGAGTAGTAGTTGGAATAGCTGTCTGAGAAGTGGCAGATACCGCAAACATAGGATAAGCGGTAATACCATTTGGCAAACCTGTATAACAGATATTAGGTGTAAACTGTCCCATGTACTTCGTCATCACACGAGCACTTTCCTGTGTTCCATAAGCAAACTTCACACCTGTCTTACCTGTAAGATTTCTAGGGTTAGGCAATCGACCATTACTACCAGGTGCTACACCTCTCATAGTATGAACAAAACTTTTGATTTGCATCGTTTGATCAGCAGGAGTCTTTGTCTCATCATCAATATTCTCAGGAACCATGGTGAGATAAACAGCATACTTGGTCTTTACTACATTTGGAATATAGAAGTAAAGTGTAGGACGCAAGTTCTGAGTACCTGATACCTTATAATATGAAGAAGTATGGAGTGAACCTTCTACTAACGGATTGCGATCATCAGAGCTGAGTCGTACTGTCTGTGTACGAGCCACATTGGCATTGGCAGCCTGATAGTTACCACTGGTTGCACGCAAGCAAATCAATGGTGCTGCATATTGCCAAGGCTTGAAGCGCAAACTATCTGTCACCCATGCCACACCATTGGAGAGGACTCTCTTGTTGGCACCCACAAACAAGTCGGAAGCATCTGAACCATTGAAAGCCATACCTCTGTAATCCAAAGTATTGCAGAAATAATTACTCCTTGTACTATGGATAGAGTCGAGCGCTGACGTTGGAAGACCACCATCACGAAGACAAGGGTTGGTCGTATTGCTGAAAGTCAATTTACCCAGCATTCTGCTTTCTCCATTCGCATTGGTCAAACTATCAGCAGCAATCTTCTTCTGAGATTCGACTACATATTGAGCATTACCATCCTTATCGAAGTTATAAGTAAATGGAGCTAACTGTGCTGGATAACTATAATACTCCTTCATCTTCTTCATTGCTACTTCCCAAGCATGGTCGGTAGGAAGAATCATCGTATAAGAACTATCCTCTGTAGCCAACTGTATGTTCAACTCATCATACATGTAGTTCTTATCGACATAGACAGTATCCAAGTAAGTAATCATACCATCCTTCATCGGACCTTTCACACTGTTGTCCAAGTCCATCTCACGATGTTGGTTACTCTTGAAGATAGAGTCGAGTATGGTAGTAGCGTAACCATCCGCACCACTACGAGAGAAATAGTCATAGAAGTTAGGACGGAAGTCGATCAACTGGTTCATCACATGCATGACACCATTCTTACCTACAACATTAGAAGTCTCCACGGGAATACCACCGATGTTGTAATTGCCATCACCCTCGAAGTCCATGACCTTCTTGTTCAACAAATAGACACGCTCATTGATAGCGCCCACTGCACGATGGTAACCACGTGCAATATGGTTGTTGAGAAGTTCTGCCTTCAAGAGGCTATCGCTCATCGCTTCATACTTATCAAAGTCGAGCGCATCATTGGTAGGAGCCCAAACTGTATAGCTCTGACCTGAAGACAAAAGCTGGTCATACCCTACTCTCTTGAGAAGTTGGGCGAACTGACTCATATCCTCACGGCTGCTGATTTCTTCCCACAATGACATATTGGATGTCACAGAGCCATCTGCACCACCATTGTCATAATGGTCGTCCCAGTCACTGCAACCTTGGCAAGCCAAGGCTACAGCAGCTGTCAATATCATATACCTTAATTTCATATCTGAATCGTTTACTTTGTTATGACTAATCAATTAGAACACATCTTCACTATAGACTGAGTTGTTATAAACATTCACTGGAACCAACTCGATGTAGTCCAACTCAAACTCAGCACTAACATCTTCAGGCTTAGCTGTCTTGCAACGCAACCAGTATTCCTGCCCCTGTGTAAAGTTGGCCTTGGTTACGATACGACGAATGTGTCGCTGTGTCTTATCTGAAGAGAAGAAGCGAGCAGACTTACCTGTGCCATTCTTGAAGTGAGTGAAGTAGTGAGGACCACGCATCCAACCACGGTTGTGCATTGCCTTATCAACAGCTACACCCGTCATGTCATCATCAGTCTCAGGGTCTGTCCAACCTACCGTAGCACTGGATGGATCCACGTTCTGATCCAAAGGAATATCCACTGGCATCATACCTGCACGATCGGAAGAGTTACCGAGGTAGAACTGGATGATGGTACGCTTACCGTTGGCAGTATAGCCGAAGCGCAACTCGTAGGTACCATCCTTTGGAACTGGAGGCAACTTGATGGCGAAGTCGAACGCTGACTTAGAGCAGAACAACTCATCACCCTGATAGTCGTTCCAACAATCATAGCCGTTGTAACCATTGGCATGATCCTTGGTCAAGTAAGTTACATTGGAAGCATTGCCGTTGTAAACTACCATGTTCTTGAAATATCCACTTGGGAAGCGTACGTTTCTGATCGCCTCTGAGCGACCGAAAGTAGATTTCAAATCCTCACCCGTGTAACCTCTGAAACGATTTGACATACTCTCATCCAACAAAGACATGAAGTCGAATCTCATACGCTCATTCAGCACATTGTTTGGAACGTTGGTATTATAGACGAGCATATTATTGATTGGATGGATATAACCATTCACTGCCTGACGGGATGGTACATCATCATTACCAATCTTATTACCTTGATCCACCACCATGTTAGGATTGAGGTAAGCAGAAGAATTGAGGTTGGTATTACCTGGAGTCTCTGTCATAGACGGATTAGCCAACTGACGGTTGATATACAAACCATCAAGTGTACCATGATTCTTAACACCTGTCACCTTGAACATCGTATTTGGCAACAAGGTGCGATAGTACTCATAGACATCCAAGTCTGCCAACTCATTGAATGAATAAACCAACTTATCTGATGATACAATATAGTTGATGATGTGATAGCGCAAGAACATATTCAAGGCATTCCATTGGTTGGTGTAGTCTGAACCGGTGCTTACGTTGATACCTTCATCCTTCACATAGCTATACCAATCAGCACAATTTGCGTAAGCAGAATTAGCATAATTTGCCAAGTCTTGCACACTGTTGATACCATTGTTCTTCAATACAGCATCAGGCTCTGCAAAGATAGTGAAACCGACCTTACAAGCCTTAGGGTAGTCCATACCAGAAGTAGTCTCGATGGTCAACCAGTCGATACCTGTGGTACGCTCCGTCTCAGTCAAGAGCTTGTCCAAACCAGTCTCTCTCAAAGCCTGGAGCCAGATAGAGTAAGTACCCATATTTTCCATCTCATCAGTCAGCAAGTTGCTAGAACGATAGAAGAGGCGGTCGATGATATGTACGATACCATTCTCCATTTCCAAGTCTCTCTCAATAAGTTTGGAAACACCATCCATATAGATGTCGTTATCCACACGCTTAGGAGTCTGGGTATTGCCGAGCATCATGGTCACATCGGTACCTACATAGAGGTCGTTACTGGTCTTCTTGTTACCAGTAACCTGTGATTCCACGATGTCTTTGCAGAGGGAGTCTTTCTTCTCCGACTGCAAAAGTCGCTCTACCAAAGGAAGGCTCTCGTCGGCAACGAGTTTGTTGTGGTCGTTACGACTCTTGTCATTATAAAGAGAGTCGAGGTAGTGATCCACCGCCTCATTGGTAGGTGCAAAGCAAGTATAGGTGCCGTATGCCGACAAGCGGTCTGACATACCAGCGGCATCAGAGATCTGCACAAACTCTGACAGTTGGTCATTGCTACGCAAGTAGTCGATGATGGTTTGACCTGTGAAGGTGTAAAGATTGCTCTCGTCAATCTTCTCAGAGCAAGACACCAAGGCCATCGCACCCAGTGCTCCGCCCATCATCATGCGACCTATCTTATTCATGATTGTTGTCATAAAGCTATACATATTATATTTATATGTTCTTTGTTCTCTACTTTTCTTCAGTTCGGTCAGAGGTCTTGGTCTCTACCCATACTGGATTCTGATGAATCAAAGGATTGTTCTTGGTCTCCGAATGAAGGATTGGCCAATAGAGATGACCCTCATTGCTCAACTTGAAGATATTGGAAAGGTATCTTGTAGCAAGAATGGTCGTCAAGTCGTTGTCGCTCTCCTTCAAAGATGGCAAAAGACTGCCGTTAGGGTCAAGCTCATACAAGGTCTTGGTAGGGTCAACGCCCTTCATGTGACGATAACTGTAACGTACCAAGTCGTACCAGCGCTTACCCTCATAGCAAAGTTCACGACCACGCTCCTGCAAGCACAAGAGTTCCATCTTCTTCTGAGAATCGTAGTTGGACTTATAGACCAAGGTATCAGCCTTGTTGTCACCTGTAGCCCCCATGATGGAACGAGAGTTCACCATACGCACGATGTTGCAAGCCTGCTGTAGCTTGGTATCATTGCCACCCGAGAGCTGCACCTGAGCCTCAGCCTTCATCAACAAGAGGTCGGTAATACGATACACAATCCAATTCTGACGATAGTTGTCGAAAGTACGTGTAGGGTTATAAGAATACCCCTTACCATCTGATGGGATAATTGACATAGACGACACATCCACCATCTTACGAACCTCGAAAGCAGTGGCATTGCCGGCGTTTACACCATAACTGTTGTCATAGTAACGATAGTCGTTCTTTGACTGGTAGTAACTACTGACAGATGCACTGGATGCCGCAGGAGTAGGGTTATCACTCAAAGCCATACCTACCAAAGAGGTACCTACGAGCAAACCGTGGCTAGCACCGTTCTTCTCCTTATAATAATAGGTACGTACTTGATCATTCGAGTTATTGGTTCCATTGAACTGCAACTCCAAGATGCTCTCCTCTGAGTTACCCTTGCCAAAGATATTGTAGAAAGCTTGACGGCCATCATACAAAGAGTATGGATTGCTTTCTGAAACCTGGACACGTGGATGGTACTTCTTATAGTATGCCTGATGAGAAGCCAACACCTTATCTACGCATTCGATACATTTCTGATAATACTCTTCGCTCTTGTTCTTGTCGGTGCCGCTCCACATGGAAGCACGCCACAAGTAGATATCAGCGAGTGTGGCATTAACTGCGTCCTTGCTGAACAAACCATAGTTCTGCCAATCACCTTCACCGAAGACACCATACTGATAACAACCCGTCTCTGCCTCCTCCAAGTCGTTAATACATCTTTGCAAGGTAGAGTCTGGTGGCAACTGACCATCCAAGGTCAAGTCATCGGTATTTTCATATCCCTGTGTCACATAAGGTATGTCACGGAAGGAACGAACCAAGTAGAAGTGGCAAAGCGCACGCAAAGCCAGCATCTGGGCACGTACCGTCTGCATATCACCCTCGGTGAAGTTAGGGTCAATCTCAATAACTGCTGGAGCATGCTTCATCACCAAGTTACAGGTGTTGATGACATTATAGAATGCAGCCCAAGAGTTGTAACCGCTACTTGGATAGAGGTCGAGATTGGAGATGTTGTCCAATGTAGAGTTATTAATAGACTGATACTTCTGCAACTCATCAGAGCGATAGTCACCCCACATGATGAAACGCTCGATGATACTACCACTCAACATCTTGTAGTAAGCACCATTCACCATCTGATCGACATCATCCTTTGTCTTCCAGTAATCCTTCAACACCGTCTTGTCGGAAGGGGTGATGGTCAGGAAATCATTGCATGAGCAAAGCGACAACACACCAACTGTTGCGATAGCTGCGCTTCTTATGATCTTATTTATTTTACTTTTCATTGTTAGTCACTCGTTAAAGAATTAAATTCCAATGTTCACACGCAATGTAATGGACTTGCTACGTGGTGTCTGAGAACCATCCCACGCAAAGTTCCAACCACTTGTGGCATGCTCTGGGTCTGTACCGCTATAGTTACTGAACACCAAGATGTTCTGGGCATTCAAGTCGAAACGTAAACGCTCCAAACCGATGCGAGAAAGTATCTTCTTAGGTACATTGTAGGTCAAGCTGACATAACTGAAGCGGAGGAATGATGCATCCTCTACGTATCTGTCGCTACCCAACCAGTTGTAACCTGCATTGTAGAGAGCACGTGGTATCTCGGTCACATCACCGTTCTTACGCCAACGCCAGTTCACAGCAGAACTCTGGTTAGTAGTATCATACATCTTCTCCAAACCCATACGAGCTGCATTGATGACCTTGAAACCTGTACGATATACGAAGTTGGTACGCAATGACCAGTTGGAGTAACGGAAGGTGAATCCGAAACCACCAGAGAACTTAGGGTTGGAGTTGCCCAAATATACCATATCCAATGCGTTGATGGTACCATCATGGTTGACATCCTCGTACATCGTATCACCACCATCGAATTTGTAAGTCTGACTACCATTGCTAGAGTTGTAAGTCATACGCAATGGAGTACCATCATAACCTGTGATCACCTTACCTTCCTTGTTGATGGCGATAGGTGCAGTCTTACCAGATGGCAAGAACACATTATTAATATAGTTGACAAGATCCTCATTGTTGTTGATTGGGATTCGCTTGTCACCATCCATGGCGAAACCTTGACGACGCAAGTTGGTCAAGTAGTCGTAGGTGTATTGATAGACACCTTTGTTGCGCAATCCGAAGATTGAACCCAGGGCGTTACCTATCTGTACACGCTTGAAGTACTTACCACGGCTATCGGCTGTCCAGTCCTCATTGATACCGTCCAAGACCGTCTGGTCCATCTCGGTAATCTTATTGAAGTTCTGGGAGATATTGAAGCTGGCGTCCATAGAGAACTTACCTGCCTTGATAATCTTGTTGCCCTGGATGTTCAACTCCCATCCGTGGTTCTGCATCGCACCAATGTTGCTCCAAACCACAGAGGTGAAACCTGTCTGGGAAGAGATGCTTACATTTTTGTTCAACAAGTCGCTGGTCTTCTTATAATAATAGTTGAAGTCTGCCTCAATCATGTCATTGAAGAGTCCAAGGTTGGCACCCAAGTTCCATGAAGAGGTACGCTCCCACTTCAAGTTGCTCAACTGCAAGCCATCCACTACGGTGACAGGCAAGTTGTTGGTACCATTACCATACACATTACCAGAAGCATACTTAGAATACTGCAAGTACTCACGGTCTGGCTGACGACCATTGACACCCCAAGATGGACGGAATGACAACATAGAGAGTACCTTGCGAGACCACTTCATCCAAGGCTCATCGCTGATGTTCCATCGAGCAGATACACCAGGGAAATAACCCCACTTATTCTTGTCACCAAACTTGGTAGTACCATCGGCACGTACAGTGAAATCGAGAGAGTAACGAGTCTTGTAAGACAAGTGAGCAGAATAGATGGCAGACATGCTGCGCCACTGACCATTGCTGGTGTACATGTCACGAAGCTGTCCATCTACGGTAGATGAGTTGACACCCTTAGGAAGGTTCTTCTCCACTACCTTCTGGTCATAACTGTTACCACTGGTCATCTCCCATCTACCCAACATAGTCAGGTAGAGATCGTCAGTCTTGAACTTTGGAGTAAAGATCAACTGATGACGTGTGGTGAATGCCAAAGAGTTATAATCATACATCGTATAGATGTTGTAATTGTCATCTTGCCATCCGTTGGTATTCAATGTACCAGGATAATATACTGGGTTACTCTTGGAATAGACATCGAGATAAACCAAACCTTCATAGTCGAGCTTTGTCTTGCGGTCGTCTGTTCCCAAGAGATAATAGTTGAGTTTGAACTCTGGTGTGATACGATAGGTACTCTCGTTATCCCAAGCCAAGTTGGCGATAGCAACTGGGTTGCCCAAGTCACGTACTGACTTCAACTCCTCAGAAGAGTAACCAGGCTGTGTGGAATTTCCCTGTGGAAGCATGATATAATACTCATTGCCATCCACACCATTGGCATCCTCACGATAGATACTCATGTTAGGAGCCATCGCCAACGCCTTACCCAAGATGTTGTTACCATAGTTACGCTGGTTCTTGGTATAAGTCAGAGGGAAGGTGGTAGAGAACTTGATACGGTCGCTCACATAGTAGTCCAATGCCAAACGAGTGGAGAAACGGTCGAGCACCTGCTTGATGATGGTACCTGTCTGGTGGTCATAACCAGCAGACACACGGAAGGAAGCCTTCTCACCACCACCATTGATGGTCAAGTAATGACTCTGGTTCCAACCCGTCTTGGTCACAGCTTTCACCCAGTCGGTATTATCGTTCCAGTTGTTGTACTCAGCCCAACTCTTGTTGTAGTTCAACTCGTTGATATTGGTTGTAGCAGAAGGATTCTGTGTAGGGTTGTAGAGTTCCTCCTTCATCAACATGGTATATTCATCACCCGTCAAGAGGTTGTAACCACTTGGCTGCCATGTACCCTGGAGAGAGTAAGAGTAATCGACTCTGATCTTACCACGAGAACCACGCTTGGTCTTGATGCTGATGACACCATTGGCGCCACGAGAGCCCCAGATAGCGGTAGCAGCGGCATCCTTCATGACGTCGATGCTCTCGATATCGTTCACGTTGATGGAAAGCAAGGAGCTATAGGTTTCCTCTGTCGCTGTAGAGAAATCGACATCCTTGGCATCTGGCACATCCATGATGTTGCCATCGACAACGATCAAAGGCTCAGAAGAACCATTGATGGTGGTGACACCACGCATACGCATCGTAGTACCTGCACCCAAGTTACCAGAGTTGGCAACGATGTCAAGACCTGCGATCTGACCTTGCAAAGCCTCATCGGCGCTGGTGAAAGAAAGACCTTCGACATTAATCATGTTCATGGTCTGTGTAGCTACAGAAACCTCATTCTTAGGAATGCTCAAGCCATTGCCACGGAAGCGTGACTTCGCTACGACGGTCACCTCCTTCAGGGCGGTCTCGCTCTTCAAGGTGATATTAAAAGAGGTACGAGAGCCGATGACGGTAGAATAAGGCTTGCAACCTACGAAGGTAACGACAAGCTTATTCTTTGGGTTCTTGATGGTCATGTTGAAGTTACCATTGATATCGGTAATGGTAGCATTCACGTTTCGGTTGTTGGCATCCTTCTCGACTACGTTACAGCCAATGACTGGTCCCATATCATCGTTGACGACACCGGAAATACGCTGTTCTTGCGCAGCTACCGTCAAAGCACTGCACAGAGTTCCCACCGTTATGTATGTTCGTAAATTATTCATCATTGTTACATACTAGATAATACATTATTTATAATACTGAACACCCTTGCTCTGCGCCTTCAAGACGGCAGCACGATGTTGGGCGAGGCGCTGCTTGTCAGCAGGAGAGTTGCTTTTCCAAGCTGCGTCATAGCGACCACTCTTGTCATAGCAAAGAGGTGTGCCGATTTCATGCACTACAGCAAATGATGAGGTTTCAATCTTACCGGTATTCCTACTTCCACTAAACACATAGTCACGTGTCATAAAGTTGGTCACCTTGCCTGTGCTCGCCGCATTGATATGCACTGCATTACCAGCGTTGTCTTTGACAGTCATTACATTGTTACCACCAGAGACATTCAGTTTCTGATAGACACCATTGATGTTGCAAGAGGTTTGATATACTCTTCCACCATTCTCGGTAGGTGCATCTCCGTAATCCAATTTATTATCAGCATAGATGGAATAATCCTGGAAATGATAGCGCACAAAGTTTCTGATTGCCTCCAACATAGCAAGTCCCTTTGCCTTGGCAGCAGCTGCAGTCTCTGCATCTACGTGTTGATTATTTTCCATCAACTGAGTCAAATCATCCCAAGAAGGAAGTCCTTTCTCTTTATGGGCTGCACGCATAGCTTCATTATTTGGTGCATATACAGTATAGTTGTAACTATTGAAGAACGAAATATTGTAGTCGATGCAATCATTTACATCATCAGTAAATACTCTAAACTGATTCTGATCTCTTACATTTGTAATATCCAACCACTTAAATATTTCATTGATATTATTTGGAAGCATACACAAGTTGACAAAATCAGAGAACTGACTATGTCCTTCCAAACAACCATTGACACTGATGACTGGAGCTTGAATCAAATGATCAATGATGTAGCTCTTACCATTACTATACACAGAAGGTGTTTCTGTAATCTTAGCAGCAGGCATTTTTTCATCTCTTGATGTACCCAAGCCATTAATTTGAGCTCCACTCATTACTTCATCACCCAAGCCTGCGGTTCCAGTAATACGGATCTCGCCACCATGCTTTGTCTTGTAATATTTATTAGAGCCTAGACTCTCACCAGCATTCAGTGATACTGTATGATAGTTTAATATATCAATCAATCTATCATGTATATCACTTAATCTCGTAACTCTTGTTGAGTCTTTTGATACTGCGCCTGTAGCAATCGTATAATTAAAATAAGATGCACTTATATTATTATCTCCCGCTTTCTTGTAGAAGTGATACAATCTAGCACGTCCATTACCACTACCATTATTTTTACCCAAAGACACTGGGTCAAGATAATAAGCATCAAAAGCCTTGTTGTTTGGCAAGAACAAAGCATAGTTGGCAGTACTTGCACGAAGATAAGCGAAGAAGTTGATGTCCAAGTTATCTTTATCATTACTGCTTGCTTGCTTACTCTGGATAGCCCAGTTGATCACGCTCAAGTCCATGTTACCACGCAAAGAGGCTGGAGTGGATACAATATTATATGTAATAGGAGGCACTACTCTATCCAACATATAGATGACACCATTGTTGGCTACACGTACATCCTTGGAACCATCAGCTGCATTCACAATGTCGGAAGCTGTAATGCCGATAGGGTCACTCGCCTCATCCAAGATAGTACCAAACTTGCTTGGCACTGACTGTACGAAGGAAGTGTTCATCATGTTGTTGACGAACGAAGAGATGATGTTGTTTGGGATACTGTCGATGTTCTCTCCCAAGTTCTCCAAGGTGTTTGGCTTCTTGGCATACAAGCTGATGATGTTGTAACCACCTGAAGAAGGATTCAAGAAATAGTCCTGCACAGCCTTGTCGGTAGGCACAAACATAGAGCCCATATCTGCGAGGTTGACACCGAATGCACTATAATACTGGTTCCATCCTGGGTCGAAGCGCAAGAGCTTGTCGTTAGCCACGGTCACGCCCTTAGGGTCTCTGAGCAATGGCTGAGCACCCTGGGAACGCTCACTGAAATAACGCCACTGGAAGATGGAGTCGATGACTGGACGACCATTGAGCACAGCATTATCATTGTAGTTCAAGGTGGTGACTGCATCATAATAAGGTGCGCTGAAGCGATCCATCATACGGCTGAACCACTTGGTGTCGCTACTCTCACGGATGACCTTAGCCAGGTTGCCCGGTGGCAAGATGACACCATCCATCTGGTTGATGTAACCATTCAAGCAGGTTACATCTTGTGCGATCACCTTATTCTTAAATATAAAGGTAGCTCTCTCCTCATAAGGCTTGCCAGTGATGATTTGGAAATCATTGGCATTGATGCTGTTGTTCAGCATCTGCTCTTGAGTGAAGTGTACGAGCATAGGACGAGTATTGTCCATGACAACATCGATGCCATGTTCACGATACTTCTCCCAATAAGAATTGTTCTTTGGCAGATTACTCATCCATACATGATAGATGGTATCTGTAGCGTTGGCTGCGGTCTGATGCTTCAAAGCCACACCTCTAGAGAGGCCACCTTGACCATCATCGACGTTTGACAATGCCTCGGTCAAGATGGCATTATCCAACATGGAAGCATAGAATAGTTGCTTCTTCATAGACTCAGTCAACTGGTCGTAAGAAGAAACGCCCCAAGAATTGTTTTTGAAGAATTCGTTGTAAGCAGAGTCGTTAGCTACAAATACGGTTTTGGAACCTGTCTTCGACATGACCTCCTTGTAACCGAGATCGTCAATCAACTTCAAGTAAGTGTGGAAAGTACCAGTGAGCGCACCCTTAGGATTTTCCAATTCCTCGTAGATGCTCTTTCCTAACCAACCTGGATTGTTGCCCTTCTCATCAAGGTCGTAATCATCCGAACAAGCTCCCAACCCCATCAAAGCGGCTGTAGCAAAAATTCCGACTATCGCACACTGCGATTGTTTGATAAAGCGATTACTCATTTTAAATATTGTTAGCTAGTTTTATTTTAGATTTATATTCTTTTTAAGTTCAATTTACAAAACCCTTTTATCGGTTTTTGTATTAAGTACGTGCAAAATTGGCGTTTTTTAAGCAATTATAGGGGAACAAATCGCTAGAATAATGGAACAAAATGCTAAAAATAGCCAAGAAACGTGATTTATATGGGAAAAAGTATGTAACTTTGTAGCCGAGTAAACGAGTAAACAAGCATAACAACACAAATGAGACAGGTATATATTTTATTACTATTCATACTTTTTGGCTTGCCTTCACAGGCACAAGTATTCCCTTTCCGCAATTTAATTTCGTTCACGCTCTCTGCGAACGAGGAAAATAATTGTATGTTTTTCGACAAGGAAGGCATGTTGTGGGTGGGTACCAACTCAGGTGTCAAATCGTATGATGGATATACCGTGAAGACCTACAAGTCGGACATCTATTCTCCTGGCATTCTGCCCAACAACACCGTACGCTCCATCACCGAAGACCACGACAACAATCTCTGGTTGGGTACTCGCAATGGTCTCGTCAGGATGAACAAACGCACTGGGTCTTTCAACACATTCCTTCTTCCATCCGAAAGTCAGCGTATCATATATACCCTTTTCACCTCCAAGGATGGCACGGTATGGATTGGTACCGATGGTGGTTTGTCTTATTTCAACCCTAAGGATGAGACCTTCTATACATTTAATAATAAGAACACATGGCTTGTAGATTCCAATGGCAAGAAAACGAAGATGGGAGGCTACAGCGTAAAAGCCATCGTGGAAGACAAAAATGGCGACCTGCTCATCGGTACTTGGTCGTCTGGCTTGTTGCGCCTGCATCGTGGCTCGCATACCTTCCAGCGCTATCCCGTGCTCAATGACATGAACTCCGCCTACTCCCTCTTCTTCGATAGCAAGCAGCGTCTATGGGTAGGTACATGGGGCTACGGAGTGATACGCCTCGACAATCCTGGCGATGTCAGAAACCCGAAAATATACAAGTATCCATACAATACCAACCACTTCGACATCTTCTACAAGATTACGGAAGACCCCGTCACCCATACCCTCTGGGCATGTACAAGAGAGGGCGTCTGCTATATCTATGAGAGTCAATTGGACAATGGGTGGCAGATGCACACCATGATAGGCGACAACGCACTCAACTTCAACAACGACATCGCCAGCGACGGGCATGGCAACATCTGGCTCTGTACACAGAACAATGGCATCGTGCAAGTCAACACCACGCCTTCACCTTTCGTGATCTGCCACCTCGATACCAACAAGGCGGGATTCCCAATCAACTATGTCTATTCGATGTTCACCTCCGATGGAGAGCACGTTTGGTTGGGCTTAAACCCATACGGCATCGCCCTCTACAACAGGAAGACGGGTGTCACCTTATATAATAAGAACATTCCGGGCTTCGGGTCGCTCAACAGCCGAACCCTTACCACCAGCATATCCAGCATCACGGAAAGAAGCAACGGCGAGCTATGGTTTGCCGTCAACAACTATGGCATCATCGTGAAGCCGAAAGACGGCAACGCCAGGGAAGTGGATACCCGCACCGCTCCCTACATCCATGACAATTTCGTCAACACCCTCTTCGAATCACGTGACAAGACGATGTGGATCGGTTCGCGCAACGGCATGAGCGTGGTGGAGCCTGACAACAAAGGCTACGCCCTCACCATGCGAGAGGGCAAGACCGATTTCACGAGCTGCGACATCCGACATATCAGCCAAGATAGGCAAGGACGCATCTGGGTGGCTACAGACAATGAGGGAATCATCTGCATATCCGGCAACCCTCGCAACATCAAGTCGCTCAGATACAAGCAGTACAGCTTGAAACAGAAAAACATCGATGTCAACGATGCCAACTGTTGCATGGAGGACAGCAAGGGACGACTCTGGGCTACCTCCAACAGCGGCGGTCTCTTTATATATAATAAGGTGGAAGACCGATTTGAGTCGAAGAACAAGGCTTACCATCTTTCGGGCGACCGCGTGATGGCTATGGAAGAAGACAGCTATGGAAGCCTATGGTTGACCACTGGTAAGTCGCTAGCCAATATCGTATGGAACAAAGACGGAAATCAGCCTCAGAACATCACCTATTACACCCAAGAGGATGGATTGGGCGACTTGCTCTTCTCGCCCAACGTGAGCTGTCGATGGGGAAAGGAACTCTTCTTCGGAAGCAAGACGGGCTTCTTCTCCTTCGTTCCTACGCCCAACATGGGGAAAAGACATCACCAGAATGCCAAGCTGGTCATCACCGACCTCTTCATCGACGATGAGCCATACGCCAAACTCGACTCTACCCTACGTGAAGACATCTCACAGGAGGCTCCTGCCTACACCCAGCGCATCGAGATTCCATCGAGCGTGAAGAAGTTTGACATCGAGTTTGCACTCCTCACCTACGGCAATGCCAAGAAGAACGTATATGCTTATCGACTAGATGGTTATGACGACGACTGGCAGTATTGCAATGGCGAACTGCACCGTGCCACCTTCCAGAACTTGAGTTCGGGCACCTATCGCTTGCACGTGAAAGCCACCGACAGTTATGGTCAGTGGCAGGAGTTGCCATACACCATCACCATCAAGGTTTTGCCGCCTTGGTATGCCTCACGATGGGCAGGCATGATCTATATCCTGATGCTCATCATGGGACTGTTTGCCGCCTTGCGCTGGTACAAAGATCGCTTGAAGACCCGCAACAGCCTGCAGATGGGCGTGATACTCACCAATATCACCCACGAGTTGCTCACCCCTCTCACGGTCATCTCGGCTACCATCTACAAGCTCAAGAGCATGGCTCCGCAATATGAGGAGGACTACTACGTGATGGACAGCAATATCAACCGCACTACCCGACTCCTACGAGAGATACTCGAAGTGAGAAAGTCGCAGGCAGGACAATTGAAGTTACTCGTGAGCCGTGGCGACATCGGCTTGTTCGTCAAGAATGCTTGCGAGGGTATCCGTCCGATGGCTGAGCATCAGAAGATTACCATCACAGAAAACTATCCTAAGGGCGATTGCAGCGCATGGTTTGATGCGGATAAGTTGGACAAGATTCTCTATAATCTCTTGTCAAACGCCATCAAGTACAACAATACGGGGGGGGCAAATTGCAGTCTCGCTGTCGCTTAACAAGGAGGTGGCATCGATTTCCATCCAAGACCATGGAATCGGCATGTCGAAGAAGAAGTTGAAGCATCTCTACACCCGTTTCTTCGATGGCGATTACCGTCAGCAGAACATGCCGGGCACTGGCATCGGACTGTCGTTGACCCACGACCTGGTGAAACTGCACCATGGCGACATCCTCTGCGAGAGCACGGAGGGCAAGGGAACCACCTTCACGGTCAACCTGCCTTATCACAAGAGCAACTACCACGATACGGAGATCGACACTTCGGGCAGCAGCCGCAAGACCGACAACCTTGCCATCCAGCAAGCCAAGGAGGAAGGGAAGGATGAGCACAAGTTGAATCCTATCCACACCTCTATCTTCATCCGCAAGAACGTGAGCAAGATTCTCGTGGTGGAAGACAACGAGGAGCTGTTGGCGCTCATGCTCCAAGTGCTCAGCAAGAACTACCATGTGCTCACCGCCAAGAACGGCAAGCAGGCGATGAACATCATCATGAAGGAGAAACTCGACCTCGTGGTGAGCGACGTGATGATGCCTGTGATGGATGGTATCGAGCTGACCAAGCGCATCAAGGAAGACAAGAGCTTCTGGCAGTTGCCTGTCATCCTCCTCACTGCCAAGAACAAGGAGGAGGACAAGACGGAGGCTTACAGCATCGGTGCCGACGGATATATCACCAAGCCATTCAAGTTTGAGGAGTTGGAGGTTCGCATCAATGCCATCCTTGCCAACCGCAAGAAGGTGATAGAGAAGGTGGAGAGCGAGGTGGCTTTGGCAGCCCAGTCAGCCTTTGTCAAAGGCGGCATGGGCAAAGGTATCCAGGAGGGTGACAGCCAGGAGAAGTCGCACCTCAGCAACCCAGACCAGGCCTTCGTGATGCGTGCCACGGAACTAGTAATCAAGAACATCAGCAATTCGGAATATGGCCGTGACGAGTTTGCCAACGACATGGCGATGGGTAGCTCTACTTTATATAATAAGGTGAAGGCGACAACGGGTCAGACCATCGTGGCGTTTATCACCTCCATCCGCATGAAGGAGGCGAAGCGCATCCTGGAGGGCGATCCCGACATCCTCATCAACGACTTGGCTGTAAGGGTCGGCTTCAACACCCCGAAATACTTCTCGAAGTGCTTCAAGAAGGAATTCGGCATCTTCCCGAAGGAATTTGCCGAGCAGATGCAAAGCAAGGGATGAAACAGAAATTAGCCTACCACTATTTTCCACTCTCCAATGGTTCGCTTGTCGCTGTCATAATTGACACCTACCTTCACCAACCGTTTTCCATCTGCCGAATAAGGTATCAGATAACCTTTGTCATCTATCTGCTGCAAAGCCTCATCAGCCGTTTTGTCGTATTTCAACTCCATCACATAAACCGTATCAGGCATGTGAAGAACAACATCTGCCCTACCGATGGCACTATCTTCTTCCACCTTGATATAAGCCCCCAAGAGATTGAAGATAAGATAAAATACGGTCTGGAAATCTTTCTCATTCTTATTGGACAAACGATTTGAAATACTAGCAAGATAAGCTTGCATCTTCTGCAAGGCTCCATCCATCGTACCATCATACAGTTGTTCCAAGAAGTCGAAGACAAATCCATTATTATTCTCTTGTATTGGCGACAAGTAGTTAGGTGCCAAAGACTTCACCATACCGAGACGCACCTCCTTGTTCGGATAATCCAATTGGAAGCTCTGCATCATCGGGTTGTATTTCTTGATAGTCAGATATCCACTCTGATACAAAAGAGGAATAGCCGTTGTCATTTGCTCTGGAGACACATCGAAATCATCCACTGATGCACGCTTCTTCTCTATGTCCAAGATTCCAACATGATACTTTTGGAGGGTCTTGATGAGATAACTTGGCGTGCCAGAACTGAACCAATAGGCTGCTATCTTCTGACTTCTCAAAGCCTTGACCAAACTGAATGGATTAAACACATCCTCTGAATTCTCACTGAAATGGTAACCATCATAGAAGTTCTTCAACTCCTTAACGGTTTCATCGAATGTTTTTCCCAAAGCCTTGGCTAGAATCTCCACATCAGGCTTCATCTGAGTCAGAAGTTCCGTCTTGCTGATACCACAGATAGCAGAGTATTGGTCGAACATGCTGATGTTGTCCAAGTTGTTAATCTCGCTGAAGATACTCAGTTGCGAAAACTTGGTGATACCAGTGATAAAGGTGAACTCCAACCAAGGATCAAGATATTTTATTGGACTATAAAAGTTCTGCATGGTCTGGCGAAGAGGCTTCAAGTTTTCCTTTTCGTGTACCACATCCAGCAAAGGGGCATCATACTCATCTATCAGAAGAACCACCTTCTGTCCAGTCTGCAGGCATGCTCGCTTTACCAAACTCAGCAAACGTTGATTAGGATTTTCTGCCTTTTCGTCGCACCCATAGATGCGTTCATACTCTGTAAGTTTGAAATCCAACTCACTCAACAAGCCCTTGACATCCATGTGCTTGGCAGTACTCATATCAAAATGCAAAACAGGATGCTTGATCCAGTTTTTCTCATAATCACCTAAAGCCAAGCCATCGAAGAGTTCCTTCTTCCCCTCATAGTAAGCATGGAGAGTAGAGACAAAGAGAGACTTACCGAATCGTCTTGGACGACTCAGAAAGACATATTTGGAGCCTTGCTTCAAGAACTCGACAATATACTTTGTCTTATCTATATATACGTAGTTTCTCTCCCTAACCTCAGAGAATGTCTGTATTCCCACAGGGTATTTTCTAATCTCTTCCATAGTTACCTATTTTATAATCCGCTGCGAAGTTACAAAGAAAATGCCAAATCGCCAAAGATTTGACTAAGAAATGTTGGAATTTACCGTGCAGAGTGTGAGCTTACGCCGTGCAGGGCATAGGGCGATACGACTAGGAACGTAAGCCGATGCGACTAGGAGTACAAGCTGATGCGACTAGGAGTGTAAGCCGATAAGACTAGGAGTGTAAGCCGATACGACTAGGAGCGTAAAAAAAACAGGCGTACATCCGTGCCATTACGAACGTACGCCTATTATTATTTTCCATCGAAAAAGCATCGACAGCTTTTTCTAGCTTCTTCCCTTATTTTTTCAAGAACTTCTGGGCAGCACGACTGCCATCCTTGGCGATAATCTTCACGACATATACGCCATTACTGATGCCAGATTGTATCTACCATATTTATATTCTTGGTTACGGGTGTTGTTGCCCTTGGAATCCTTTCCGAATCCCTGCTGCAAACCGGTGTCCCCATTGCCATAGAAGCGGCAGAGTTCCACCACGCAGTAGGAGCCTTCGAGCTTCATGCCATTGTCGGCGGAGTTGCAGATGTCGAGCCCACGATAATGCCAGTAGTTGGCACCTATCTTGTGCATGATGCCACGATAGGTGGAAGCCTCAGTCTTATTGGAGCGAGGCTGACTGGAGAAGTCGAAGACAGGGCGCTCGGCATCACCGGGATAGGCGAAGACACAGATGCGCTGGTCGGCAGTACCTGTCTGCGTCACGTTGATGGTCTTCGAGAGATGATAGGTGCCACCTCTCACATAGAGGATGTCACCAGCCTTCAGAGCGGCGAATGCCTTGATAGGGTCGCCGAAAGGTTTGTCGATTGCCATACCGTTGCCGGTACCGCCTGGCGCCAAGTAGTAGTCCTTGGCATCAGCCTGCCATGAGGCAAGCAGACATATCCCGATGAGGGATGTCTTCCACAAAGAGTTTGTTTTCATCTTGAATCAGTAGTTTGTTTTTAAGTCGTATTTCAGTTTGTTTGTTCTTTCTTTCGCTCCATGAGCCTACATACAAAATAGGTTTCTGTTGATATTGGTTACAAAGATATAGCAAAATCTCCAACCTACCACCATATAGCCTCATCTTTTAAGATTTTATAAACATTGGAGCAGCAAACCTCCCATTTTATCACTTGTCAAGCACTGTGTTCGCAAACGTTTTCGTTATTTTTTGCAAATTATATGCAAGATTTTACGTGTTTTTATCAATTATTAGTAATTTTGCAGCCGTAAAACATGTAGCCATTTCGGTGGCAGCAGATTTAACAATAATAAGTAAAAGGAAAAATAAAACGTATATATAAACTCTTAAACAAGTAAAAAGATGAAAAGATTTACATCTACAAGACTATTCGCTATCGTATGTATGATAGTGATGGGATTCGTGCAGACTTGGGCACAAGGCAATACGACCGTTACGGTCAAAGCCCCAACCATTACCCCTGGAAGTTGTGAGTATAATGGAACCATCATGCCAGTCATCACTGCTGATGAGGGTTGTTCCATCGTGTATGTAAAAAGCACCAGCAAGCTATACACAACTGTTGAAGACATCGACAAGAACCAGGGTGTAAAGACAGAGGATTCTAACAAGGCTACCATTACCGACATTATCAACAAGACTGGTAACCGCTATATCTCTGCGTATGCGACTAAAAATGTAAATGGTCAAACTTACAAGAGTGCAGTTACAAATGTAACTTACACTTACAATAAGGATGCGAATACAAAGACAGACATCACCTTGTCTGCAAGTTCTATCAAACTCGATATGGCTAATCCAAGTGCGACACAAAACCTCAATATTATTGCTAAAGATGCCAATAGAAATCCCATCAGCGGATTGACATATAGCTTTACCGTATATCCTGAAGGTATTGTTACAGTTGCTAGCGATGGAACAGTAACTCCAAAGGCAGCTGGTACAGCTAGTATCAATGTTATTTTTAAGGGAAATGATAATTATAATGCAGCAACCTGTGTTGTTGACGTGAATGTGGCTAGTAACACTGCTTCAACTACAAGAGTATTCACCAGCATCGCTGATGTTCGTCACGTAGCGCAAGACAATGGCAAAAAACTTGAGCCATTTGCCATAACTTTCAATGAAAACAATCCTGCTACAGTCATAGCCGTATTAAAAGAAAGCGATAAGCAAATTAATGATGACGACAAAGTTTTAAACTCATTCTTTATCATTGACAATTCGAACAGAGGATTATGGGTATCTCCATCTGGAATCAAAGGATATACCCTACCTACAGACTTAGCTATAGGAAGTAAAATTACAGGAACCATCGTTGGAACCTACACAGAAGGAACCAAGGGTATTCCTATGCTATGGAAAATTCAAGCATCTGCTACTTTCGTCAACATAACATATACCACACATTTGAGCGTTGATCATGATGGAGAAGCACATGACGATATCCCTGCTACATATCCATATACAGCCGTTAAAGACGTACAAACCATTGCAAATAATAACATAAAGGATGATATTGTGAACTCTTCATATGGAGTCTACCTTAATTCTATCGTATCCGTTCCTGGTACTATTAAGCTAGGTGCTGATGATGTTTTTTACTTGATGCAAGACGAAAATACCAATCCAAACGGTAATTACGATAAACGTTTAGCTATTAACACAGACCAAATAGGAGTTAATCTAGCAGATTACGTCAATACAAGCGGTACATTCGAAGGCATTCTTTACAAACTTAATGGAAATTATGCAAAGCTTGTAGTTCTCAAGAACAACTTCTTCCAAATCAACAAGATTTATCTTGATGAGAACGATGACGAGAAGCGTATTGATGACTTGGTAAATGCAGGAGCGTTCGATGACGAAGTAGATGTTTATGTTCATCGCACCAAGTTGGTAAATACTACTACTTGGGGGACACTTTGCTTCCCATTCGACTTGACAAAAGAGGAGTTTAAGACAGCCTTTGGCTGCGATCTCACCGACTTGGCTGCACCAAAATGGGATGGTGAACAACAAGACCATGGTAGATTGACTAAGATTGGCACTGTCAATGACAACAACCTTGTTTTTGAGAAAGTCAGCGACTTGAACATTACCGAGGGTATGCCATACTTATTCAAGGCTACAGGAACACAGACTGCTTGCGAAAGAACAGACATCAAATATACCATAACTGACAAAGGTGTCACAAGAGTCAAGACTCCACAAGAGTTGATGGGAGAAGACCCTAACTACTATGCAAAAATCGGACAGAAGACCATCACAGTCGTACCTCCTCACCAGATTAAAGGCAATATCAACAACAACGTTGTTAATGGCGACTTCTACTTCCGTGGTCTTTATGGTAGCAAGCTATATACAGAAGAGGAAAATGGTAACCTCACTACCACTCCTATCTCTGACAATGGTAGCCAGAAGTATCAGTTCATCAGTACAGCCGCAGGCAACTACTTGAAGTATCTCAAGTCGGGTAGTACCTCTAAGTTCCCTGGTTTCCGTGCCTACTTCTACTTCCCTGGTTGGAGCGCAGAGGAGAACAACAAGTTGCATTCTTCTACCAACACTTCTAACACCAAAGTATTCCTCTTCGTAGAGGGTAGCACCACAGGCATCAGCGACATCCGCACTGACGAAAACAACAATGACGGTCGCATCTACAATCTCGCAGGTCAAGTAGTTGACGAGTCGTATAAGGGTATCGTCATCAAGAACGGTCGCAAGTACCTTGCCAAGTAAGGGAAGCCTCAGCAAGTCCCCTGCTCATCCTAAGGCAGGGGAAGCTCAAACAATAAGTAAAAGAATACAGAACAAGTAAAAGATCATGTAAGATGAAAACATATATCAAACCATATACCTATTGCACATTCCTCACAGAGGAATCTCATATTCTGGCAGGTAGCAACCCTGCGTCAACCAATCCGAACCAAGCCAACAGCCAGGGAACTGGTGCCTTCGTAGGTGGTAGTTCATCAGAATATACAGGTGGTAGTGATGCCAACGATAACGTCTCAGAGATGTCTAAGCACTACGTCCCATGGACTTCATGGGACGACTTCGACCTCTAAGCCATCCGCATCACAGTAGATAACTTTTCAGAAAAGCAGTATTATATATAACAAGGTGACGGTCGGGACCTCGGTCTCGACCGTTATTTGTTTGGATTTTATCAATATTCAACGACTTATATGTTTGGATTTTAGCATTTTTAGCTATTAATAGCTTGATTATCAGCAAAAAAGCAGTACCTTTGCAACGCTTTACGAAAAAGCAAAGAGAAAAACACTGCAAAACGCAGTGGAAAACAAGGCAAAATATAGACATCACAACACATGATATACCCAGACAACTTCGAACAAAAGATAGGATTCAACGAGATCAGAAACATGCTCCGTGAGCGATGTCTCTCCACACTAGGCAAGGAACAGGTGGAGAAGATGGCATTCAGCGATGATGCCGAACAGGTGAACGAATGGCTCAAGCAAGTGCGTGAGTTCCGTCGCCTCATCCTGGAGGTGGAGGACTTCCCGCTACAATACTTCTACGATGTACGTGAAAGCATCGTTCGCATCCGCATCGAGAACACTCACCTGGAGGAGAACGAGCTCTTCGACCTCCGACGCTCCCTCTCCACCATCGACTGCATCGTGAAGATACTCAACCATAGCGACGAGGACGAGAGCCACGCCGAGGAAAAAGACGGATGGCGCAGGGAGAAGAAATACACCTACCCTAGCCTCCACCTCCTGGCGAAGGACATCGTGACTTTCCCACAAATCGTGCAGCGCATCGACCAGATACTCGACAAGTTTGGCAAGATACGTGACAACGCTACACCCGAACTGCTCCAGATTCGCCGTGAACTCGCCAAGACCGAGGGTAGCATCTCCCGTACCTTATATAGTATATTGCGCTCAGCACAGAGCGAGGGCGTGGTGGAGAAAGACGTCACCCCTACCCTGCGCGATGGCAGACTCGTCATCCCTGTCATCCCTACCCTGAAGAAGAAAATCAAGGGTATCGTACACGATGAGAGCGCTACCGGAAAGACCGTCTTCATCGAACCGACCGAGGTGGTGGAGGCCAACAACCGAGTGCGTGAGCTGGAGGGAGAGGAACGCAAGGAAATCATCCGCATCCTCACCCAGTTTACCAACAAGTTGCGCCCTTACACCCGTGAGATCATGGACAGCTACCGCTTCCTCGCCAAGATAGACCTCATCCAAGCAAAGCAGAAACTCGCCGAGATACAGAAGGCGATAGAGCCTGAGGTGGAAGACCATCCACACATCGACTGGATACGTGCCATCCACCCCCTCTTGCAACAATCATTGGAGAAGAAGGGCGAGAAGGTGGTACCTCTCGACATCACCCTCACACAAGACAAGCGCATCCTCATCATCTCCGGTCCTAACGCCGGCGGTAAGTCTGTCTGTCTGAAGACCGTGGGTCTCTTGCAGTACATGCTCCAGTGCGGACTCAGCATCCCTGTGAGCGAGCGTTCGAAGACCGGTGTCTTCCAGAACATCATGATAGACATCGGCGACGAACAGAGCTTGGAGAACGACCTGAGTACCTACTCCTCCCACCTGCTCAACATGAAGAACATGATGAAGGCAGCCAACGGCAACACCATCATCCTCATCGATGAGTTTGGTACGGGTACGGAGCCTGGCATCGGTGGAGCCATCGCCGAGGCAGTGCTCGACCGATTCTGCAAGCAGGGGGCATACGGTGTCATCACCACCCACTACCAGAACCTGAAGCACTTCGCCGACAGTCATGAGGGCGTGGCAAACGGAGCAATGCTCTATGACCGCCACGAGATGAAGGCACTCTTCCAGCTCGCCATCGGTCGCCCCGGTTCTTCTTTTGCCATCGAGATCGCCCGCAAGATAGGATTGCCTGAGGAAGTCATCAAGGAGGCTTCCGACATCGTCGGTTCCGAGTACATCCAGAGCGACAAGTACCTGCAGGACATCGTGAGAGACAAGCGATACTGGGAGAACAAGCGACAGAGCATCCATCAGCGTGAGAAGGATATGGAGAAGACCATCTCCAAGTATGAGAGCGACATCGAGGAGATCGAGAAGAGTCGCAAGCAGATTCTCGCCAAGGCGAAGCAGCAAGCCGAGGAACTCCTGAAGGAGAGCAACAAGAAGATAGAGAACGCCATCCGAGAGATCCGTGAGAATCAGGCGGAGAAGGAGGAGACCAAGCGCATCCGCCAGGAGCTCGATGCCTTCAAGCAGGAGATGCAGGAGATAGACACCAAGGAGAACGATGACAAGATAGCTCGCAAGATAGCTCAGATACAGCAGCGCAAGGAACGCCATGCCAAGCGCAAGGCGGAAAAGGCACAAAACCAAGAGAAAGCAGCTGCCGCTCTTCGCAATGCACAGAACAAGTCGCAGACCGACAACAACCGTGAGTTGAAGGCTGGCGACACCGTGCGCATCAAGGGCTTGACCACCGTGGGCAAGATAGAGAGCATCACGGGCGATATGGCTACCGCCGTGTTCGGGGGTATGCGCACCAAGATGCGACTCAACCGACTGGAGCATGCCACCGAGAACACCGAGAAGGACAAGACCGAGGAGCGCAAGGAAAGTCTCGCCTCCTACGGCATCAGCAAGGAGACTCGCAAGACCATCGATGCTCACAAGAGCAATTTCCATCAAGATCTCGATGTACGTGGTATGCGTGGCGACGAGGCTCTCAATGCCGTGCAGCACTTCATCGACGATGCCATCCTCGTGGGAATGCCTCGTGTCCGCATCCTCCATGGCAAGGGAAATGGCATCCTGCGCCAGCTCATCCGTCAATATGTGAGCAGCATCCCTAACGTGACGCACTACGCCGATGAGCATGTGCAGTTCGGCGGAGCCGGCATTACCGTCGTAGATTTCTAAAGAAACGTTAACAAAGCGAAGATTTCTTCCGAAATATTTGGTGGGTTCAAAGGAAAGCAGTACCTTTGCACCTGCTTAAAAGCAATGAGACGGACAAGTCTCATACGACCAGCTCCCTCGGAATCCCCCAGGATGGGAA
>ERZ1023654.9-NODE-9-length-99120-cov-30.293262_pt1 | contig 99120 bp, 69 predicted proteins | sample MGYA00380338_ERZ1023654 | MGnify/ENA primary metagenome ERZ1023654 (study PRJEB33179, sample SAMN07448980) | human gut metagenome | biome: Human-gut; feature: Human associated habitat; material: Faeces | host: Homo sapiens | place: India: Bhopal | collected...
TCACATTACCCAAGATATTCGACCCAAGAGGCAACCTGACAGTGGCAGAGGGAGAGACAAACATTCCCTTTGCCATTGCCCGCGCCTACTGGACCTACGACGTTCCGGGCGGAGAAAGCCGTGGGGGCCATGCCCACAAGGAGTGTCAGGAATTCATCATTGCAGCCAACGGTTCCTTCTCCGTCACGCTCGATGACGGAGAGCAAAAGAAGACCTATCATCTCAACCATCCTTGGGAAGGCCTGTTCGTAGATGTCAATATCTGGCGGACACTGGATGATTTCTCTTCCGGCTCCCTTTGCCTGGTACTTGCCTCCAAAAAGTTTAAGGAAGAAGACTATATACGCGAATATGACGAATATCTCAAATATGTAAGACATCATATTTGATACTACTCAATACACAAGACATCATGTTTGAAATCATCAAATACGCACCCGAATTTCGCCAGCAATGGGATGAGTATGTGGCAAAAGCCCGAAACGCTACGTTTCTCTTTTACCGCAACTATATGGATTACCATTCCGACCGGTTCAAGGACTATTCTCTCCTATTCTTCAAGAAGGGAAAGCTTCATTCCATCCTGCCAGCCCATCAGGTAGGCAAGACCCTCTGCTCACATTTCGGACTCACCTATGGCGGACTGATCATGAACATCCACGTCACGATTTCAGATGTCTGCCAACTCTTTGAGGAACTGAATGTCTATCTGCGCCTTCAGGGTTTCGAGAAGGTACAGTATCGTCCTATTCCCTGGATCTATCATCTCCATCCTTCAGAAGAAGATCTCTATGCCATCTTCTGGAAATGCAAGGCCTATCTTTCGCTCCGCAATATCGGCACAACCATCTTCATGCAGCAGAAATTGCGCTGGCGCAAAGACCATCTACGCCGTCTGAAGAAGGCTCATCAGAATGGAGTGACCGTAGTGAGAGATGCAAGTCTGTCGGAATTCTGGGAGGTTTTGGATGAGAACCTGGAAAAGCGATTTGGAGCCAAACCGGTACACACGCTTCAGGAAATGGAACTTCTGAAAAGTCGATTCCCCGAGAATATCATCCAATACAATGCTTATCGCAACGGGCACATCATAGGAGGCCTCACCTTTTATATTACCCAGCAAGTAATACACGGACAATATAGTTCTACCAACGATGAGGGAAAGGAATTCGGAGCCATGGAGGCTATCTACGAGCAGATTATGTATCATGATTACCCCGATTATCCATACCTGGATTTCGGCAGTTCTACAGAACAGCAAGGAGCATGGATTAACGAAGGTCTTATTGCCCACAAGGAAGGATACGGAGGAAGAGGCGTGGTTTATGACACCTATGAATGGACAGTATAAAGAGAAATCCCGAAGTTCACACGATAGTGAGCTTCGGGATTTTTGTTATGTGAGTTAACAGCCGTTTTTTGCATACTTGCCAGCAATTATACCTTATTTATAAATGCAGTATTCTGTCTTTTACAAGAGTATAACCGTCACACCTCGTGCAGCCTGTGCTCCCATGACGAGTGCCTGCTCTATATCGGCAGTCTTTGAAGGACCGCTGATGAATGTGCCGAAGTTGTACTTCGGATCCATTTCAATACGGGCATAAGCCTCGTGCATATTGTTCACCACCTTATCTTTCTCTAAGATGATGACGAGATACTCAGAAATGAAAAGCACGGCCTTCTCCTTCATCGTCTGTGGAATCCAGACGCAGCCGTTCTCTGCCACGCCCAATGCTCCACGAACTATTCCCACATCCGTGCCATTCAGATCGTTGGCCTCTGCCACCGTATCCGGGTTCTTCTGAGCTATCGTTATCTCTGGAAGATGTGAGGCGAAAACCTTTGCCTCGGGATATGCTCTCTTCACCAGTTCGTCAAGGCTCTCGCCTTCCTTGGCCTCTATCACGTGTCCACCCACTGACTCTGTCATCTCAACGAACTGTCTCAAAGTATCCTCGTATTGGATGCCCTTCACTTCCACGGCAGGCATATCGAATTGAACGTGCGTATTCTTACGCAGTTTGTTCAGCAATTCTTCTTTTTTCATTTTACTTTCCCCTCCTTCCATAATTGATGAAACGATTTCTTCGCAAACTTGGGCATGGCGTGTCCGATGCCCCATGCATTCAGACGGCTGAAGTGTGTACAGCACTCTGGCACAAGATTGGCAAGGGGTGCAAACTTCAGGGCCGTGGTATAGAGCGAAGGATGATCGAAGAGATACTTCATTCCGTTGGACATAGCTTTCTTGATGGGGTCGGCCTTGCCCAGCTTCTCCAGATTCTGACGCCATAAATAGATCTGCGAGCCTGGTCCTACCTTGGAAGGACAGACATTGTCGCATGACAGGCACAGGGTGCAGGCTGACACGTTGTCGGCATACTGCTGTGGATTCTTCAGCATGCCCAGGTTTACACCGACAGGTCCGGGGATGAAATAGGTGTAACTGTAGCCTCCCGAACGGCGATAGACGGGGCAGGTATTCATACAGGCGCCACAACGCATACACTTCAGCGTCTGCCAGTGGTCCTTGTCGGCAAGGATGTCGCTTCTTCCATTGTCTACCAGCACCACGTGCATCTCGGCGCCTGGACGGGCCTGACGGAAATGGGAGGTATAAGTGGTGGTGGGCTGACCTGTACCGCAACGACAAAGCAGGCGCTGGAACACGGCCAAAGACTGATAGTCGGGAACCAACTTCTCTATACCCATTGCCACGATATGGAGCTTGGGCATGGAGGTTGTCATGTCGGCATTGCCCTCGTTGGTGCATACCACACAGTCGCCTGTGGCTGCCACACCAAAGTTGCAACCTGTCATTCCGGCTCCTGCCTCCATAAACTGGTCGCGGAGATGATGGCGGGCGCAGCGGGTCAGGTATGTCGGGTCGTAGTTGCCTGTTTCCTTGGAGATGCCTTTCTCCTCAAACATTCTTCCCACTTCCTCACGCTTCAGGTGGATGGCGGGCATCACGATGTGGCTGGGCTTTTGGTGCAGCAACTGTATGATGCGCTCTCCCAGGTCGGTTTCCACCACATCAATGCCATGCTGTTCGAGGTAAGGATTCATCTCACATTCCTCGGTAAGCATCGACTTCGACTTCACCATCTTTTTCACGTTGTGATCCTTGAGGATACCGAGCACTATCTCGTTGAACTCCAGTGCATCCTTTGCCCAGTGCACCTTGACACCACGGCTCTCCAGATTCTTGGAGAACATATCGAGGTAATCGGCCAGATGGGTGATGGTATGTTTCTTGATTTCTGACGCATGCTCGCGAAGGTCTTCCCATTCGGGCAACTGCTGCGCCATGTTGTCTCTCTTCTGGCGCACCGACCAGAAGGTGTTGTCGTGCCAGGTGGTCTTCTCTACGTTCTGCGTAAACTTCGCAGCTCTCTTGGAATGTTCTGTACTCATAGTCCTGCAGATAGTATTTGTACAACATGAATAAACTTGATGGGCATCTTCTCTTTCTTGGCAATGCCTGCCATGTGCATGAGGCACGAAGAGTCGGGACCGGTCACATACTCGGCACCTGTAGCCATGTGGCGACGAATCTTGTCCTCGCCCATTCGTGTGGACACGGCAGGCTCCTCGATGGAGAACATGCCGCCGAAGCCACAGCACTCATCCTTGCGCTCGGGCTCGTGGATGGTGATTCCTTCAACCATCTGCAACAGGTCGATGATCTTGTTGAAAGGAGCTACATGCTGCTCTGAGGGGGAGGAAAGTCCCAACTCCCTCACGCCATGGCAACTGTTGTGTACACTCACCACATGGGCAAACTTGCCCGGCACATGGTCGACCTTGAGCACATCGTGCAGAAACTCCACAATGTCCATAATCTTTTTTGAAGCCACGCAGTCGTGCTTGCCCTCCAAAATCTTAGGGTAATAAACTCTCACATAGGCTGCACACGAGGCAGAAGGTGCCACGATGTAGTCATAATCTTTGAAGATATCATCGAAGGTTTCTATCACCTTCATAGACTTGTCCTGAAAGCCAGCATTTGCCATCGGCTGACCACAACAGGTTTGTCTTTCTGGATATCCCACTTCAAGCCCATAATGTCTGAGCAACTTGTATGTAGCCACACCCGCTTCTGGATAAAGCGCATCTACATAGCAAGGGACGAATAATCCGACTTTCATTGTTGTATAAGAATCTTTTTGCTATAAATTTTATGTCTTGTATATGTACGGAAGTTTCGTATGTACTTCTCCACCCAACGAAAGTCGGGTATATTTTCTGTAACGTTTGCAAAAGTAATAAAAATATCACAAACTCAAAACATTCTTAAAAGAAAAATATTTTTATTGATATTATTTAATAAGCAAAGAAATTTGCAGAAGTCAAAAAAATGATGTAACTTTGCATCCAGAAATAGTGTATTTGACCTAAACAACCCAAATACAACCCTAAGCATTAGATACAATTCAAGAACAAACTTATAGTTATAAAAATAATGATGAAGAAACAGCTTAAGAAAGTCCTCGTACTGGGTTCCGGTGCTTTGAAAATCGGCCAGGCAGGTGAGTTTGACTATTCCGGTTCGCAAGCCCTCAAGGCTTTGCGTGAGGAGGGTATCAGTTCCATCCTCATCAATCCCAATGTTGCAACGATTCAGACAAGTGAAGGTATCGCAGACAAGGTTTATTTCTTGCCAGTGACACCTTTTTTTGTAACTGAAATCATCAAGAAGGAACGCCCCGACGGCATCATGCTCGCATGGGGTGGACAGACTGGCCTCAACGTGGGTACAGAACTCTATCTCAGTGGTGTGCTCAAGGAATACGGTGTGCAGGTTCTCGGCACATCGGTAGAAGCTATCATGAACACCGAAGACCGCGACCTCTTCGTGAAGGAGCTCAACAAGGTTGACCTCAAGGTGCCGGTAAGCCACGCCTGCGAGAACATGGAAGAGGCTGTCGACGCTGCCCGCAAGATAGGCTATCCTATCATGATTCGTTCGGCTTATGCCCTTGGCGGTCTCGGCTCTGGTGTCTGCAAGACTGAGGAGGAGTTCAAGGAGATTGCTGAGTCGGCCTTTACCTTCGCTCCTCAGGTGCTCGTAGAGGAGAGCCTGAAGGGATGGAAGGAGATTGAGTTTGAGTGCATCCGCGATGCCAACGACCGTTGCTTCACCGTTGCCTCTATGGAGAATTTCGACCCATTGGGCATTCACACGGGCGAGTCTATCGTTGTGGCTCCTACCTGTTCGCTTACCGATGAGCAGGTGAAGATGCTGCAGGACATTGCCGTGAAGTGCGTGCGCCATCTGCAGATTGTTGGCGAGTGCAACATCCAGTATGCCTTCAATGCCGAGACCAACGACTATCGCATCATCGAAATCAATGCCCGTCTGAGCCGTTCGTCTGCTCTTGCCTCTAAGGCTACCGGTTATCCGCTCGCCTTTGTGGCTGCCAAGATTGCCCTTGGCTATACACTCGACCAGATAGGTGAGATGGGAACTTCCAACTCGGCCTATGTGGCTCCTTCACTCGACTATATGATCTGTAAGATTCCCCGTTGGGACCTTACCAAGTTTGCCGGTGTAAGCCGCAAGATCGGTTCTTCGATGAAGTCGGTAGGTGAAATCATGTCTATCGGCCGCTCTTTCGAGGAGATGCTCCAGAAGGGTCTGCGCATGATCGGTCAGGGAATGCACGGTTTCGTAGGCAACGACCACACCAAGTTCGACAACCTGGATGAGGAGCTTTCCAATCCTACCGACCTCCGTATCTTCGCCATCGCCCAGGCTCTGGAGGAAGGCTACACCATCGAGCGCATCGAGGAGTTGACCAAGATCGACCCTTGGTTCATCGAGCGCATGAAGAATATCGTAGACTACAAGCACAAGCTTTCTGAATACAACACTTTGGAGGAGATTCCTGCCGAGGTTTTGCGCGAAGCCAAGGTTTTGGGCTTCTCTGACTTCCAGATAGGCCGCTTCGTACTGAAGACACAGGACACCAATATGGAGAAGGAGGTTCTCGCTGTTCGTGCCCAGCGCAAGAAGCTGAACATCCTGCCTGCCGTGAAGCGCATCCCTACTGTGGCCAGCGAGCATCCCGACCTGACCAACTATCTCTACATGACTTACGCTGTAGAGGGTTACGACATCAACTACTACAAGAACGAGAAGTCGGTCATCGTACTGGGTTCGGGTGCTTACCGCATCGGTTCGTCCGTAGAGTTCGACTGGTGTTCGGTCAATGCCATCAACACAGCCCGCAAGTTGGGCTACAAGTCTATCATGATCAACTACAACCCAGAGACCGTGTCTACCGACTACGATATGTGCGACCGTCTCTACTTCGATGAGCTTTCGTTCGAGCGTGTACTCGATGTCATCGACCTGGAGTCACCACGTGGTGTGATTGTATCTGTGGGTGGTCAGATTCCAAACAACCTGGCAATGAAGCTCCATCGCCAGTCTGTGCCAATCCTGGGTACATCTCCTGTCAACATCGACCGTGCCGAGAACCGCGGTAAGTTCTCTGCCATGCTCGACAAGTTGGGCATCGACCAGCCTAAGTGGAGCGCCCTCACCTCGATGGAGGATGTTCAGAAGTTCATCGACGAGGTAGGCTATCCTGTGCTCGTTCGTCCATCCTACGTTCTTTCTGGCGCAGCCATGAACGTTTGCCACGACGATGATGAGTTGCGTCGCTTCCTCGAGGCTGCTTCTGAGGTTTCCAAGGAGTATCCTGTGGTTATCTCTCAGTTTATGACAGAGACCAACGAGATAGAGTTCGACGGTGTGGCTCAGAACGGCGAGGTAGTAGAGTACGGTATCTCAGAGCACGTAGAGTATGCGGGTGTTCACTCCGGCGACGCTACGATGACCTTCCCTGCTCAGCAGATTTCCTTCGCCACAGCCCGTCAGATCAAGAAGATCTCACGTGCCATTGCCAAGGAGCTCAACATCTCTGGTCCTTTCAATATCCAGTATCTGGCCAAGGGTCGCGACGTGAAGGTGATCGAGTGCAACCTGCGTGCTTCCCGCTCTTTCCCATTCGTGAGCAAGGTATTAAAGCGCAACTTCATCGAGACAGCTACACGCATCATGCTCGATGCTCCTTACCAGAAGCCAGACAAGTCGGCTTTCGATATCGACCGCATGGGTGTGAAGGCTTCACAGTTCTCATTCGCCCGTTTGCAGAACGCGGACCCAGTACTTGGCGTCGACATGAGTTCTACAGGTGAGGTAGGCTGTATGGGCGACACCTTCGAGGAGGCATTGCTCAACTCGCTGATTGCCACAGGCTACAAGATTCCTTCAAAGGAGAAGGGCATCATGATTTCGAGCGGTGGCACCAAGGAGAAGGCTTCCATGCTCGATGCTGCCCAGGCTCTGGTAAAGAACGGCTACACCGTTTATGCCAGCGAGGGAACTGCCAAGTTCCTCAACGACAATCATGTGAAGGCTATAGCCGTGGCTTGGCCCGACGAGGATCACAAGGACATGCCTAACGTCATGGAAATGATTGCCGACCACAAGTTCGATCTCATCGTGAACATTCCTAAGAACCATACCAAGCGAGAGCTTACCAATGGTTACAGAATCCGTCGCGGTGCCATCGACCACAACATTCCATTGATGACCAACGCACGCTTAGCCTCTGCCTTCATCGAGGCTTTCTGCACACTCTCGCAGGACGACCTGCAGATTAAGAGTTGGCAAGAGTACGAGTAATCTCGTTGTTTTTTTAGGCACGGATTACACGGATTTATACGAGATGATTATCGCTTTGCTTTTATTAGCACCATAATTCCGTGTAATCCTTGTAATCCGTGCCTTTTCTATATTCTAAAAAACTTATGCCACACCCTCCAAGCCTTACGGGGCTTTTTTATTCTCTGCCATGAGAAAAAGGAGCTGAAATGATGCCTTTCTCATTATTTTGTTGTACCTTTGCAAACAGAAATAAGAATAAAGAATGATAGTTTGTATAGCAGAGAAACCCAGTGTTGCCAAAGACATAGCCCGCATCATAGGCGCAAACTCGGCACACGACGGATATATGGAAGGTAACGGATACCAAGTAACCTGGACCTTCGGCCACTTGTGTGAGCTGAAGGAACCCGACGACTATACCCCCATGTGGAAAAGATGGAGCCTTTCGGCCCTGCCCATGATTCCACAAAGATTCGGCATCAAGCTCATCAATGACGAAGGCATCAAGCGACAGTTTGGTACCATAGAGCGACTGATGCAGGCGGCCGACAGCATCATCAACTGTGGTGACGCCGGACAGGAAGGTGAGCTCATACAGAGATGGGTGATGCAGAAAGCACAGGCCAAATGTCCCGTAAAGCGACTCTGGATTTCATCAATGACCGATGAAGCCATCCGACAGGGATTTCAGGAACTGAAAGACCAGAGTGAGTATCAGCCGCTCTACCTTGCCGGACTCTCACGTGCCATAGGCGACTGGATACTCGGAATGAACGCCACACGTCTATACACCCTGAAATACGGACAGAACAGACAGGTGCTCAGCATAGGACGTGTGCAGACTCCCACCCTTGCACTCATCGTGAACCGACAGAAAGAAATCGACAACTTCGAGCCAGAACCCTACTGGGTGCTTGCCACCATCTATCGCGACACACAGTTTACTGCCACAAGCGGTAAATTCACCAGCAAGGAGGAAGGCGAGAAAGCATTCAGCACCATCGCCGGAAAGCCCTTCACCGTGACTGCTGTCACCAAGAAGAAAGGCACCGAGGCGCCACCTCACCTCTACGACCTCACATCGCTGCAGGTGGACTGCAACAAGAAGTTCAGCTATTCTGCCGACATGACGCTCAAGCTCATACAGAGCCTCTACGAGAAGAAATTTACTACCTATCCTCGTGTGGACACCCAGTTTCTTACCGACGACATCTACCCCAAATGTCCTCAGATTCTCAATGGTGTGAGTCAGGCAAAGATCAACAGCCAGCAGAAATACCTGCCCCTGATACAGCAACTGGCAGCAACAGGAAAGAAACTGCCCAAGAGCAAAAAGGTGTTCGACAACAGCAAAGTGACCGACCACCATGCCATCATCCCTACAGGAGTGCCACCCTCGGGACTTACAGATATGGAAGCCAATGTGTACGACCTCATTGCCAAGCGCTTCATCAGTATCTTTTATCCTGACTGCAAGTTCTCTACCACAACCGTCCTGGGCGAAGTAATCGGCGAGACTGACGGTAAAGAACAGAAGGTGGAATTCAAAGTGAGCGGCAAGGAAATACTCGAACCAGGCTGGAGAGATGTATATGCCAAGGAGTCAAACAACAAAAACACCGACGAGGAGGAGACTGACGGCAACAACAGCAAGAAGGAAAACGTAGAAGAACGCACCCTGCCTGCATTCGTGAAGGGAGAGAGCGGTGACCACAAGCCTACACTCACGGAGAAGTGGACCACACCGCCCAAATACTACACCGAAGCCTCGCTGCTCAGAGCCATGGAGACGGCTGGAAAGTTTGTGGAAGACGAAGAACTGCGCGCTGCCCTGAAGGAGAACGGAATAGGCAGACCTTCATCGCGTGCCGGCATCATCGAAACCCTCTTCAAGCGACACTACATAAGGCGACAGCGAAAAAACCTCGTTGCCACACCTACGGGTATCGAACTCATCGACACCATCAACGAGGAACTGCTGAAAAGCTGCGAGCTGACAGGTATCTGGGAGAAGAAGTTGCGCGACATAGAGCACAAGACCTACGACCCTGCCGACTTCATCAACGGACTGAAGGAACAGATCAACCAGATTGTGAAAGACGTGCTGTCGGACAACAGCGCACGCCACGTCACCATAACCACCGAGGAAGACCTCAAAAAAAAGCCTGCAGCCAAGAAAACTACGGCAAGAAAGCCTTCGGCGACTGGAACATCGCAGCCTGCGACTCCTGCGGCAAACGAAGACCCAATGGTAGGCAAGCCCTGCCCACTGTGTGGAAAGGGAACCATCATCAAGGGAAAGACAGCCTACGGATGCAGCAACTGGAAGGAAGGGTGCCAGTACAGACTGCCATTCGACAAGATGTAAATCTCTGAGGCTTCGCAAGTACGGAAGTTGAGTAAATCTCTGGTAAGAAAAAATAATTCACCCCTTTTTACGTTATCCTAATATGAAACATATTAGACGGAACACAATGCTCTTGCTCATCAGCAGCCTCCTGCTGATGAGCTGTGGAGCAGACAAGTATATGAAGAAAGGCGAGAAGTTTCTCGCCTTAGGCGAATACTACGATGCCGCCGACCAGTTCAAGCAGGCTTACACACGTACGCCAGCCAAGGAGCGCGACACCCGTGGAAAACGAGCTCTGAAGATGGCTCAATGCTACCAGCGCATCAATGCCACACCCAAAGCCATAGCTGCCTATCGAAACGCCATACGCTACAACCAGGCATCGAAGGAAGACCAACTGGCCTATGCACGACAGTTGCTCAAGAATGGCGACTACCGACAGGCAGAGAAGGTGTTCCTGATGCTCAAAGACTCCATGCCTGGAAACCAGCTCGTTGCCAACGGACTGAAGTCGGCACAGATGGCACCCGAATGGAAGAAGCAGGGAAGCCGATACATCGTAAAACGCATGGATGTATTCAACTCACGACGCCACGACTATTCGCCCGTTCTCTTCGGCGATGACTACGACCAACTTTATTTTACCTCGACACGCAACGAGGCGCTGGGAGACGAACTGAGTGGAATCACAGGCACCAAGGCTGGCGACATCTTCCTCTCAGAAAAAGACGACCGAGGGAAATGGAGCAAACCCGAGGCCATAGGCACCGGACTGAACACCGACTATGATGAGGGAGCCTGCTGCTTTACGCCCGATGGCAGGGAAATGTATCTCACCCAGTGTGTCACCGACCCCTCATCGCCACGTTATGCACAGATAGCCACCTCACCACGTTCGGATGCGGCTTGGGGAAAAGCCACGATGCTGGAAGTGACGAAAGACACACTGAGCAGCTATGCACATCCAGCCATCTCGCCCGATGGAGAATGGCTCTACTTCGTTTCCGACATGCCTGGAGGAATGGGCGGACTCGACATCTGGCGTGTCAGACTTACGGCTGCCGGACTGGGAGGAGTAGAGAACCTTGGCGAACCTGTCAACACTCCTGGCGACGAGATGTTTCCTACCTTCCGTCCCAATGGCGACCTGTACTTCAGCAGCAACGGACATCCCGGACTGGGCGGACTCGACATCTACATAGCCAAAGTAGATGCCAAGACACGCCAATACAAGATAGAACATCCTGGTTATCCACTCAACTCAGAGGGCGACGACTTCGGAATGACCTTCGAGGGGCCTCACAACCGAGGCTTCTTCTCGTCCAACCGTAAAGACGGACGCGGATACGACCATATCTACTCGTTCGATAACCCCGAAATCGTTACCACCATCAAGGGATGGGTTTACGAGATGGGCGGTTATGAGCTTACTGCCGCACAGGTAATGGTGGTGGGCAACGACGGAACCTACAAGAAACTGCCTGTCAAGGGCGACGGCTCTTTCACTCTTCCCATCAAGCCTCATGTGGACTATCTGCTGATGGCATCGTGCAAGGGATTCCTCAATCACAAGGAAGAACTGCGTGTCGACACCGCCAAAGAGAGCAAGGAATATGTGCTGCAGTTCCCCTTGGCTTCTATCACAGCCCCGGTTCTTATCGACAACATCTTCTACGATTTCGACAAAGCCACCCTTACACCTGCCAGCACCAAGGCTCTCGACGAGCTCACAGCGCTGCTCAAGGAGAACCCTAATGTAACCATTGAGTTGGGAGCCCATTGCGACTATAAGGGAAGTGCCGAATACAATCAGCGCCTCTCGCAACGAAGGGCTCAGGCTGTAGTCGACTATCTCATCGCCCACGGCATAGCCAAAGACAGGCTCACGCCAAGAGGTTACGGATGGGAAAAGCCGAAGACCGTACGCAAGAAGATGACCGAGAAATATCCATGGCTCAAGGAAGGCGACGTGCTCACCACCGAGTTTATCACCAAGCAGACCAAAGAGCATCAGGAAATATGCAACCAGCTGAACCGACGCACCGAGTTTATCGTGCTGCGTACTACCTACGGACTCTTCGACGAGAAGGGAAATCTGAAGAATCCGCCTCAGCCCAAACAAAAGAAAGAAAACAAAAACGCAGAAGACGTCTTCGACATCGACTTCTGACAATAAGCAATAACACTACATCATGACCAAGATATTACCAGAAGAGTTTATACAGCAAACCCAGGAACTGATGGGTGAGGAAATGTTTGCGCAACTTTCCGACGCCATCTGTCATTCAGAGCCGCCAACAAGTATCAGACTCAATCGGTTCAAAGCGCCACAGGGAACGCATCTTGCCGACAATAGCAGCACAGATGCTGAAGCCGAAGCGAAGACACATAATGAGTCGGAAAAAACGGCTGCCTCTATTGTGCCCTGGTGTCCCGACTATGGCAGATACCTTACAGAAAGGCCCAACTTCACCTTCGACCCACTCTTCCATGCCGGTCTGTATTATGCCCAGGAAGCCTCTTCCATGTTTGTCGACCTCGTGGTAAGACAACTCATTCACGAGCCTGTTGTCATGCTCGACCTTTGTGCTGCACCTGGCGGAAAGTCTACAGCCGTGCGTAATGTCCTTCCCGACGGCAGTCTGCTCTTCAGCAATGAACCCATGCGCACACGAGCACAGATTCTCGCAGAGAACATGCAGAAGTTCGGACACCCCGACGTTATCGTTACCAATAACTACCCCAAGGATTTCCAGAAGGCTGGCGTTCTCTTTGATGTCATCCTCGCTGATGTGCCCTGTTCGGGAGAAGGCATGTTCCGCAAAGACGACGGGGCAATAAGCGAATGGAGCATTGACAATGTAAACAACTGCAGTTCTCTGCAACGCAGCATCATCGAGGACATTTGGCCCTGCCTCAAACCTGGCGGACTGCTCATCTACTCTACCTGCACCTTCAACAAACTCGAGGACGAGTTGAACGCAGCCCACATCATCTACATGAAGGGAGCAGAACCTGTAGAACTCGATATTGACGAGGCGTGGGGCATCACGGGCAATCTGACTCACCACAATTTTCCTGTGTATCGTTTTCTGCCAGGCAAGACACGCGGCGAAGGACTCTTCCTCACCGTCATGCGAAAGAACGAGGATGCAGAGACACTCGATATCAAATCCGACAGATATAACAAGAGCAGAAAAAAAATAAAGGGAAAAAGCAGGGGCAACTCACCCTATTTACACATTCCCCAGGACTGGATCAATCATCCAGAATCCTATCAGGGCGCACGCATAGGCGATCATCTGTACGCCATATCGGAGTCATGGAGCAACATCTTTGACAGCGCATCTCCCAACCTCAAAGTTCTGCACGCTGGCATCGAGATAGGAACCATTAAAGCCTCCCTCATTCCTGCACAAAGTCTGGCGCTGTCTATCGACTTGTCACGCCAAACTTTCCCACAGGTAGAACTCAATTATGCCGATGCCTTGCGCTATCTGCGCAAAGAGGCTGTCAATCTGCCTGAAGACACACCGCGCGGCTATGTGCTCGTCACCTATCGTGGAATTCCTTTAGGCTGGGAGAAGAACATCGGCAACCGTGCCAACAATCTCTACCCACAAGAATGGAAGATAAAGAGCAGCCACGTACCCGAAACCGACAAGCCTGTCATCACATGGTAAAACAGCAAGAAATAAGCCTCATCGCCTGCATTGCCCAGAATGGCGCCATCGGTTTTCACAACCATCTGCTCTACCCTATCAGGCAGGACATGCAGCGATTCAAGACGCTCACCACGGGACATACCGTCATCATGGGCAGGATGACTTATCTGTCGTTGCCCAACGGACCTTTGCCCAACAGGCGCAACATCATCGTCTCCAAGACAATGAGGAAGGAACAGAGTGCAGAGATGACATCTGCGAATGAAGCAGAATCAAAAAACAGAGAATTGTCTCATGCATCAGCACTTCAATACGAGGTGTGCCGCAGTTTGGAAGAAGCCCTTTCCCGATGCCGCGACCAAGGCGAGAAAGAAGTGTTCATCATCGGCGGAGCCATGCTCTATCGGTCAGCCCTCAGTCTTGCCACTCGTCTGTACCTCACCATCGTAGAAGATACGCCACAACAACAGGCAGATGCCTTCTTTCCTCTCACAGCCAACGAGGTGGAATGCTTAAACCAAGCAGGATGGAAGAAAGTGAAGGAGGAGACACATAACGAAGGCAAACTCACATTCCGATTTGTGGACTTAGAGAAATGTTTGAAAAACGTAAAAATAAAGACAACAAAATCATGCTGAAAAAATTATTCGGTTTTGACCCAGCTCAAAACAAGTTGAAAACAGAGATTGCGGCAGGTATTACCACCTTCCTCACCATGGCCTACATCCTGGCCGTAAACCCCAACATCTTCAGTAGTCTTGCCTCTCAAGGCATGGATACACACGCAGTATTCACCGCCACAGTACTGGCTGCTGTAGTAGGAACACTCATCATGGCAATATATGCCAAGAAACCTTTCGGACTGGCTCCCGGCATGGGACTGAACGCCTTCTTCGTCTTCACCGTGTGCCTCACCATGGGCTATCCCTGGCAAATGGCGCTCACGGCAGTACTTATCGAGGGTTTCATCTTTATCATCCTGTCAGCAACAGGCATTCGTTCGCTGATGGTTGATGCCATTCCTGCCTCTCTGAAACGTGCCATTGGTGCAGGTATCGGCCTCTTTATCGCCTTCATAGGTCTGAAGAATGCAGGCATCGTAGCTGCCAATGCCGCCACTCTTGTGACGATAGGAAAAATAACAGAAGGCTCGGCCCTGTTGGGTGCCATAGGCATCGTCATCACCAGTGTGCTTGTCATCAAGAAAGTGCCTGGAAGTCTGCTTATCGGCATCATCGCCACCACGCTGATTGGTATTCCTATGGGCATTACGAAGATTACGGGTCTGATAGACATTCCTCCTTCGATTACCCCCATTTTCTGTCAGTTTGACTTCTCCCGCATTTTCTCTATCGACATGGTAATCATTGTGCTGACATTTCTCTTTATCGATATGTTCGACACTATGGGCACCCTGGTTGGCGTATGTACCAAGGCAGGCATGATGAGCCCAGACGGCAAGATACATGGACTGAACAAGGCTTTCATGGCTGATGCTGTGGCAACAGTGACAGGAGCCTGCTTCGGAACCAGTACCACCACTACATACGTGGAGAGTGCATCAGGCGTAGCCCAGGGCGGTAGGACTGGTCTCACGGCTTTTGTCACAGCAGTCTGCTTCCTGATAGCATTGTTCTTTGCTCCCCTGTTCCTGTCAGTTCCTGCTGCCGCTACCACTCCTGTGCTCGTCATCGTGGGCTTGTTTATGATGTCGCCCATCAAGGATATCAATATGAACGACTATGCCGAGTCGATTCCAGCCTTCATCACCATCGTGATGATGCCGCTCACATATAGCATTTCCGACGGAATCCTGTGCGGTATGATCAGTTATGTACTTATCAACGCACTGTGTGGAAGCTTCAAGAAGTTGAGCATCACCATGTGGGTATTGGCGATTTTATTCGTACTGAAGTATATTTTCATTTAAAGAAGTTAGGGAAGTTAGAGAAGTTAAATTCTCTAACTTCCCTATCTGCGAAAGCCCCCGTTACTTATATATGAAATAAGAACCTCCATCGCTCTTACAGTATTTTTTGAGCAACGACTGTATGTATTCGGCATTGGCACGCACCTGTTGCTCGTTTCCATCATAGCCATTAATAAGCACCACAAGATGAGAGGTGTCTGACATCATCTTGGTGCGCTCATTGTCGCTGGTTGGCGTTCCAACGCCTCCCAGACTGTCTCTGTATACAGGCAGTCCCTCGATATTGATGTTTCCTCTTCCTATTCCCTCGTAAGGTTCACCGGCCTTGCCAACGCCCAGTGTTAGTGTATCGCCCTCAAACTTGTCGGCATCAAATCCTCCGATGCTGTAACCGAATGCGATGCTGGCAAGGTTGACCAGGTCGACGAGCGTGTCTCTCTGATAGAGTTGTTTGCCCTGAAGCATTCTCCTGATGAGCGCCTCGGAAGCAGGACGATAGCGCGAAGGATCTTTTCCGCAGGCACGATAAACCTTCCTTGTGGCGGCAATGCCACTCATTTCCTTCAGCGACTCTGTAGTCAGCGTGTCTCTGTATTTCTCGCCAAGGGCGTTAATCTCGTCCCACAGTTCCTGGCAATAAGGCGAGTTCTGTACATTGGCTTCCACACAAGCCCCTACGAATTTGGGGCAAACTGTTTCTATCTCATCTGAAACGATAATTTTCATTTGCTGTATGTTTTAGTTGTAGATTCCATTGCTGCTGCAAAAATACAAAACTTTTCTGACAGTAGACGAAGGTATCAGGTATAAAAAACAAGAATCCCTGCAAATCTTACGATTTACAGGGTTTATCTTGGGTGGAAGGTGGGACTCGAACCCACGACATTCAGAACCACAATCTGACGCTCTAACCAACTGAACTACATCCACCATTTGGCTTTAAAAAGAGTTATTTCTTTTAAGCGAGTGCAAAGGTACGGAATTTATTTGGAATAACCAAACAAATTCCGCATTTTTTTCTAAAAAATTACTTTGCAGGAGTTGCAGGCACCGCAGGAGCAGCCTTTTCAGCAGCATTCTGAGCAGCAGGAGCAGCATTCTGAGCAGCAGGCGCAACCTTCTTGGCAGCATCGCTGTTAGCACCTGGCATAGCAGGCAGCGCTGTCTGTTCCTGTGTAGCACCTTCCATCACGCTATTGTCGCCGATAGCCTGAGGAGCCACATAAGCACAAGCAACACTGAGGAAAACCATCGCTGCAGCGAGTCCCCATGTCAATTTTTCCACTAAGTCGGTAGTCTTGCGAACTCCCATGATAGAGTTGGTTGAAGAGAAGTTGGAAGCAAGTCCACCACCTTTAGATTCCTGGATGAGCACGATGAAAATCATCAGCAATGAAGCCAGGACGATTAAAACTACAAATAATGTGTAAGCCATTTTTGATTTTTGTTATTTATTATTTTTACTATTTATTATCAGTTTCTCCAAGAATCGCATCTGGTCAGTATAGTATGCGCTCTTGTTGGGTTGTTTATGATAGAGTCGCTCAATGATTTCGTGCGCTCTCTCGTACTTGCCCTGTTTGATATAGATGCGTGCGAGTGTTTCGGTGAAGATACCGCTGTTCTCTGTAGTCTCGCTGTTGCTGTTGACCTCGTCGTCATCTATGGCAGGTTTGTATTCCAGCTCAGCATCAGCTGTAGCATCGAGCTTAGGCAACTGAAATCCTCCATCGTCAATGAAGTCGTCGATAAGTGCCAGCGTGCGTGAGGAGTTGTTGTCCTTTTCCTGTTCCGCATCTTCTGTCTCCATCAGATAAGCCACATAGTCGACGGCAGCATCGGCAGGCGTAGGCTTTCGCTTGTTTTTCTGTGCCGCGTCTTTCTCCTCTTCGGCATCATTGGGTATCGACTCGAGGAAGTTGTCTATCAAGTCGGAAGTTCGGTCGGAAGCATTGTTGGCATTTCCTGCCTTCTTCTCTTCCCGATGGGTTTCCTTCTTGAGTTGATAGTGAGCCGCCTCCACCATTCTGAATATTACCTTTCGGTCGGTGATATAGATAGCAGCCTTTCTCAGTTCCTCGTCGAAACTCGGGTCGTGGAGCAGGTAGAGGTTCTGCAACATCAAAAGGCGGGCTGTCTGATAGTACGGATAGAGTGCTAACAGTGCCCGGAGATCATAAAGCGTCTCCTTGTTCATCTCCTCAGGATGTTGTATCAGTCTACTTAATTCCACGTTATAATTTCGCGTTATATTTTATTTCCTAATCTTTATATACAGAGTGTCGGCATTTGATTCTTCACCCTTTACTCATTTACCAGTTGGCCACGGTAGCATTGAAGATCTGTTCCACCAGGTCTTTCACCATCTGTGTGACGAGTTCTTCCTGTACGGCGTTCAGACTCTGCGTTGTGTCGTAGCTCTTGGTAGAGGTAAACTGGCGCTCGAAGTCCTCGGCATGGTTCTTGTTGTTGGTGAATCTCACATTGACAGTCATCGACAGCTCGGTCTGTGCAGAGTATCCCTCACTCGATACCGACTTGTTTCGCTGGCTGTACTGTGTGATTTCTCCCTCTATCTTGAGGTCTCCATTTCGCTTCACCTGTATCAGTCGGGTGTGGCTGGCGAACTCATCCTTCAGCTGATTGTTGAACATCGGTCCCATAGGTCCCCAGACATAGGAGCTGCGAATAGGGAACTCGGCAAGCTCTATAGTCTTGGTTTTGGTATAGTCGATGCTGGCACCATTGAAGGCATACTTTACCGAGCATGCAGCCGTGGTGGCGATAATGGCGAAGATTACACCTATTATATATATATGCTTGAAGAGATGCTTCATTTTGTTATTTTCTTCTTGTCGTCTTAGCCTCTTGGCTTCTTTTATTTCTTCACATCGTCGTCATCGTCATCATCAGCCTCGTCGTTGTCGCCGAGCTTGTATGCCTTGATGCGTCGATACAGAGTTCTGTCGGATATTCCCAGTTCTTTGGCAGCTTTCTTTCGGTTGCCGTTGTTGCGTTCCAGTGCTTTCTCCACCATCTGCTTGCCCAGGTCGTTGAGGTTGAGCGTTTCCGCCTCATGTATTTCCTCCACTTCGGCATCCTCTGTGAATGGATGGTGCAACGCCTCGCTTTCCTTTTCGACAGGGGCTGGATAGCTTATGGGGGTTATGGGTGTCAGGGGCTGTGGTTCGGCAAAGCCTTTGGCTCCGTTGAGCTGTCGTGCCTCGTCGAGCTGTTTGCGCAGCGAGTTCATGTCGCGCCGCAGGTCGCTAACGTTGCCCCTCAGTTCGTAGAGAATCTTGTAGAGCAGTTCGCGCTCACTCTCATAGCTGTGGGTTCCTCCCTGCCCTGGTGCGATGGTAGCCAACTGTGTGGTCTCCTCGTCTTGCGGAATGAACCTGAGCAGCGTCTGTGCGTCGATTTCCCTTTCCTCGCTCAGTACCGACATCTGTTCGGTAATGTTCTTGAGCTGTCTCACGTTGCCAGGCCATTTGTATTTCAGCATGATGGCCTTGGCGTCATCGGTAAGCACAATTTTAGGCAGTTTGTACTTCTCGGCCATCTGCATGGCGAAGAGTCGGAACAAGAGCAGGATATCGTTCCCCCTCTCTCGCAGAGGCGGCATCATGATGGGTATGGTGTTGAGGCGATAGTACAAGTCTTCGCGGAAGCGTCCCTCGCTGACGGCCTTTCTCATGTTGACATTGGTAGCCGCCACGATGCGCACATTCGTCTTGCGCACTTCCTGTCCGCCCACGCGTATGTATTCTCCCGTCTCGAGCACTCTCAGCAGTCTTGCCTGTGTAGCGATGGGCAGTTCGCCCACCTCATCGAGGAAGATGGTTCCCTTATTGGCGATGCCGAAATATCCCTCGCTCTCGCCTATGGCTCCGGTGAACGAACCTTTCTCATGACCGAAGAGCTCACTGTCGATGGTTCCCTCAGGAATGCTTCCACAGTTGATGGCGAAATACTTCTCCCGTCTGCGTGGAGAATTGTCGTGAATGACCTTCGGAATGATTTCCTTTCCCACGCCGCTTTCTCCGATGATGAGCACAGAAAGATCAGTCGGTGCCACCTGCAGGGCGACATCGAGAGCTCGGTTCAATTCGTCGCTGTTGCCTACGATATTGTACCTCAATTTGATCTTCTGAAGTTCAGATGTATTCATTTAGCTGCCAAAATTACGCATTTTTTTTGAATTAACTGCAATATTGGCTTGAAAATAGTCCTTTTTTAACGTTTAGCCTCTGGCGAATCTGCTTTCTTCTTTGGAATAGCGAATCTCACCTTCTCGCTGTCGTCTCTTTTCTCGTGGAAGAGTTTGGGCAGTGGGTTCTCGCAGGCCTCGTCGTAACTGCTGCGATATCTGAAGGTGTCGATGGCCAGATAGATGGCATTTCTGAAGGCAGACTCATCGGCAGTATTTGTACCTGCAATCTCGTATCCGGGCGTGATATCAGCGCTGGTTCGGATGACAGGCATTCCTGCTGTATAGATAACGCCCCGTCCGTCGTTGATCGACTTGAATGGAGCTGTGGCCTGGTCGTGATACATGGCCAGAACACCGTCAAACTCTCTGAAGTCGCCATTGCCGAAGAAGTCGTCGGCAGGATAAGGTCCGAAGGCCTGTACGCCCTTGCCTGCCAGCTCGTCGATGGCAGGAATGATGATTTCCTTCTCCTCGTTTCCGCAGCTTGTCTCCTCATTGTTCTTGGGGTTGAGTGCCAGCACGGCGATACGTGGATTGCTGATGTTGAAGTCGCGCTTGATGGTTTGCTGAAAGAGGGTTGCCTTCTCTACGATTCTCTCTGCCGTGATCTGTGCAGCAACCTCTTTGAGCGGCAGTTTCTCTGTCACCGAAGCGATGCGCAGCGTATCGCCCACGAGGATGCTGAGTCCCTTCTTTCCCTCACCGAGACAGGTCTCGATGTAGTGCTTGTGTCCCTTGAAGGCGAAGCCCTCGATGAATGCGTTCTGACTGTTGATAGGTGCTGTCACCAACACATCATACAGATCGTCTCTGAAGTCGGTCATGGCTCTGTCGAGTGCCTTCACCGCAGCCTGTCCCGACTCCTCTGTAGGCACACCCATGTCCACCTTCACCTCCTCCTCGACAGCCGCCAGAAGGTTGATGCGTCCTTCCTCAGCGTCTTCGGCCTTCTGGATGATGGAGAACTGTGCGGGCAGGTTCATGGCCTTGCGGTAGTAGGCTGCCACCTTGGGCGAGCCATAGACGATAGGCGTGCAAAGCTCCAGCATCTCGGGCTCTGCAAAGGTTTTAAAGATCAGTTCGTATCCGATACCATTGGTATCTCCATGGGTGATAGCCACCCTGATTTTCTTGTTGTCCATTTTGGATTCTTATTTTATTGTAGAAAGAGCAGCCTCAAGCTGCTTGATTAGTATTTTCTTTTTCTTTTCGGGCGCATAGACGAAGCCAATGACAGCCATGCTGCCCCGTGTCCTCATCACGTAGGGTCCGCCCATGGCGTCGCCCTTCATCTCCCACAGTCCCCGCCTCATTCCCTGCCTGTCGGCCTGGCTCATGTCGGCAAGCTGCATGTACATGCCGTCGGTCTCGCCGGGCAGGTTTCGCTTCAGGGCGCTGTCGGCCTGGGCCTTCAGGTCGTCACGGCTCCGGCCGTGGCTCTTGGTCTTGAAGAATATCAGGCTCTGCATTCCCGTGCTGGCATTGTCGGTGAGCCATGCGAAGTCTTTGGCTTGCTTACCGGCATTCATCGAGGCAGGAATCCTCATGCTGATGCCGAAGCGCTGCCTCATCTCCTTCTGTCTGTCGGGATTCTGTGGCACGACGGTGGCAAGATGCCGTAGCTCCGATGTGTCGAAGAGGCTCCTCAGCTTCCCGCCGTCAAGCCTGTGGCGAAGCTGCTCAGCCGACTGTGCCTGTATGTAGACGACGGTCTGCGGCACGGCACTCACGTCTTTCCTCATCTTCACGGCATAGCCTTTGTTATGGGCATTGATGTCCACCACGATGCGGTTTCTCACCAGCTGGTAGCTTCCGCGCACCTTTCCCTTCCTCACCTGTATAAGGCTGAACATCGGTTCGGGCTGTGGCAGATGCGGCATATCGGCCGTCATCATCCGGGTCACGATGCTGTCGCTGTCGCCTTCCAGCACCACCTCGTAGGGCAGCCCGGTGCTTGCGGGTTTTCTTCCACCCATGCCATCGCAGCCGACGAGTGTCAGCGCCAGGCAGCACAGCACGGCACTAAGCCAGTTCGTTCTCATGCTGTCTTATCTCTCCTATCTTCTTCGATGTACTCAGCAGTCCGCAGGCAGCATAGATGTCCTGTCCACGGCTGGCGCGGATGGTGGTGAACACACCGTGCTGGGTCAGATAGTCGCGGAACTGCTCCATCTTCTCGTCGCTCACTCCCTGCAGCGGGATGTCGGGAATCTGATGGAAGCGTATCAAGTTGAAGCGGCAGTCGAGCCCCTTCACCAGCCTGATGATAGCCTTGGCGTGCTGCATGCTGTCGTTCAGCCCCTTGAAGACGATGTATTCGAACGAGAGTCGGCGCTGATGCGAGAAGTCGTAGTTGCGCAACAGTTCCACCACCTGTTCTATTCCCATTCCTCTCTCTGCCGGCATCAGCTCGGCACGCTCTGCCGGTATCGGGTCGTGCATGGAGATGGCCACGTGGCACTCGCTCTCCTCGAGGAATCGTTTCAACTTATTCTTCACGCCCACCGAACTGACGGTGATGCGCTTGGGGCTCCATGCCCAACCATAGTCGGCAGTCAGGATGTCCGTGGCACGGAGCACATTGTCGAGGTTGTCCATTGGCTCGCCCTGCCCCATGAACACGATGTTGGTCAACTTGTCCACCTCGGGCAGCGAGTATATCTGGTTGAGGATGTCGCCTGCAGGCAGACTGCCCTCAAACCCCTGCTTTCCTGTCTGACAGAACAGGCAGTTCATCTTGCACCCCACCTGTGACGATACACAAAGCGTGGCGCGGTCTTTGTCGGGGATGTAGACCGTCTCGACAAACTTTCCGCTCCGTGTGGGGAACAGATACTTGATGGTTCCGTCTACCGAGTGCTGTGCGTCGGAATATCCGAAGCATCCTATTTCGTATTCTTCAGCCAGCTTGGCACGGTTGGCTTTCGATATGTTCGTCATCTCGTCGATGCTCTTCACATGCTGCTGATAGAGCCATTTTGCCATCTGTCCACCGGTGAAGGCAGGCATGCCCAAATCCTTGGCCACCTGCTTCAGTTCGGCGAGTGTCAGACCGAGAAGATATTTTTTTTCGTTATTCATAGTGCAAAGATACGCTTTTTTGCTGAAAAATTGTTATCTTTGCCACATATTTTAAGATAATAAGCAAAAATGAGAGAAAAAATAGACCTTTTCTTGCCTTTTGAAGCCTTGGAGAAGGGTGAAGAAACGCTGCTCGAGCTTCATGAGAACAAGACGGTTCAACATATCAATCTGCTGGTAAGCAGCGACTTTGCCTCGCAGCACCAAGTGCCCGAAGGCTGTACCTTTGTAGTAATCGACAGAATGGAGTCATCCAACACGGTGATGAGCATAGCCGAGAACACGGATGCCGACTATCTGCTGTTGTGCACCAGGATGACGTCGGTGCGCTGGGGGCTCTATGCCCTGGAACGCTTTCTGCGCACTGCCGACGACACGGGAGCGGTGATGGTCTACAGCGACCACTACTCCTTGGAGGAAGGCGCCCTGACGAAGCATCCCGCCATCGACTATCAGGCAGGAAGCCTCCGCGACGACTTCGACTTCGGCAGTCTGTGGCTCATCAAGTCGCAGGCGCTGCTCGACTATGTGGCGCAGACCGACCGTGTGGATTATCAGTATGCCGGACTCTACGACCTGCGCCTGTATCTGAGCAGAAAGGGCGAGATATTCCATCTCAACGAATATCTCTACACCGAGGCCGAGCTCGACACCCGCAAGAGCGGCGAGAAACAGTTCGACTATGTCAATCCGCGCAACCGCGAGGTACAGATTGAGATGGAGCGTGCCTGCACAGCCCATCTCGAGAAGGTGGGAGCCATCGTCGACACCAACTTCTACCGCCAGCCCGACTTCGACGAGCAGGACTTCGCCTGCGAGGCCTCTGTCGTCATTCCCGTGTTCAATCGCGAGAAGACCATTGCCGACGCCGTGAAGAGCGCCCTGTCCCAGAAGACCAACTTCCCCTATAATGTCATCGTGGTCAACAACCATTCCACCGACAGCACCGGTGAAATCCTCGACTCGATAGACGACGGGCGCCTGATACAGATAGTGCCCGGCCGCACCGACCTGGGCATCGGCGGCTGCTGGAATGTGGCTGTCAACAGCGACCATTGCGGAAAGTTCGCCGTACAGCTCGACAGCGACGACCTGTATTCCTCACCCAAGACACTGCAGAAGATCGTCGACGCCTTCCACGAGCAGAAGGCAGCCATGATCATCGGCTCGTACCGCATGTGCGACTTCGACCTCAACACCCTGCCCCCGGGACTCATCGACCACAAGGAATGGACCGAAGACAACGGCTGCAACAACGCCCTGCGCATCAATGGTTTGGGAGCACCACGCGCCTTCTTCACACCCTTGGTGCGACAGATACAGTTCCCCAACACCTCCTATGGCGAAGACTACGCCCTGGGACTGGCTTTCTCGCGCCGTTACCGCATAGGCCGCATCTACGACGAGCTCTATCTCTGCCGCCGCTGGGGTGGCAACAGCGACGCTGCCCTCAGCGTAGAGCGGGTGAATGCCAACAACCTATATAAAGACCGCCTGCGCACCATGGAGCTCAAGGCCCGACAGCAGATGCTGCAGGGCAAGGCCGACATCATGGAGGACAGCAGCATCTCGCGCTTCTTCAACCGACAGTTGGAGATGTGGGAAGACGCACGCCACCGCTTCCGCGACCTCAAGCACGTAGAGGTGCGCCAGCTCTCCGACCAGCTGAAGGTGCAGTTCAATCCTGCACGCATCGTCAGCACAGGCGCCAAGATAGACAAGCACACACTCGGCGAGCGCCCCTGCTTCCTGTGCGAGCGAAACCGCCCCAAGGAACAGATGACCAAGCAGATAGACGACCACTTCCAGCTCCTGGTCAACCCCTTCCCCATCCTGCCGGTCCACTTCACCATTCCCGCCACCAAGCACCAGCCACAGTCCATCTACCGCCATTATGGCGAGATGCACAGACTGCTGTCGCTCCACAGCGAGCTGATGGTGTTCTACAACGGTCCTAAGTGTGGCGCCTCAGCCCCCGACCACCTGCACTTCCAGGCTGGCACAAGCGGCGTGCTGCCCCTGCAGACCAACTGGCAACGCCTCTCGCGCAACCTCACCGACGTCATTTCGCTCAACGACGAGGAGAAGATTTCCGTGCTGAGCGACTTCCTCGTGCCTGCCTTCGTCATCATCTCGAAGAGCGAGGACAGCGACGAGGAACTCTTCCATCGCCTCTATCGCTCCATGCCGATGCGTGGCGACGAGAGCGAGCCCATGATGAACATCATCGCCTGGCGAAAAGGCGACGAGTTTATCAGCGTCGTCATCCCGAGAGAGAAGCACCGCCCTGACGCCTATTTCGCCGAAGGCGAGGCCCAGATGATGGTTTCGCCAGGAGCACTCGACATGGCAGGACTGATCATCACTCCGCGCGAGGAAGACTTCAGCAAGATCAACCTCGACAAAGCCACAGCCCTGTTGCGCGAGTGCGGCATTTCGGCAGAGAAGATGGAAGCCATCGTCAGCAATCTCAAGGCCTCTGCCGCGACCGCTCACGAGCATCCGCTCCAGCTGCTCGCCGACAAGGGCAAACAGCCCAACGTGAACGTGGGCATCGTGAGCGGACAAAAGATTCACTTCTCGCTCAACAAGCCTTATCTGGCCAAGGGCGAGATGGTGACGGGCGAACAGGAAGTGGCGTTCTCCGAGGGCGGCATCCTGTGGAACGGCAACCAGTACAGCTCGCTCACCTTCCATCCGCAGAGCGCCGACGCCTCCTTCTCGCTCAGCGACGTGACCATAGGCGTCAACTTCCATTGGGAACGCAAGGAGACACAGACCTTCCTCGGCACCCTGCACTTTGTGGTGGAGTCGGACAAGATATGCGCCATCAATGAGCTGCCCGTAGAGCGATACCTCGAGAGCGTCATCTCGAGCGAGATGAGCGCCACGTCGAGCCTCGAGCTGCTCAAGGCCCATGCCGTCATCTCCCGCTCGTGGCTCCTGGCACAGATGAAGAAGCGCCGCGAGGTGGCTGAGTCGGGCAACAACTTCTTCTCCTTTGTCAAGAAAGACGACCGACTCATACGCTGGTACGACCGCGAGGACCACACCATCTTCGACGTCTGCGCCGACGACCACTGCCAGCGCTATCAGGGCATCACCAAGGAGACTTCGCCCCATGTGGCAGAAGCCATCCGGCAGACCAAGGGACAGATCCTGATGGACGGCGACGACATCTGCGACGCACGCTTCTCGAAGTGCTGCGGCGGCGTCACCGAGGAGTTCCAGTACTGCTGGGAGGACACACCGAAAAACTATCTCAGCAGCGTGCGCGACATCATACAGGGCGTGAAGTCTGTCGGCTCCGCATCCCCAGCCCCACTGCCCTCGCTGCAAGACGAGGCTGCTGCCGATGCCTGGATCCGCTCCAACCCTCCTGCCTTCTGCAACACCACAGACAAGAAGATACTCTCGCAGGTGCTCAACGACTACGACCAGGAAACAGCCGACTTCTACCGCTGGAAGGTGACGCTGACCCAGGAGAAGCTGAAGCAGCTGCTCGACGAGAAACTGAAAATGAATTTCGGCGACATCCTCGACCTTCAGGCCGAAGAGCGAGGCAAGAGCGGACGCATCAGCAAACTGCGCATCGTGGGCACCGAGAAGACATTCGTCATCGGCAAGGAACTCGAGATACGCCGTGCCCTGAGCGACACACATCTCTACAGCTCTGCATTCGTGGTCGACAGATGCGACATCGACGAGAAAGGCGTTCCGCAGCGCTTCGACATCATCGGAGCCGGATGGGGACACGGTGTGGGACTCTGCCAGATAGGTGCCGCCGTCATGGGCGAGGAAGGCTTCGACTACGACGCCATCCTGTTGCACTACTATCAGGGAGCCGAAATCAAGAAAGTATATAAATAAGAGAAGTTAAGAAGTTAAGGAGTTAAGGAGTTAAGGAGTTAAGACAATAGCTTTTGTGGACTTGAAATTAAACATTAAACATTAAATATTTCCTCAAGGCATTTGTCTTAACTCCTCTGCGACCGAAGGGAGCGATAACTCCTTAACTCCTTTAACTCCTAAAAAAACATTTCAAAAAAAGTGGCAACAAATAAAAACAGCAGGAGTCCCTGGGCTTGGATTCCAACCTTATATTTTGCAGAAGGACTGCCCAACATCATTGTCACGGGTCTTTCTGTCGTAATGTACATGCAGATGGGACTCACCGACTCTGAGGTGGGCCTCTACACAGGCTGGCTGGCCCTGCCATGGGTCATCAAACCCCTGTGGAGTCCGTTCATCGACTTGCTGAAGACCAAGCGCTGGTGGGTGCTCACCATGCAGGCGCTCATCGGAGCAGCCCTGGCAGGCATCGCCTTCTCCATCCCCACGGCATTCTGGTTTCAGGCCACGATGTGCTTCTTCTTCCTCATCGCCTTCTGCAGCGCCACGCACGACATCTCTGCCGACGGATTCTACATGATTGAGCTCGACGGGCACAACCAGACCAAGTATGTGGGTCTGCGCAACACCTTCTACCGACTTGCCATCATCTTCGTCAACGGCGTCTTAGTGTCGCTGGCAGGCGTCCTGCAGGTAGTGTTCCGCAACCAGATACGCTTCTCGTGGGCGCTGATATTCTATGGCCTGGCAGGCATCTTCATCGCGCTGTGGCTCTATCACAGCCGTTTCATGCCGCGTCCTGCCGACGATGTGCAGACCGAACGGAGCGTGGGCGAAGTGGCTCATGAACTGAAGAACATGTTCGGCACGTTCTTCCAGAAGTTCCCCGTCAAGGAAACCATCTGCGTCATGCTCTTCCTCCTGCTCTATCGATTCCCCGAGGCCCTGCTCAACACCATGACCAAGACCTTCATCCTCCGCCCCAACTCACAGGGCGGACTGGGACTCTCGCCCCAGGAATATGGCTTCGCCAATGGCACCGTCGGACTCATCGGACTCCTCCTGGGCGGCATCATCGGCGGCATCCTGGTGAGCCGCGACGGCATGAAGAAGTGGCTGTGGCCCATGGTCATGGCGATCACGCTGCCCGATGCTGTCTACATCTTCCTGAGCTACTCGCTCAACTCCAACCTCATCGTGGTTTCCTCCTGTCTGTTTGTCGAGCAGTTCGGCTATGGCTTGGGCTTCACCGTCCTCACCCTCTACATGCTCTTTTACAGCCAGGGCAAGTTCAAGACCTCCCATTATTCCATCTGTACGGGCATTTCCTATCTCGGCCTCATGCTTCCCGGCATGCTCTCGGGCTATCTCAAGGACATGGTGGGTTATCGCCTGTTCTTCATCATCGTCATGGCGTGCTGCACCATCACCTTCGTAGTCACCGCCTTCCTCAAGATCGACCCCGACTTCGGAAAGAAAGAACCCATTCCCCTCGATGCCGAGGAAGAAGAGGAAGAATAAGGGGAGTAATTCCCATAAGAAAAGGCCGCCGAGAATCGTCTCTGCGGCCTTTTCTTGTTAAAGTATTATAAAACATTCGTCTCTGCCATTGTGATATCATTTTAATATCATATTTTTGCGATATCAAAATGATATCAACATAAACAGTAAAATATGGAAAATAAGGAATTTGCATTTCAGGGCAAGACCATAAATGGCATCCTGATGTTAGTGATCAACCTTCTCGTCTTCCTGACAGGAATAGGAATGTTTGTATTGACTTGCCTGTCAGAAGAAACATGGCAGGCCTGTGTATGCGGCATCAGCAGCGCAGTGCTCCTCATCCTGAGCATCATCTGCGTTTGCGGTTTTATCCTCGTAGAGCCAGGACAGGCACGCGTACTGCTTTTCTTCGGTAAGTATCGTGGTACGTTTACCCAGCCAGGTTACTATTGGCTGAATCCGTTTATCAGTCAGAAAAAACTCTCGCTCCGAGTGCGCAACCTCGATGCCGAACCCATCAAGGTGAACGACAAGACGGGCAACCCCATCATGATCGGCATGGTATTGGTATGGAAACTGAAAGATACCTATAAAGCCATTTTCGAGATCGACACCCAGACGATGGCAGAAGGTTCTGTCGGCCAGGCTGGCGTCGGAGCCTCTGCCGCACAGGTAATGAATATGCTGGGCCGTTTCGTTCAGATTCAGGCAGATGCAGCTCTCAGACAGGTGGCAGGACAGTATGCCTACGACGATGACGAGGACGACAACAGCAGCAAGAAAACGCTTCGTGATGGAAGTGACGAAATCAACAAGGAGTTGGAGGCTCGCATCGACGAGCGTTTGGCGATGGCAGGCATCGAGGTAGTAGAGGCTCGCATCAACTATCTGGCTTATGCTCCGGAGATTGCCGCCGTGATGCTTCGTCGTCAGCAGGCTTCGGCCATCATCTCTGCCAGAGAGAAGATTGTGGAAGGCGCTGTCTCGATGGTGAAAATGGCATTGCAGAAACTGAGCGACGAGGAAGTAGTCGAGCTGGACGACGACAAGAAGGCTGCCATGGTCAGCAACCTGCTCGTAGTGCTCTGTGGTGACGATACCGCCCAGCCTGTGGTGAATACGGGTACATTGAATCATTAACAGCATGGCTAAAAAAGAGACAACTACCAAAAGTTTTATATTACGCATCGATTCGGAAACGATGAGTGCCATTGAAGCATGGGCTGCTGACGAGTTCCGCTCCACCAACGGCCAGTTGCAATGGATCATCTCCGAAGCGCTGCGCAAAGCAGGCAGACTGCCTAAGAAAAAGAAAACTGCAACGAATACTTAACTGAAGTTTCACATGCATGGAAGTTATAGAAGTTAAATAAAATTTGAATCAAATGAAAAACAAACTGTTGCATTTTGCGCTCGACCTGTTCAGTGCCAGCGATGACGAGGAGCAGGACAGCATCTTCGCACAAGTCAAGATTTATCGCACAGCAAGTGTCAGAATTTTCGAGTACATCATCGGAATCCTGTTGCTTGCCATTTGGCTCCTCATCATCAGAAACATCATCCATGCCGCAGCCGAGGAATGGCAGTCTTACCTTATCGTCGCCATCGTCGGCACAGTCAGCGTTGGTCTCAGCTTCCGTCACAGCTATCATCCATCGGCCTACGATCTGCCATTCGTCAAGATAGTCAACGCCCGGCAAGTACGCTGCCTGTCGCTTTGCGGTCGCCTGCAGTCTGTTGTTTTTGCACTCTTCTTTATATGGGGCGGCTGTGCGGAATGGATAGAAGTGAGCGAGAGCATCTTCTTAGGCGGAATGATAACATGCTTAGCCCTTTTGGTTCTGAATTGCACATTCTTTACCTACAAGATATACAAGTTGCGAAACCTGGTAGAAGTAGAAGCCCCCTCGCCCACTATCCGGAACGAGAAACTCCTCATCGTCGGCACATTGGTGTTGTCCATAGCTGTAGGGTTCGGAGTACATTATATTCCGTTCTGGGACAGTCTGCCTGGTCTGCTAAGTGGATTTTTGAGGGGCTTAGTCTCCATAGCCCTGATTGCCGGCATCATCTGGGCTGGCAACAGATTCTTCGGCCTTTTCCGCGAAATAGACAAAGAGAGTTCTGATTCGCCCGACAAACAATAACACCCTCCCAACACAAAATGCTGTCATCGGTCAGGTCAGAGAACCCGTCAGATGGCAGCATTTTTTCATTCTCAGCATCAAAGACCCGAGAAATAAGTCTTCAGCGCCGCTACATATTCCTGCATGGCCTGTCGGCCAGCCTCAGTCATTCGGCAGACTGTTCTCGGCTTGGAGCCCGAGCCGTCAGTCTCCTTCTCGATATAGCCAGCCGAGGCAAGTTTGTCCAACTGCACACTCAGGTTGCCCGCTGTAGCCTCCGTTTTCTCCTTCAGATACACGAAGTCGGCTTCTTCAGCACTCAGCAACACCGACATGATGGCAAGTCTCAACTGACTGTGTAATAGAGGATTCAGTTCCTGCATCATTTACGCTGTTTTTTTGATTGATAGTTCAGATAATGTCCTGGCGCGACAAGCGTTATCGCCGAGGAAACCGCCATCAGCATCGGCCATGCCAGGCTAATCACTGCGCCCGTGCATAAGTCATGCAGGAAGCCCACTCCCATCATGACACCTATCAAGCCGCACAGCTTCAGCAACTCTTCCTTCAGAATGGTGCCGGTGCAGTAGGTTCCTATACCGGGCAGCAACAATCCCAGCAGAAACATTCCCGACCAGCCTTCCATCTCGGCCCAATACCCGAGACTGTAAACGGCATAGGCGGCAAACACACCTGCCAGGCACGCCCAGATGCTGTTGATACTCTTCGAGGTGTACGTAGAAGGCGCATTCTTTTTCTTCCTTCCAGCTATCAGCGTGGCGGCGCCACCCAAAACGGGAATGCCCAAGTAGAGCCATCCCCAGGCTCCAGGACCTGTATATGCCGCAACAAAGACGGCAAGCGACACGACCATACACACATAACCCCAAATCAGGAACGTATTGCCCGAACCTACTGTCGAATCCCTTCTTGTCTGCTCTATCATCTGGTTGATGAGCTCAAGGCTCTCCTGCTCAGAAATCTTCTTTTCTTCCATTTTTCTTTTAGTTTGCGACTCCTTATATAATAAAGGAGTCCGGTTGAACACTTAGTTTATTTTATAAACCACATCACTCTTCACAATCATGATTTCGGGCACAAAGATAACATAGTTTATTTTATAAACCAAACTTTTTCCCTCAAAAAAACAAATATTTAACTTTAGTTTACAAAATAAACCATTCCCCTTCATTTGCAGCAGAGTGTTATTTTCTCCTCTTCTCATAGCATGAAAAGTAGTTTCTTCTTGACCAAGAAGGCTGTTGGTTATAACTTACAACGACCGAAGGGAGTGATAACTTATGAACTTGCTAAAGTTCAGTAAATATAAAAACATGTTCATCTTTTGTGTTTTGTAAGTTTTATTTACTACATATTCACTCTTAAAACTTGCTATTTTATGATTGTATATTTATACATTTCGTTCTTGGGCTTTATTTTGCATTTTTATGCATGAAAATAATTCTTTTATATTATGGATAAATATCCATATTTCACAGATGAAATCTGCATAAACACTACAAAACCTTTGGTTTTTGTTCATTTTTTCATCCTGGCACAGCAAACATCATTGCATAACGGAGAGGGAGAAACAGTTTCCTACTCTTCATCATTTCCTTGCTTTTGCAAGAGGATTGACAGATAAAATGTAATTTATTTTATCTTGCTTTGTTTAGGGTGATTCCGGTCAAAGTGGTCAAAGTGGTCATGGTCAAAGTGGTCAAACTCGAAATCTGATGAGAGAAGAAAGTTCTAAAGATAGTATATATAAATAATATACATTATTTATATATACTATCTTTAGGCGAGAAAAATACTTTCAAAAATCGAGTTTGACCACTTTGACCATGACCACTTTGACCACATTTGTATTATTTCCAAAAGTTTACAATGTAGTGCAACGGATATAATACGCAAAAAATCGAAGTTTGCGTATTCCACACATAATCAGCAACTTACAGTACTGTTTCTTGTCATTTTTTGACCTGTTTTGTTTAACAAGTTACCCCCGTTTTTGAACAAACAGCCGAAAAATGCTGTATCTTTGCAGAAGAAAAGCAGCACTCGACAATTTGAAAGCAAGCTTTCATTGCGCTCGTTTGCATTTTCTTTGCACCGTCAACCAATGAAAGTGCTCAGGGAGCCTCGCAGGAGGCATCTATTACGACCAAGGGCGGTCACAATAGACGACAGGCGCCGGTCATCTATTAAGACCCAAAAGGTGGCACTATCGGGCAGCTGACAATGTATTAAACTATCATTCAAAAACCTACAGAACTATGATTAATTACAGCATCGTAAAGCGCAGCGTGAACGCAAACCTCATTGAAATCAACCAGGCAAAGTCACGCATCAATCAGGCAAAGAAGGAGGGCAAGACTCCGCAGCCAGCCGACCTCGCACTCGTGAAGACCGAGAAGCAGAACGCCTTCGCCGTCGCACAGTACACCGGAGTGATGAACATCGACAAGTTCTCCCGCCACATCTCAAGCCACGGCAGCGTGTACAGCAGGGCAGACATCGCAGCCATCCTCTATCTCACCGTCGACTGTATGCGAGAGCAGTTGCTTGAGGGCAAGAAGATCCGCCTCGGCGACCTCGGTGACTTCTCCGTTTCTCTCTCCAGCAAGGGTGTAGAGGACCCCAACGCCTTCAATGCTCAGAACATCACTGGTGTGAAGGTGATCTGGGAGCCAGGCGCAGAGTTCAAGTCACTCCGTGACGACGCAGAGTTCAACCTCGTTGCATCCCGTGACGCACAGGCAGCCGTCATCAAGGCCATCAAGCAGGGCAAGGACAACGTAGACATCAGCAAGCCTGCCTCTCCATCTACTGGCGGCACTACCGAAGGCGGCGGTTCTCAGACTGGCAGCGGCTCTCAGACCGAAGGCGGCGGCACTGGTGACGGAGAATAATTTTTGACCTGTACGGTTGAAGCTCTTAGCCCAGGATTGTTATGGACACAAGCAGCACGCCAAGCTCATAGCCCAGGATTGTTATGGTCACAAGCAGCACGCCCTGAAGGGGCAGAAGCTCTTAGCCCAGGGCAGCGCCCTGGGTATAAGAGCAATCAGCAAGGCGCCCTGTAAGGGCGACAGATTTGCGTCCAAAACAACCCAGGGCGCTGCCCTGGGCTAAGAGCTTCTGCCCTTTCAGGGCGTATTGGGTAATTTCAACCGTACAGGTCGACATTCTTGACAAAACAAAAAATATTCTTGACAAAACAAAAAATATTCTTGACAAAACAAAAATAAAATCTTCTTGACAAAACTTTGATAAATACTTATATTGATGAAAACATTCTATGTCTCGCTCATTCTTTCCATCCTTCTTCTCGTAGGTGGATTTCTGAGCCCTCCATTAGGAACAATCGACAGCAGTGTCCTTTCCGCCGTAGGACTTCTCTTTGCATTCGCCACTCTTGCCCAGCTTCCCCAAATGCTTGCAGCCATTGCCCAGGGTCGCACCTTCCGCCTCACCAAGGGCGACTTGACAGCAGAGGTGACAAGCAACTCTGGTGAAACGTGACAGGAAAATCTAATACAATCAGGCTCGCTCCATAAGGGGTGAGCCTGATTTATTTTAGTCATTAGTCATTTTCGACTTTGGAAGCCATCTTTGACAGACAGGAACAAAAAGGCATAAAAAAGCGGAGCACGATTTCACAACCACACTCCGCGCAAACTTAAACAACCAATAAAAGAAATAGATTGATCGTTCATTTTCTGTTCTGTATCTGATCAAGAGTTAACAGCGCACTCCGCTACGCACGGCGGAGTGCAGCCGTTTGAAATGTTATGGCATTATCGGATGAACAGGAGCTCACGATACTTAGGCAGCGTCCAGAGCTCGTCGGCTACGGTGAGCTCCAGTTTGTCTATCTGATAACGGATCTCCTCCATCTTTGGAGCCACCGTGTCGTGGTAAGCGATAGCCTTGTCGTGCTCGCTCTCGATTTTGTTGGCCACCTTGCGGGCATTGACCAACTCCTCGACACCAGTCTCGATGATCTGTGTGCGCTCGGCTATCTTCTTGATGATGTTGATGTTGCGGGCGGTGAGCTTCTTGCCCTCGTCCTCGCCGAAGATGTCGATCATGTTCTCCACATTCTTTGCCAACTGGCTCTGATAGTGGGTGGCGACAGGGATGATATGGTTCATGGACAGGTCGCCCATCACACGGGCCTCGATCTGTATCTTCTTGGTGTAGGTCTCCCACTTCACCTCGTTGCGGGCCTCGAGCTCGTTCTTCTTCATCACGCCCATGCTCTCGAACATCTCGATGGATGCTGGGTCGAGATAGCGCTCGAAGATCTTAGGACAGCTCTTCTCGCAGTCGAGACCGCGCTTGGCAGCCTCTTCCACCCACTCGTCGCTGTAACCGTTGCCGTCGAAACGGATAGGCTTGCAGGCCTTGATGTCCTGGCGAACGATGTCGATGATGGCTGAGGTCTTGTCCTCGCCCTTGGCGATGAGTGCGTCGACACGCTTCTTGAAGTCGGTGAGAGCTTCGGCTACTGCGGTGTTCAGCACGATCATGGCTGAGGCACAGTTGGCCTCGCTACCTACAGCACGGAACTCGAAGCGGTTGCCGGTGAAGGCAAATGGTGAGGTACGGTTGCGGTCGGTGTTGTCTATCATCAACTCAGGAATCTCAGGAATGTCGAGCTTCATGCCCTGCTTGCCAGCCATGACGAAGAGGTCTTTCTTATCTGCCTTCTCGATATGGTCGAGCAGGTCGGTGAGCTGCTTGCCAAGGAAGGAGGAGATGATGGCTGGTGGTGCCTCGTTGGCGCCCAGACGATGAGCATTGGTGGCACTCATGATGGATGCCTTGAGCAGACCGTTGTGACGGTATACGCCCATGAGGGTCTCGGTGATGAAGACTACGAAACGAAGGTTGTCCTCTGGTGTCTTGCCTGGACCATGGAGCAGGATGCCGGTATCGGTAGAGAGACTCCAGTTGTTGTGCTTACCCGATCCGTTGATGCCTGCGAAGGGTTTCTCGTGCAGCAGGACACGGAATCCGTGATGGCGTGCCACCTTCTTCATCAGGCTCATGAGGAGCATGTTGTGGTCGACAGCCAGATTGGTTTCCTCGAAGATTGGTGCCAGCTCAAACTGGTTGGGCGCTACCTCGTTGTGACGTGTCTTGCAAGGGATGCCGAGTTCGAGTGCCTGTATCTCGAGGTCTTTCATGAAGGCCTGTACGCGCTCGGGGATGGCTCCGAAGTAATGGTCGTCCATCTGCTGGTTCTTGGCTGAGTCGTGACCCATCAGGGTGCGGCCCGTAAGCATCAGGTCGGGACGGGCTGCATAGAGGCTTTCGTCGACGAGGAAGTACTCCTGCTCCCAACCCAGGTTGGAAATGACTTTCTTCACATCGGGATTGAAGTAGTGGCATACGTCGGTGGCTGCCACGTTGACGGCATGGAGTGCACGGAGCAATGGTGCCTTGTAGTCGAGTGCCTCACCGGTGTAGGAGATGAAGACTGTAGGAATACAGAGTGTATCGTCGATGATGAATACTGGCGATGTAGGATCCCAGGCAGAATAGCCACGTGCCTCGAAGGTGGAGCGGATACCGCCTGATGGGAATGAGGAGGCGTCTGGCTCCTGCTGTACGAGCAACTTGCCTGAGAACTGCTCTATCATACCGCCCTTGCCGTCGTGCTCGATGAAGGCATCGTGCTTCTCGGCTGTGCCCTCGGTAAGAGGCTGGAACCAGTGTGTGTAATGGGTTACGCCATTCTCGTCGGCCCACTGCTTGATGCCCTTGGCCACGGCGTCGGCGATGTTGCGGTCGAGTCGTGCGCCATTGTCGATTACGTCTACCAGTTTCTCATAAACATTGGCTGGCAGATACTTGTACATCTTCTGTCGGTTGAATACCTTCTTGCCGAAGAACTCACTGGGTCGCTCACCGGGAGCTGCCACTTCAGCTGGCTTTCTCTTGGAAGCCTCTGATACGGCTTCAAATCTTAAATTGCTCATACCTTTATATATTTTATGTTGAATTATTTTACTGATTACTCTTTCCCCATCCACTTGGCGATTCGCTGCATCGCCTCGCGGCAGTCGTCGTGCTCGCCAAAGGCGGTGAGACGGATGTAGCCTTCGCCCGAAGGACCGAATCCTACGCCCGGGGTGCACACCACGCTGGCTCCATAGAGCATCTCTTCGAAGAACTTCCAGCTGGGGGTGTTGCCAGGGGTCTTCACCCAGAGATAAGGTGCATTCTCGCCGCCGTAGACGCGGAAACCGAGGCGCTGAAGCTCTGCCCGCATGTAGTGGGCGTTCTCCATATAGTAGGCGATGGTGGCCTTCACCTGCTCCTTGCCCTCGGGGGTGTAGATGGCTTCGGCTGCGCGCTGACTGATGTAGCTGGTACCATTGAACTTGGTGCACTGGCGACGGTCCCAGATGGGGTTGAGTGCTACTTCCTCGCCACTCAGTGTCTTGGCCTTCAGCTCTTTGGGCACGATGGTGTAACCGCATCTCACACCCGTGAAGCCTGCCGTCTTGGAATAGCTGTGGAACTCTATCGCCACCTTGCGGGCGCCTCTGATCTCATAGATGGAGTGTGGTATCTCGGGATCGGTGATGTAGGCCTCGTAGGCTGCGTCGTAGAGGATGATGCTCTCATTCTTGATGGCATAGTTCACCCACTTGCGAAGCTCGTCCTTGGTGATGACGGTGCCGGTGGGATTGTTGGGATAACAGAGGTAGATCATGTCTACACGGTGGTCGGGAATCTGGGGTGTGAAGTCGTTGCCTTCATTGCAGGGCATGTACACCACATTGCTCCAGTGTCCATTCTCGAAGACACCCGCGCGTCCTATCATCACATTGCTGTCGATGTAGACAGGATAAATGGGGTCGGTGACGCCGATGTTGTTGTCCCATCTCAGTATCTCCTGTATGTTGCCGGTGTCGCTCTTGGCTCCGTCATTGACAAACACCTCGTTGACATCGAGATGGATGCCGCGTGGCAGGAAGTCGTTCTTGATAATCGCCTCGCGGAGGAAGTCGTAGCCTCGCTCAGGACCGTAGCCTCGGAAGGAAGCCTGCACTGCCATCTCTTCCACTGCTTTGTGCATGGCCTGGATAACGGCCGGACAGAGAGGCTGGGTCACGTCGCCAATGCCCAAACTGATGACTCGCTGCTTGGGGTGCGCTATCTTGTAGGCGTTCACCTTCTTGGCGATGTCGGCAAAGAGATAATTGCCGGGAAGCTTCAGGAAATGTTCGTTTACTAATGCCATATTCTTATTCTCCTTTTATTATGTATATTTAAGTTTGCCGTAATTTTTGTTCTTCACTCTTCATTCTTCATTCCCCGGCAGGGGAATTTCTCCCTCGAAGGCGAAGGCTGTCGGGCCTGTCATGTAGACATGGTCGTCGGCCTCGCTGTATTCGATCTGGAGCGTTCCGCCATCCATCACTATGTTGCTCTTCCGGCTGGCACGTCCTGTGAGGAAGGCTGCCACAGCCGTGGCGCAGGCGCCTGTTCCGCAAGCCATCGTGATGCCGCTGCCCCGTTCCCATACCCGGGTGCGGATGGTGTCGGCATCGGTGAGCTGCGCGAACTCGATGTTGCAGCGCTGGGGAAATGCCTCGTTGTATTCGAGCAGCCTGCCGTAATGCGCGATGTCGATGGTGTCGATGTCATCGACAAAGGTTACGAAGTGAGGATTGCCCATGCAGACATAGGTGCCTTCGAAGATGCGCTCGTCGGCGGCAAGCACCGAAGGGCCTACGAACTGTTCCTGGTTCTGGAGTAATGGCTTCAGCATGTCTACCGTCACCGATTCCACCTCATTGCCATCCTGAATATGCAGTTTCAGTATCTTGACACCCGAAAGGGTTTCCAACCGAATGGTGTCCTTGTGGGTGAGTCCTTTCTCGTAGAGATATTTTCCGATACAACGACTGGCATTGCCGCACATCATGGCTTCGGAGCCGTCGGCATTGAATATGCGCATCGAATAGTCTGCACGTCTGCCGTCGTGGGGCTTGCCTATGAGAACCAGTCCGTCGCTGCCTATTCCTGTATGGTAAGCACTCCAGGCTATGGCGGCTTTCTCGGGATCGGGAATGTCGTAGAGCTGTGTGTCGACGTATATGTAGTCGTTGCCGGCTCCCTGCATCTTGGTGAAATGAACTGTTCTTCTCATATTGCGTTGTTGTTTGCCTTTTTGTTCTACTTCTTGTTATTGCTTGACTTTTTGTTATATTATCCGCCGTTTCAATAACTTTTTGTTTCTTTTCGTGTACAAAGATACGACATTTTGTTTTCTTATCCGTATTTTTTCATGCAAAATAAATCTAAAAATATACTCATTCTTACAGTTTGCTATCTATGGACGGTGTTTTAATTACAATTTATCACCATTGAAAGCTCCCGTCATGATAGTTTGCTCTTGTTTTCGTGTTTCGTGGTTTCATCTTCGTGCTTTTTCATGGCTTCCTGCTGTCATGATGCAAAACGTCACCTCCTTTATACAGAAAGTAGCACTCCACTCGCGCATACATAATAGAAACTTTCGATTTTGCAAGTTTTCCCCACACGCCCTGAAGGGGCAGAAGCTCTTAGCCCAGGGCATCGCCCTGGGTAATTACGGCAGCAAACCTGTCGCCCTGTAAGGGCAAAAGCTTTAAAATACCGGACAATATACAAAGCTTTTGCCCTTACAGGGCGCCTTTCTGATTGTCATTGTACCCAGGGCGATGCCCTGGGCTAAGAGCTTTTGGGCCTTCAGCCCGTACTTAAACCACTTGCGAAACTTGAGTCAAAGAATTATTCCTCATGAACCTCGCTCAGCATCTTCTCTATGAGGCGGGGAACACCATAACTGTCTATTTCCGACTCGGGAATCCAGATGTAATCGGGAGGAAGGAGCGGACGACGAGAAACCTCGAGAAGATAGAAGTCGGCAAGAAGAATGCGATGGGTGAGAACATGCTTCACACCCTGCGACAGAAGACGAAGATGAGCATCTGGTGCACCGCAGTCCAACTGCCGCAACAACTCGGCAGGCGTGGCAGCATGGGCGCCGTCGGGAAGCGAGGCATTGAAAGGCTCCCACAACCCCTGCCAGATATCGCCCTCGCCCCTGCGATGAATGGCGGTAAACGCCTGCGAGGAAGCCGACTCCCTACACCTTATATATATATAGGCGAGACGGCGCGTCTTGATCTGAAGCTTGCGTTGCTTCACGGGCAACTCCTCTACCCTGCCCGTGCGGAAAGCCTCACAGCTCTCCATCAGCGGACAATCGGAACAACGGGGCGACAGAGGCGTGCACTGCAAGGCACCAAAATCCATGATGCCCTGATTGTAGGCTGAGACCTCGGAAGGAGGCAGGAGCGACTGAGCCAAGGCTGCAAACTCCTTCTTGCCCTGGGTGGAGTTGATGGGGGTGGAGATGCCAAAGTGGCGCGACAGCACTCGATACACGTTGCCGTCCACCACTGCCGCCCTGATGCCGAAAGCAAAGGAGGCAATGGCTGCTGCGGTGTAGTCGCCCACTCCCTTCAGCTGTCTGATGCCTTCGAGCGTGGAGGGAAACTGTCCCAATGCCACTATCTGACGGGCAGCGGCATGCAGGTTGCGGGCACGCGAATAGTAGCCCAAGCCCTGCCAGAGCCTCAGCACCTCGTCCTCGCTCGCCGAAGCCAAAGCCTCGACAGTGGGAAAATGGCGCATAAACCGCTCCCAGTATTCCCATCCCTGGGCGATACGCGTCTGCTGCAATATCACCTCGCTCAGCCAGATGGGGTAAGGGTCGGTGGTGTCGCGCCAAGGCAAAGCCCTGCCGTTATCGCGAAACCATGAAAGAATCGCATAAGAAAAAGTTGTATTCGACACCATAACCACTCGCTTTTATTTACTTATTGAACTTCAGCAAGTTCTTACTTACCTTTTTACTTTTTTACCTTTTTACTTTTTTACCTTTAAAAATTACGGCTGGCACAGCAATGCGCACACCCTGTCCTGAAAACGGCGGGCATTGACGGCATGCATGATGCCATTGTTGAGAATGACGAAACACAGGTCGTGCCCGTTGGCTGCCGTACAATAGCCGGCAAGGGTGATGATGCCTGTCAGCGTGCCCGTCTTGGCCCGCACGTTGCCGCTTGCCGAAGTGCCACGCATTCGCTTCCTCAGCGTGCCGTCGATGCCGGCAATGGGCAGAGAGGGACGAAGATGAGGATAAATGTTCTCGTTGAGATAAGCATAACGCAGGAGCTGACATTCCTGTTCGGCACTGAGATAATTGTAGAGCGAGAGGCCCGAGCCGTCGGCCAACCTGCAGCGCGAGGCATCCAGTCCGAGCTTGCGCAGGAGCTGTCGCTCCACGCTGCGCGCACTCTTGGCGCTGGCAGGACGGTTGCCCGTAGAGGCTGCTATCTGATAATACATACTCTCGGCATAGAGATTGTCGCTCTCCTTCATCATCTTGTGCATGATCTGATCCATGGTGTGGAAGCGCGTGCACACCGAAAAGGCGCTCTCAGGACAGCGTTTCACCTGAGGCGTGTCGGTCTCGAGCACGATGCCTGCATCCTTCAGCCTGTCGACGAAACGATCCATAAACCCGTCCTTTCGGGCAAAGACCAAAGGCGAAAGCACAGGATTGTCGTCGTCCCAGCACCAGCCCTCGCCCAGGAGATCGGCGTCCTTCATCGAGCGGTCGGCATAGATGCTGCCACGGATGGTGTCGACACCCATGTCCTGCAGACTGCTCACAAAAGCCCGCATGTCGTCGTTGTTGAATCGCGGATCCATGCCGCCCACGCAGTACACGTCGCCCTGGAGCACGCCCTCCTCTATCTTGCCCGTGTACTTGAGCTGCGTCTTAAACTGATAAGAGCCGCCCAACCTGTCGAGGGCTGTGATGGCTGTGAGCAGCTTCATCGTGCTGGCAGGACGCATGAGCTGACGCTCGCGATGGCGATAGATGCACGAGTCGGCCTGCAAGTCCCACACCATGATGGCAACCTGCGAAGTCTCGAACATATCGTTCTGTAAGAGACGGTCGAGCCCCTGCCTTACATTTTCGGGCCAAGGCAGGCGCAAGTTGCCGGCTGTGATGGAATCGACAGCCAACGAGTCGGCAGCTAAGGAGTCGGCACAGAGTGTGTCTGCCGCCGCCTCGCTTTCGTCCCTGTCCTCTACTACTTCCTCCTCGCCCGCCACCAAGGGCGCAGCGCTCTTCTTCACGTTCTGTGCTCCTACAGGAAGCGAAAGCATCGCCACCATGCAGAGCAACCAAATATATCTGTATTTCATTCTTTTATCTTGTAATGTTCTTTTTATTTTTTTCAGGAGTTAAGGAGTTATCGCTCCCTGCGGTCGCTGAGGAGTTAAGACCTTTCCCCAATTCTCTCCGCTATTGCCTTTTTCATTCCCTCCTCGTTGTCGGGCTGAACCGTCACCATGTTGCCAGCTCCGTATTCGATGAGCAGGCAGTGGTCGAGACCGAAGAAGCACCGTATGCTCTCCACCCTCACCACATCGCACAACGGCACATTGCGGTTCGTGGAGAAACGTCCCTCGTCGATGATAAGGAAGTCCATCTCCTCGTCGCGGTCGATGGGTTTCACACGGCGGATGGTGTACGTGGTATGCAGAATGCGCTCTATCATCCCCACGATGACGATAGCCACCAAGATGCCCAGAATCGCCGCCTTGACCCAAAAGAAATATACGGCCAAAGCCGTGAAAAGCCCCATGCCCAAACGCACTGGAAGCGTGATACGCTTATGAAATGTTCTGTCTCTCATTGTCATTTTCTACAAAAAAACACTGCAAAATTACAAAAAATATGGCTTTTAATGCTCACTTTAAAGATAAATTATTACTTTTGCAAACAATTAGGATAAAATCCATTAAATTAGTTTAAAGTAAACTCAATGGTTTATAAGTATGATTTTCTGATTATCGGTGCAGGAGTCGCCGGTATGAGTTACGCCCTGAAAGTGGCCAGAGCGCATAAAGGTAAAGTGTGCATGATCTGCAAGACATCGCTCGACGAAGCCAACACATCATTCGCACAGGGAGGCGTCGCCTCAGTCACCAACCTCGAAGTGGACAACTTCGACAAACACATCCAGGATACAATGATTGCTGGCGACTACATCAGCGACTACAAAGCCGTGCAGCAGGTTGTCACCAAAGCACCCGAACAGATCAAGGAGCTGGTGCAGTGGGGTGTCAACTTCGACAAGCAGCAGGACGGCAAGTTCGACCTTCACCGCGAGGGAGGACACAGCGAGTTCCGCATCCTGCACCATGCCGACGACACGGGAGCCGAGATTCAGCGCGGACTGATGGAAGCCGTGCGCAGCAATCCTGACATCGACATCAAGGAAAATCATTTCGCTGTCGAGATTATCACACAGCACCACTTAGGCGCACGCGTCACACGCCGCACTCCTTACATCAACTGCTACGGAGCCTATGTGCTCAACCCCGAGACCCAGAAGGTGGACACCTATCTGAGCAAGGTGACAGTGATGTGCACAGGCGGCTGCGGAGCTGTCTATCAGACCACTACCAACCCCGTGATCGCCACGGGCGACGGCGAGGCTATGGTCTATCGTGCCAAGGGAACAGTGGCCGACATGGAGTTCGTACAGTTCCACCCCACAGCCCTCTTCCACCCAGGCGAGACTCATCCTGCCTTCCTCATCACCGAAGCCATGCGTGGCTATGGCGGCATCCTGCGCCTGCCCAACGGCGAGAGCTTCATGGAGAAATACGACAAGCGATTGAGTCTGGCTCCACGCGACATCGTGGCACGTGCCATCGACAAGGAGATGAAGAAGCACGGACTCGACCACGTATGCCTCGACGTCACTCACAAGAATCCCGAAGAGACCAAGCACCACTTCCCCAATATCTATGCCAAGTGCCTGAGCATCGGCATCGACATCACCAAAGACTACATTCCCGTACGTCCGGCAGCCCACTATATGTGCGGCGGCATCAAGGTCGACCTCAACGGCTGTTCGAGCATCAACCGCCTGTATGCTCTGGGCGAATGTTCGTGCACGGGTCTGCACGGCGGCAACCGTCTGGCAAGCAACTCGCTCATCGAGGCTGTGGTCTATGCCGACACAGCTGCCAAGCACAGCATCGAGCATGTCGACGAGTACGACTTCAACGAAAAGGTGCCTGCATGGAACGATGAGGGAACACTGACCAACGAGGAGAAAGTGCTCATCACACAGAGCGTCAAGGAAGTGGGCGAATGCATGAGCAACTACGTGGGCATCGTGCGCAGCGACCTCCGACTGAAACGTGCCTGGGACCGACTCGACCTGCTGTACGAGGAGACCGAGAACCTCTTCAAGCGTGTCAAGGTAAGCAAGGAGCTCTGCGAGCTTCGCAACATGATCAACGTGGGTTATCTCATCACCCGCATGGCGATAGAGCGCAAAGAGAGCCGTGGTCTCCACTACACCATCGACTATCCCGTCCACGCCTACGACAAGAAATAAGCAGAGGAGTCGAAGCTGCTCGGGGAAGTTAGAGAAGTTACTTAAGAACAATATATATATAGGGGCGAACTGCACTTAGCAGTCTCGCCCCTAATTTGTTTTTACAACACTGCAACAGACACAATTCATCCATATCTATTGTTTTGTCACACCACCTCGCTTTTGTAGCACAATCATCTTCATTTCATTACAATAAACATGCGTTTTATAACAAAACGTAAGATAATCAGGTACAAGAAATACAATTTTTCCTGTATTTTCTTGCATGTTTTAAAAAATTTAACTACCTTTGCCGCACATTTATTTGACATTCGTTAATATGTACGAGGGTGAGACGAAAGACAAAACAATGTTCACATAGAGAATACTTATACAATTATTTTTCCCTCTAAAGAGATTATCAACATGAGAAAGAGAGTTTTGAGCCTTGCTCTGCTCTGTTGCTTTGCCCCCCCATTTGGGCTTATCCATGCAGCCGAGACTGAGCAAGCAGAATTCTTGGTTTTAAAGATGGCCGACTCCAAGACGGCAGAGTTCAAGCTAAGTACGCGACCCGTCATCGCTTTTTCTGATGACAAGTTGCAGATTACATCCGATGAGATTTCCACCGACTATCCACAGAGCGATGTAACCGAGTTTTATTTCACAGCCATTTCCACAGGAATTGAGGAAAAGGTAAATCCTTCCACCATGAGTTTTAGTTACACCGACAACGCCACTATCCGCATCAGCGGCTCAGCGGCTGGCGAAGCTGTGCTCTACGATGCCAACGGCAAGCTGCTACAGCGACAGAAGGTAAGCGGAGGAAACGCCACCATCAATGTGGACTCTTACGCACCGGGTGTGTATATTCTTAATCTGACCAACGAACATTCCTTTAAAATCATCAAGAAATAATGAAGAAAACTTTACTTTTATTCACATGCCTTCTTGCCTTCATAGCCATGCCTGTACTGGCACAGCAGAAAACAGTCAAGAAGCGCGTTACCTTTCAGCTCATCAAAAAGCGTGGCGCTGACGCTGCCGTAGCTGGCAAAAGAAAAGCCGCAGCCGCACAGGCTGTCACCAATATCAACAACAGTGTGCTGCTGGCTTACTATCCTGCTGCCGGCTCAGGAGTAGAAGGATACGAAAACTACTATTTGATTCTTTCGGACAAGGAAGATGTAAGCTACAATGCCAACGAAGGCCAGATCAAAGCCACAAGCGCTACTGTAGCCGAACTCGATCTTTATGCGCCAGAAGGAACAGGCATCGACCTGCCTGCAGGAACCTTCGCTGCCTCTGAAGGCAAATTGTACTACAATCCCGAACTTACTTACGTGGAGAACTTCGACGACAAGGGCAACAGCGACGGCAGTGTGGACATAACAAGCGACATCACCGTGAGCAAGGCAGAGAACGACGGAAACGTAACCTACACGCTCTCGTTCAGCGATGCCAACGGTACACAGTATTCGTACGTCGGCGATATGGTATTCAACAATATGTCAGCGGGAAGCTCTGATGTATATCCTCAGATTTCGACAGACATCAACACCACCTTCCATGGCGGTATCGGCTACTATTACGGCAACCTCATGGATTCTAAGACCGGCAACATGGTGCTCAACCTCTACGACGGAGAGTACGACACCCAGACTGGCGGAATGACAGGCAAGGGACACGACCTCGTCATCAACCTCTACAACCGTCTCTTTGGCGACCCTAAGACCGCCACTGTCGTGCCAGGCACCTATACCGTAGCACGCAACTTCAAGGTAGGCACTTTCTTCCCAGGTATGGAAATCGACTACAACGGCATGACTGTCGTAATGGGAACCTACGTGAAGCGCCGCAAGGCCGTGACAGGAATGGACACCGACTACGACTACTGCTACATCACCAACGGAACCATCACCATCGCCGACGGCGAGAAAGAGGGAACCTTCGACATTACCGTAGACTGCACCACCGACCGCGGACACAAGGTGACAGGCACAGCCAAGGGCATCTCGTTCATCTACTACGATAAGTCGGAGAAAGACGACAAGGACGTTGACTCCAACCTCGAGGAGGATGTACATCTCAAGTTCGACCGCGTGGAGAAGTCACGCATCTACTCGCTCGGCGTGCAGAACGGTGTTCAGGTATTCTCTGTCGACCTCGGTTCGCCAAGCGGCAAGGACGACCAAGACTATACTGGTGACCAGGATCTGCTGCGCATGGAATTCCAGGCAGCCGAAGGCAGCCAGTATCTTCCCGAAGGCACCTACACCCTCATGGAGGAAAGCCATCTGTGGACCAACATGTATGCTCCATTCATGATGACCCGCGGCTATTTCTACAACAACGGCGAGCGCACAGGCACACGCTACCATCACTTCCGCAAGAACCCAGACCCTGCCACCCGTCTGCCATGGGTAGTTGACAAGTGGGCAACAGTCTACTCAGGAACCGTGGGCGTAAGCAAGACCGACAACACACACTACAAGTTCGTCATCAACCTCTTCGACGGCAAAGGCTTCCAGATTACGGGCGAGTTCGATAAGGAGATGGAATACAATTACGAACCATCTTCCATCACTGGCATCGAAGGCATCAAGGCCGACTTTACCGGCAAGACCGAAATATACTCTGTTGGTGGACAACTCATGCAGACCATCGACGGCACCAAGGCTGCCAGCACCGCCAACCTGCCAAGCGGCATCTATATCGTAAAATCAAACAACAAAACCACTAAAATCGTAAAGAAATGAAAAAGTATATAGCTACAGCTGCACTCTGCCTCGCAACAGTGCTCCCCACATTCGCACAGACAAGACGCGTGATGACCGTTCACCAGAAGGATGGCACAACCAAAGTATATAAGGTAAACAGCATAGAGAACGTCACCTTTACCGACGAGACTCTCGCAACCCTCAGCAACCAGTGGGCATACAACGACGACGTGAAGGATCTCAGCAAGGTAACCATGCTGAATGCCAACGGCTCATACGAGTTCGCACTCTATGGCAGCGACAGCGATACAAAACCTGTATTCGAGCTGACCATTCCACAGAGTCTCATGGGTAAGAATATTATACTTGGCTCTGACGACGCTCAGGACGTAAAGGTGGCTTACAACGGCGAGACTCCTAAGCTGACTGGTACGCTCCAGGCTAAATTCGACAAGTTCAAGAAGAATGTCACCATCACACTTGAGGCAGAGACTGCCGACTACAGCGACCTGCGCTGCAAGTGGAGCAACGGCGCGTTCACCCAGATTTACACTGCCACCAACAGCATCAAGACCACCAATGTGAACGACGTGAAGACCTATGACGTTGCTTCTGCCCTCGTGCTCAACCCAGCCACTACAGGTGCGGCAACAACCTTCGCCTTCGGTGATGTCGAGGCTACCACAGCCGACGGTTTGCTGGCTGGCAAGATTGGCGTTGCAGTAAGCATCTCGGCTTCCAAGCTCTACAATGGAACCATCGACTTGGCTGCCGATGCCGACAGCTACACCCTGAAGTACATCGACTACGCCACACGCGTCACCTACGAGAAGGTAAAGGCCGGCACTATCACCACCGCAAAGGACAAGGACGGCAAGCTCTACATCAAGATCAACGCCACCTTCGACGACAACCGTACCATCGAGCTGGAGTATTACGGTGCAATCACTTCCGTAGAGAGCCTCGACGGAATGACTCCTGCTGTGGTAAGCAACAGCTACAAGTTGTACAACCCTGACGGAAGCATCCTTATAAACCAGGACATCTGCAAGGTGCTTTTTAAGCAAAAGAGCAACATCTACACATTCTACCTTTATGGCGGTGAGTTCTCAAGCAAATACAGCAGCGAAAAGGTAACACTGCAGGTAGATGAGAGTTTCATCAATGCTGGAACCATCAATTTGGCTGAACTGAAAGACGGCGACAACTTCCAGGTGAAATACTCAGACGTACAGTTGTATTCTCCCGATGCCAAATATGGTGGATTCAACAACACTCCAGACAACGGTACATTATCCATCAAGAAAGACGCTGCCGGCAACTATGAAATCTCACTGGATGTTGTCAACACTTATACCAACAAAAATACACCAAATGGTGCTGGTAACAAGGAGCGTTTGGTATTCAATTACAACGGAGCAGTAGAAGCATACTAATAAACAGATTAAAAAGAAAAAGTAAGAATTAAGAAATGAATAAGAAAGCCATTCTTATGGCATCATTCCTGCTTGTCGGCAGTTTCAGCTTTGCGCAGAAGCTGTCGCCAAGCACAAGCATGATGCTTCACGAAGCAAGAACAGCACAGAAGAAAGCCAAGGCAGCAAATGCTACCCCACAGACTGTCAGCGCATTCATCACCGTCAAGTCGCAGGATGCCATTGCCAAAATAGAGGCTCTGGGAGCCAAAGTGAACTCGCGCATCAGCGAGACACTCGTCACTGCCGACATGCCTCTGTCTGCCATCGAACCTATTTCCAATCTCGATGAGGTTGTTTCGGTTTCGGTAGGTACTGAGGCCAAACTGCTGATGGACAACGCCCGCAAACTGTTGGGCGTAGACGAATGTCACCAAATGACAGAGAATAATGGTCCCTACACCGGCAAAGGCGTAGTCATCGGTATCGTGGACAACGGATTCCAGTACGACCATGTAGACTTTCTCAATGCCGACAAGAGCGACACTCGCATCAAGCGCGTATGGGATCAGCACGGCACTGGCAATGCTCCCGAAGGTTTCGGCTATGGAGCTGAATACAAAACCACAGCCGAGATAAGAGCTGCAAAATATGACCTGACCAGTGGCTTCCATGCCACCCACGTATCGGGCATTGCCTCGGGCAGCGACAAGAGCACACCTTACTACGGAGTGGCTCCAGATGCCGACCTCGTGTTCGTGAGCTTCAAGAGCACCAATGCACAGATTGTAGATGGAATCAAGTATGTGTTCGACTATGCCAAGAGCGTAGGAAAGCCTGCTGTTGTCAACATCAGCCTCGGCTCACACATGGGTCCTCACGACGGAAGCTCCGACACCGATCTCTCGTTTGCCAACCTGGTTGGTCCAGGCCGCATCATCGTTGGTGCCGCAGGCAACGAAGGTCTTGACAAACTGCACGCCAGCAAGACCTTTACAGCCACCAACAAGCAAATGAAAACAATGTTTGCCTATGGCAGCGAACAGGACAACAGTTCCTACAAGCAGGCTTACGTCGACATCTGGGCCGAGAAGAACTCAAAAATTTCCGTTAAGGCTGTTGTCGTAAACACACTCAACGGTAAGATTATCGCATCTTCTGAGGAAGTTTCCAACGATGGTACGAAAGAAGTGAACTGGGTTGCCCCCGACGGCAGTGGCGTAGTGGTTCAAGTAGGTTTGTCGCTACAGGAAAACCCTGTCAACGGTCGCACCAACGTGCTGCTCATGAGCCGTGCCACTTCCATCAACACTGGTTTTGCCATCGGTGTTGTGGTGACTGGCGAGGCTGGCAAGACCGTACACATGTGGAACAATGCCGCCTCTGGCGAGTTCACCAGCTTCAACAAGCGTGGCTGGACCGACGGCGACACCAACTGCACAGTAGGCGAGCTGGGCGGCGAGAGTCCTGATGTCATCTCTGTAGGTTCGTTCAACTCGAAGGTACAGTACCAGCCCATCAATTTGCAGGGCACACAAAATGCTTACGGCCTCAACGAGGAGCTGACGGGTAAGTTCCTGGAGCACTCCGCCTTCTCAAGCTACGGTCCTACTGCCGATGGTCGCGTCAAACCCGACATAACAGCTCCTGGCTGCATCATCGTGTCAGCAGGTTCAAGATATTGCTCAGGATGGAGCGACGACACCAATGTCATTGCCCGCACTGGCAACGATCTCTATACCAACGACGTAGGTACTTCTATGGCTTCGCCTTACGTGGCAGGCGTCGTAGCTCTCTGGCTGCAGGCCAACCCCAACCTGACACCTAAACAGGTGCTCGAAGTCATCGGCAACACAGCTGTCCAGAATGACGATTATATGCCAACAGGACAAATCTTCCCCAACAACACATGGGGCTATGGTCGTATCAATGCCATCAAGGGTCTGAAGCAACTGCTCGGCACAACAGGCATCGATGATGTCAAGGCCACTGAGTCTATGTACCGCATCATAACCGACCGCCAGGCTCGCACCGCCACATTCTACATTGGCAGCGACAAGGGTCAGGCTCGTGTAGCCGTCTACAACCTCACTGGTCAGTTGATGTATTCTGCACCTATCAACAGCAACGGCGAGACCATCAGTCTGTCAAGCCTGCCCCACGGCGTGTATGTATTCAAGCTGACACAGGGAAGCAACACACAGACCATCAAGTCTACATTGTAATCTCTCAGTCTGAGATAACTCTATCCAATAGGAGGGTGTGTCATAAATCTGTGACGCACCCTCATTTTTATTTTCTTACCTTTCTCAAACCTGCCTACAGCCCGTGCAGCCTGTTTGACAACTTTGGATTATTATACGCCTCAATGAGCTGATGACCAAAATCATACTCTTGACCGTCACTTAATTGTTCCATCATCAAAAAAGCCTCCTAAAGGAATGAGATTCTCGGATTTTATTTGTACTTTTGCCATACCATTCAGAGTTTTATTGGTCTTTTTATTGCAACACGAAGACAAGCGAAATTTCTGACATGGTCCAATCCGAGCAACATATGGTTGCTCAGGGTGCTTATAAAATAGATAAAAATATAGTGTTGCGTAAATCAGGGTGAAACAACTTAAAGAAAATGAAGGCATAGAGCGCAGTTTGTTGCTCGCAATGGCTGTTATAGCGGGATTGACCGTGGCTAATTGCTATTACAACCAGCCTCTTTTGGAAATGATACGTCACGACATAGGAGTGAGCCAGCATGAGGCGAACCTCATAACCGTTGTCACACAAACAGGCTATGCACTTGGGTTGTGCTTCCTTATCCCTATGGGCGACCTCTACTCACGCCGTCGCATAATTGTTGTAAACATGACCGTAGCAGCCATGATGGCCATAGTCATTGCTGTTGCCCACAAGGTGTGGCTTATTTGGGGAGCCTCCCTATTGTTGGGAGCCTGTTCCGTTATTCCACAATTTTTCATACCGATTGCAGGACAATATTCCGAGAAGAAAAACAAAAGCAGGAATATGGGTGTCGTTCTGTCGGGATTGCTAACCGGCATTCTCGCATCGAGAGTGGTTAGCGGTTATGTTGGCGAATGGTTGGGTTGGCGCGAAATGTTCTTCATCGCAGCTTTTGTGATGGTGCTGTGCATGGCTCTTACGCTCAAGATTATGCCACAGATAAAGAGCAACTATGTGGGCACATATAGGGGTTTGATGGCCAGCGTATTCAATATTGTGAGGAGCAATGGACGCATACGCCTTTATGCCATGCGTGCCGCCTTTAGTTTTGGCAGCATGATGGCCATTTGGTCGTGCCTTGCCTTTAGGTTGGCTCAAGCACCGTTCTTTTCTGGCAGCGAAATGGTAGGAACGTTGGGACTGTGCGGCATAGCCGGAGCTATTGCGGCAAGCGGTGTGGGCAAACTTGTGAATCGCTGGGGCATCAGAAAGATGAGTATTTATGGTGCATGCCTGCAGCTTGTGGCGTGGGCTGCGGCCTGTCTGTTTGGCGACACTTTCATGGGACTTGTTGTAGCCATCATCTTGGTAGATATAGGCTTGCAATGTCTGCAACTAAGCAATCAGAGTGGCTGCATTCAGGAGATGCCTCAAGCCTCCAACAGAGCCAACACCATATTTATGACTACCTATTTTATAGGCGGTTCCTTTGGCACCTATTGTGCCGGATTGGCATGGACACACCATGCATGGACGGGAGTGTGCGCTGTGGGAGCTATCCTGGCTGCAATCTCGCTATGTATAACATGTTTTAACCGGAAGAGAATTTAAGTCTTGACTGTCCTAAAAATCTACAACCTACACTATTTTTGATATTTTGTACACCTTATTATATTATAGGGGCGAGACTGCAAAGATGCAATATCGCCCCTAACTTGTTTTTACTCAAATTTCGCATGTTCTATAACTTCCCCATTTGCGAAAGTTGAGTAACATTATCAAAAAATAAGGGTGATATGTCAGAAAATCAAGCTAAATCAAGTTCTTTCAAGCTACTTTTGTACGCAATTAGAAACAATAACTAAAACAATACTTCTTTCTGAAAGAAGCATTCAACATAATTATTTCACCTAAACCTAACAACAAGCAAATGAAGTGTAAACAGAGAAACAGATGCAACAGCAACATGATGCGTGTTACATCGACACTGGCTCTTGCCACAGGACTTCTTTTCCCTGCACCGATTGCCATACAAGCAAACGGAATGCAGAATGCCAACATTAGTGTACAACAAGACAATGTCACCACAGGCCGCATCATCGATGAAAATGGTGAGCCTCTTATTGGCGTAACCGTGCGCGTGCTGAAAGGCAACTCAGGAACCGTGACCGACATTGACGGTAATTACTCATTACGTGTGGCTAAAGGTACACAACTTAAAATCACCTACACTGGATACAAAGACCAGATTATACGAGCAGGAGGCACGGCTCAGATGCAGCCAGACGAACTGAACCTCAACGAGGTGGTTGTGGTAGGTTACGGAGTTCAGCGCAAGAGCGACGTAACAGGTGCCCTCATCCGCGTGGGAGAGAAAGAGATGAACGAGCGACCTGTGGGCAACGCCCTTGAAGCCATGCAGGGCAAGGCTGCCGGTGTGGACATCACAAGCAACGAGCGACCAGGAGAAATCGGCAACATCACCGTGCGTGGTGTGCGCTCCATCAATGCCCAGAACTCACCATTGTATGTGGTGGACGGAATTCCACTGATGTCGGAAAGCGGCATTGAGACCATCAACCCTCGCGACATCCAGAGCATCGACATTCTGAAAGATGCCTCAGCCACAGCCATCTATGGTAGCCGTGGAGCCAACGGTGTTGTGCTCGTTACTACCAAGCAGGGCGAATCGGGTAAAGCCAAAGTGAGCTACAACGGCACCATGACCTTCGAAACTCTCGAAGACTACTCACGACAGATGAACTCGGCAGAATACATAGAATGGCGCAGATGGTCGTACTACTATCTGAACCCTGACAGATATCCACGTGCCGACCAACCTACGATAGAGAACGACCGAGAGATATTCAAGGCTGAAGCAGATCCTACAGCATGGAACAATATCATGAAAGGATGGGAAGGTGGAACATGGGACGGCTCGAAAGTGCCTACATTCGACTGGCAGGACATGGTAACACAAACCGGTATTACCCACGAACACACACTCAGCGTGAGCGGAGGAAACGACAAAATCAAAAGCTATCTTTCTTTCGGAATCCTCGATAACAAGGGAACTATCCGCGGACAGAGCTATCGCCGCTACTCTTCCAAGATAAGCGTTGACGCCAAGCCTGCCAAATGGTTTAACCTGGGAGCCAACATCAATGGTTCTTACGGTCTGCAGCAATATGGTTCTACAGCCAGCTCACAAGGTTCGCTGCTCAAGGGCTTGCCATCCAACCTTTACTATGCTGCCACAAGCGAATTCCCCTATGCACAACCCTACGATGAGGACGGCAACCGTATCACCAACCCTGGTGGCGACGATATGGTAAGAAATATCGCCGACGAGTGGAAACACAGTACCAACGAGCGCCGTATGTTCCGCGTCATCGCCAGCCTCTACGCACAGGTAGACTTGGGCGAGATATGGGAACCTCTCAATGGTCTTCGCTATCGCCTCAACTTCGGTCCTGACTTCCGTTATCGCCGCACAGGAACATTCCGCGACAAGGAGTCAACCAGCAGCCAGGGACAGAACCATGCCTCCAACGCCAACAACTCCAACGTATCGTGGACCATGGACAACCTGATCTACTACAACCGCGACTTCGGACAGCACTCGCTCGGACTCACCCTGCTCGAGAGTGCCACCAAGTACCGCAAGGAAGGTTCCAGCTTAGCAGCCAACGGCATTCCTTACGAGCCTTCTATGTGGAACGCATTGGACAAATCGCAGATTTCACAGCTTTCCGACTGGGGTACAGACCTCGTAGAACGCCAGTTGCTCTCTTACATGATACGTGCAAACTATAGCTTCGCCGACAAATATCTGCTTACATTGAGCGGACGATGGGATGGCGCCTCACAGCTTGCTGACGGCCATAAATGGGCTTTCTTCCCCAGTGCTGCCTTAGGCTGGAATATGCAACAAGAAGATTTCCTCAAGGACGTAAGTTGGATCAGCCAGTTGAAACTTCGCCTTGGCGTCGGTGTGACAGGCAACTCTGCCATCGATCCCTACCAGACCAAGGGTGGCGTGGCTTCGCTCTTCTACCCCTTCGGCAGCAGCCTGCAGCCAGGTTACGCACCTTCTGAGCCTATCGTTGCTGACGGCAACCTGCCAATGGCCAACACCGCCTTGGGATGGGAGAAAACCACACAATGGAACCTCGGTATTGATTTCAGCTTCCTTAAAGGACGCATCGGTGGTGTCATCGATATTTACACATCTAAGACCAAAGACTTGCTCATGCAGATGAGCATTCCATCTATCAATGGCTACAAAAACACATGGGCAAACATCGGTGAGACTTCCAACAAGGGTATCGACATTACCCTCAACACAGTCAACATCACCAACAAGGACTTCAGCTGGACCACATCGCTCAATGTTTCTTATCAGAAAGACAAAATCGACAAGCTCGCCAATGGCAAGGAAGACGATATCAACAACAACCTCTTCATCGGTGAGGCCATCAACTCGCTGTACGATTATCAGTTTGGCGGCATCTGGCAACCAGAAGACGCTGAGCTCATGGCCAAGTTCAATGAAAACGGCAACAAGTTCTCGGCAGGTATGATTCGCCCCGTCGACCAGAACGGCGACAACCGCATCGATCCTAACAACGACCGCGTAGTGATAGGAAACACCAATCCACACTGGATATTGGGTATGACCAACACCTTTACCTACAAAGGCTTCGACCTCAGCTTCATGCTCTACGGCAGATTCGGCTACAAGGTGAGCACAGGCGGCGAGTGGCAGGGCGGACGCTACATGCAGCGTGCCATCAACTACTACAATGAGAACAACCACCATTCAGAATACCAGAAGCCTATCTACAACATCGGTGGCGGCGACAGCTACTACAAAATTGCAGGCTACAAGGATGGCGGATTCATCAAGGTACGCAACATCTCGCTCGGCTACACATTCCCCAAGGAACTCATCAGCCATCTCGGTGTGAGCAACCTTCGCGTTTATGTACAGGCCAAGAATCCATTTAGAATCTACTCGGCAGTGAAGTTCCTCGAACTCGATGCCACACAGGCCTATACTTCCAACTGGAACCGCGGCTGGACCATCGGCTTGAATCTTGACTTCTAAAAATCTAAAAAAGAAAGGAAACTAACAATGAAAAATAAATATATACTGAACGCACTGATATTAGGAACTCTCTCTATGAGTACTATTTCGTGCAGCGATTTCCTCAATGAGGAACTTACGACCAAGCGTAACACAGAATATCTGAAGACAGAAGAAGGAGTAGCCGACCTGTCAGTAGCTCTCTACGAGAACTTACGCTATCATTTTTCCAAAGAAAACTGTATAGCATTCACAGAGAATGGAGTTGACGAGTTCACAGTGGGAGGAGACGGATCCAACGCTTCGTGGAACAGCTACGACGGAAACTATGGTCCTACTGTAACAAGCAACTCTACCAAGCCCGAAGATCTATGGGACGAGATGTATGTAGGCATCAGCAATGCCAATACCCTCATACAGAACGTGAAGGAAGGCGGCTTCACCAGCGAGGCCACCATGGAACATTTAGGTGAGGCATACTTCTTGCGTGGCTTCAACTACTATACACTTGTTGCACAGTTTGGCGGCGTGCCGCTCAAGCTCACACCAAGCACCACACCGCAGCGCGAGTTTACACGTGCTTCGGCAGAAGACTGCTACAAACAGATAGTGGAAGATCTGAAACAGGCTTACACACTGTTGCCCGCCACAGCAACCAAAACTGGCCAGATGACCAAAGATGCCGCTGCCCACTTCCTTGCCAAGACTCTGCTTTCAAGAGTTAGCGAGCGCAACGACGACTGGAACGCAAGTTACAAGGAACAAGACCTGAAAGACTGTCTCACCTATGCTCAGGAAGTAATCAGCCACCATGCCCTTGCGCCCAACTATTCTGACCTCTGGAACTACACTGGTCCTGACGGAGCCAACGAGAAGCTTGATGAGATCATCCTCGCAGCCCAGTTCAACGCAGACAAGTCGGGCAATACAGGCAACAGCTACAACCAGACTCACCTTTACTACATCTCCATCTACAAGGATCTGCCTTACATGAAGCGCGACATTCCTGGAGAGCGTGAGTATCAGCGTCTGCGCACTTCCTACTACACTTACGATGTGTACGACAAAGTCAACGACTCCCGTTTCTGGAAGAGCTTCAAGACCAAGGCTGCTGTCAACAACCCAAAGAACAGCACTTATTACAAGAAGGGCGACCTCGGAGTGATGTACGTCATCAACAAGCCTGGCGACACACGATATTCCAACGTAAGAATGAACGACGAGGTTGTCTATTCCAAGACTGGCAAGACCATTCCTACAGTCTTTGTGGCTTATCCTGCCAACAAGAATCAGGCTGGCGACAATGCGATGCTTGACTTCACACAGTTCTATCCCTCACTGAGCAAGTTTATAGACGGCTATCGTGAGAGCGTGACCGACCGTGTAGGAACACGCGACGGCATCTTGGCAAGAGTGGGCGAAACTTATCTCATCGCTGCCGAAGCTTTAGTTCGCCAGGGCAAATATCAAGAAGCCTTGGGCTACATCAACACGCTGCGCGACCGTGCCGCATACAAACAGGGCGAAGACCGTGAGCATCACGTCGATGGTGGCGCTGCCTACAAGTCTGGAGCTCCAGGCTACAAGGACAACGGCGAGAACACTTATATGGCAGAATGTTCATACTACGAGTCAAACGGAATAGCCGAAACCACAGCTCCTACAAGTCTCAAGATAACAGACATCAACAATCTGCCTGCCGAAGACGAAGCTGTCATCCGCAAGCTCGGCTATACATCTGCCTACGACCGCATGCTCTGCTTAGTTCTCAACGAGCGTACACGCGAACTTTGCGGCGAATTCCAGCGTTGGCAAGACCTGGCACGCACCAAGACACTCGTTGCCCGCGCACGTGCTTTCAACTCTATCGCCGCAGCCAACATCAAGGACTACATGGTGCTCCGTCCTATTCCTCAGACTTATCTCGATGGAATACAGAAGAACGGACATGCCCTTACTGCTGAGGAGAAACAAGAACAGCAGAATCCTGGATGGTAAGTTTCCACGGAAGTTTAAGAACTAACGAAACGCTACACCTTATATATAGGGGCGAGACTGCAAAGATGCAATCTCGCCCCTATTCTTTCACTTCACTATCTTCCCGAAACATCCTTATCTCGTCAGCGAGAACTTGACACTCAGACCGAAGTCCTGCGTGGTGGTGGGATAACTGCTGCTCGAGAGCAGAGGAGTGTTGGTCTGACGGTCGTAGTAGAAGCTCATGGTGAGGAGCCGGTTGAGGGTGTAATCGGCCGAGAAACTCAGCTTGAGCGCCTTGTTTCCGCTGCTGGCACTGCTCACCATAGAGGCTATGTCGCGCACGATGGCAGCCTGACGGCGGAAGCTGAAATCAAGACGCAGGTTGAGGTTCTGGTTGGTTCCAGAGTTGCGGTTGCTGGCGGCCACGTTGCTCTGATTTTTGTTCTTTCCCTTCGACTTGATGGCTCGCTTTCCCCTACCGAAAAGGCTGAGGTTGTTGAGACGATAGCCCATTCCTACGACCCAGTCCTTGCTGAGCGCCTCGTTCACCTGCACACTCGTCATGCTGAGACTCAGCACACGCGTCTGACGATACTCAGCCTTGAGCGTCATATTGTTGTTGAACGTCATGTCGACACCCATGAGTGGCGAGAACGACTCGTTGATGCTTACCTGCGAGATATTGAACATACTGCTCGGTGTGACACTGCCTGTCGCCGTGTCGTCGATGAAGCCTATTCCGTTCATATACTCCTGGAAGGTGCTGTAGGTGTTGTAGCTTCCTATGGCGAAGATGCTCTTATAGGAGTGGTTGATGTTGATGCTCTTGAAGTGGTCGCGCAGCCAGGGCAGCTTGCCCAGTCCGCTGTAACGGACAGTCCAGTTGGGCAGCAGACGGCTGAGTGCGGGGAAGAGCGAGAGCGACGAGCCTCCCATGCTGGTATAGGCATCAAGGAACGCCGGAATCATCACGTCGCCGCTGTACTTGTTGACAGGCGTGCGCGAAGCATCAAACTTGCCTCCAGCCAGAGCCGACCCTGCCGGATAGACTGCGTCGGCATAACGCGCCTCCACCTTGTTGCGGTAAGACTCGAGCGAGTTGACAAACTTTTCGAAAGTCTTGCTCTTGTAGCCGCTGCTTGCCGAGCCCATTCCCTCGAAGGCAGAGCCTATCGAGATGGTAGTCATGGTGAAGGTTCCGCTCTCCGTGGTGGGCGTTCCCTCGTACATGTACTGCATGCTCTTCTGCACAGTCTTGGTGCGCGAGGCGTTGAGGTCTATCTTGAGATTTCTCACCGGTTCGAGCGTCATGCGCAGCTGCAGGTCGTTGGTGGTGCTGCTGGCAGCAGGTGTGGCGATGGTGTCGTTCACCAGGAGCCAGTCGTTGCGTCGTGCCTTGTCTATATAGCTGTCGTCCACCATACCGAAGGCGAAGTCGAGGCCTGGCGAGAGCACGCCCTGCTTGGTCTGTCCGAAGGCGTCGCCGATGGTGGGCAGGAATCCTGGCAGCGTGAGCTGATAGTTGTTGCGATAGGTGAAGCTGATGTTGCGCACCATCATGGCCGTGCGTGCCACAGCCTGCATGGTCTTGTACCAGCCCTGGTTCTCGAGCGGTTCCTTCGGCAGCACGGTGAGTTTCACCTTGGTGGCAGTGTCTACCTTCGAGATGAGTTTTATCTGGTTGGCGTTCACCTTCTTGTATTTCAGTTTCATCACCTTTCCGTCCTCAGTCTTGGCGGTAACGATGAGTCGCTTGCTGTTCTTGCCGTGGTTCACCTTGATGATGGTGTCGGGCATGAGCACCACTTCCTTCTCGAAGGCACGGCGGTTCTTTGGCAGTGCTTTCTTCTGCTGCTCTGCCTTCTTGTTCTGCTTGCTCCGCCATTGTTTCTCAGCCTCGTCGGGGTCTTTTCCGGCAGCCTCGGCTTCCTTTCTCACCTTTTGCAACTCCTGTTTCTGTCGCTGTGCCTCCTGCTTCTGCTTGGCTTTATCCTGCTTCTTGCGCTGCAGTTGCGATCTCGACGGCTCGCGGTCGAAGCGCTGGTTGGCCTTCTTGAGGAAGGGCACATGGTTGTAGAGTTTCACCAGGTTGAACGATCCGTTGAGTGTCACGTCGCGGTTGGTGTTGATGGTGTTGCCGTAGTTGTTACCGTCCTCGTCGTCGGTTCCCTTGTTCCAGGAATAGGTCGAGTTGTAGTTGGCGTCGGCGTTCACCCAGTCGAATACGGGCAGCAGGTTGAGCGGCAACTGATAGGATGCGGTAAACGTCTGATTGTAGTCGAGCGGTGTACCGAGGTGCTTGATGCTTGTCCACACAGAGTCCTTCCAGGCATGATACTGGTCGGGATAGAGGTCTTTGTTGACGGGTGTGTAAGGCTCCTCTATCTGTGCGTGTGTGGCGCTTCGGAAATTGGCGTGCAGGTTCTTGGTGAGGTCCCAGCGCACGGCGAACTCTCTGTTCCAGAGGAACTGCTGGCTGAACGAGAGCGGCAGCTGCGTGTTCTCTGTCGACTCCATGTCGCGCTCCTGCAGCTCGTAGTAGTTGCGCGTCATCTCGGTGTTGAACGCCACATTCTGCGGCAGCCAGTTCAGTCCGAATCGCTTCAGTATGTCGAGCCACTTGCTGCGGTTCTTTATCTTCTTGAACGGCTCCCACGCCTTGTAGACCGGAGTCCACGAATAGTCGAGCGCTCCACGCCAGTTGTCCTCTTTCTCGTAAACTGTGGTCTCGCCCGTTGTGCGCTGGTGCGAGTGACTGTAGGAGAAGGAGAAGTTGGCAGGGTCGTATGGCATGGGGTGACGCTTGGTGGAGATTCCTACCCTTGCGTTGGAGATGGAGAAGTTGGTATTGGTGACCTTTGTCACGGCGATGCTCTCTATGGAGTCGCGCTCGTGTCGCGATCCAGCCGCGTCGAGTGCGTCCTTGAGTTCCATGTCGGTGTCCATCGGGTTGTACTTGGGCGAGGTCTTCTCCTTGGTGATGCTGTAATATAAAGGTATGCTCACCTTGGCCTTGTCGGGGAAGAACTTTCCGAGCTCGAGGTTGGTGGTGACGCTGTACGAACTGTAGGTGTCGGTGGATCGGCTTGCCACTCCGTCCTCCAGACCGCCGAATCCCTCGCTCTGATATTTACCTGTGGCGTTGACGCTTCCCAGGTCAGAGAGCTGCACATTGAGGTTTCCGTTGGCAGCCCATCCGCCCTTGCTGTTGTGGTCGAGCAGACGCAGCTCGTTGACCCACACCTCTACACTCTTGATTTCTCCGGCGTTGTTGCGCACGCCTATCATCATAGTTTTCACCTCTCCGAGTGTAGGATTACCCATGATGGTGATCTTGTTGTTGGGATGGTTAGAGTCGTAGGCCGAATAGGGTGCCGAGAAGGAAGCCATGCCTTGCGACTTGGCCTGGTTGCGCGCCTTCTTGAGTGCGGTGAAGACGGTGAGCGCCACGTCGAGCATGTTCTCCTCGGGCCACACGGCACGACAGTCCTCGTAGCTGTATCGGCTGTAGTTGTTGCGTGCCGGTGTGAGCTTCAGCGGTATTTCGTACTCGTAGTAGTTGTTCTTGTAGTCGCTTCCAAGACGGATGAACACCGAAGCTTGGTTGTCCTGCAGCGAGGTGACGTCCTGCTCCAGGGCGTTGGCGTGAACAAACATCTGCATGCGCTTGTACTGTCGCAGGTCGAGGGTGGTGTTCTTGTACACCGCCTTGGCCTCGCCCGTGCTCAGGTTCTTGGCCACGAGGCTGAGCGACTGCTCGTTGGCCTCCACGAGCTGTGGCTGCGTGGGGTCTTGCTCGCGCTGTACGCCCGGTGGCAGCACGTAGTTGACAGGTGTCTTCTCGGCATTCTCCTCTATGCTCACCGCACTGGCCTCAAGCGTGCCGCTGTTGGCAGCGCCCAGCAGCTGGTCGTAGGTTCTCCACTCGCCCCTTACCAGGTCGAGTGTGCCGAAACGCAGCACGATGGGCTTGCGGAAGTTGGTGAGGTACATGCGCATGAAGCGTATGCTGGAGAAGTCGTTGATGTTGCCTTCCTTCTTCTCGTACTGGTCTACGGGAATGCGGAACTGATACCAGGTGACGGTGGGCTTGCTGCCGTCGCGCAGTGTAGGCGTGTAGCTTCGCTTGTCGACGATGAAGTTGGAGCCCACCTGCAGGTCTTCAGGTCGTATGCTCACGTGATACTGATAGTATTTCTCGTATTCGTTGAGGGTGAAGTCCTGGTTGATGTCCTCCACGTCGGGTGTCGACTTGTAGGAAGTGTCGTAGCTCTCGGTGCGGCTGTCGCTGTCGGGCGAGTTGCCCTGTGGGTTGTTGATAAACTTGTATCTGTACAGGATGGGTGCCTTCATCTGGTCCCAGTCGCTGCCACGGTAGTAGTGGTAGTCGTCGCGAGCAGGGTCATTGTAGATGCTGTCGAACACCGCCTGGTTCACCTTGCCCTGTATCTGGCTGAGATAGGCGTTCTTGTAGTAGTCGCGTTCCTCCTCGTCGTTGAGTCCGTTGAATCCCACGTCCTGCAGTGCGCGGCTTCCCTTCGTGGTGGCGAAGGCATAGGTCACGGTGCTCTGTGCGGGAATCTTTCCCCACTGTGTGTAGGTGAAGTTTGACGTTCCGTCCACGGGCATTCCGCTCTCATAGAATTTCTTTCCGTCGCGCAGGATGTCCTCGCTTATCTCGCCGAGGTTGATATAGAAGTCGCCGCCATACTGGGCAGCGTCGGCCTGCTCGCGCGAGTAGATGAAGGGGTCGAGCATCCAGAACTCGATGTACTCCACGTTGGCCTGCTCGAAGTCGTTGGTGTCGAGTTTGCGCATCATGCCTCCCCAGTTCTGCTGTGGCATGGCGAGGGTTCCGTCGGGCTGTAGGTCGGGGTTGAAGTTGTAAGGACCTGGCTCGGCAGGATAGTAGGCGAGGTTGAGCACGCTCAGCGTGTTGGTGGCTCCGCTGTAGGAGCTTTGCTGGCGCAGTGGGAAGAGCTCGCGCACATAGACCTCACGCACATAGTGGTTGGACAGCTGTGCCAGGTCGCTCTTGATGTGTCCTGGTGTGAGCGAGCTGCCCCGTCGTGTGAAGAGCGGGTCGATGGTGTACCAAGCCAGACGGCTGCGTCGGAATCCGCTGGTCAGCCCCGTCTTGTCGTTGTAGTCCTGACGGAAGTTTGACGAGGGCACGCTGGAGAGCACCCACGATGTGGGCGACATGACGTCGATGGTGTTCTTAGTGTTCTCGAAGTCGTCGAGATAGGATGCGTTGTCCTGCGTTCCGCTGGCCTGTCCGGCAAAGAGTTTGGCAAACTCGCCTGTGAACGAGATGTAGGATGGCTGCGTGAGGTGCAGGAACGGTATTTTGTCGAGCATGTTGGTGAGCCACTGGCTCTCGCGCTTCCAGTTGAGGTTGAAGCCCACGAGGGTGTTTCTGAGAGGCTCTGCGCCCATGGTCACCTTGGTGGTGAGGGCCTGTTCGGTGAGGTGCTGCAAGGTTCCGCTGATCTGGAAGTTCTTCGAGAAGTCGTACTCCCAGTTCACGCCAAACATGGTTTTGCGCATCTGTCCGTAGTCGGTGTTGCTCTCGAGCGACACGTTGACGGGTGTTCCAGCGTCGATGATACTCTGGTTGAGGATAGTCACCTCGCCGGCATTGTAGTCCACCGCATAGTCGGAGCCTTCGGTGAGGGTCACACCTCCTGCCGTGACGAGCACCGAACCCTGTGGCACGTTGTATGCGCCTAAGGAGATGACGTTGGCGGAGGTTCCGCGAAACTGTCCCACAAGTTGAAATTTGTTCTTCTCAGCTATCTGCTTCGCCACGGTCTTGGTGCTGTCGTAGAGTTCGGTGAAGGCGTACTTTTTCGCCACCTCGTCGGCGATGCCCTTGCCCTTGAGATAGGTATAGAGATAGCTTCCGAAAGGCTCGGCCTTGGGGATGAAGACGCGTCCTTCCGATACGGTGTAGCCAGCCACGTAGTCGTAGTAGCCGTTGCTGTGGGGATTGTTGTTGTTGTCGAGTCGGTCGGCTCCCAGCACCTTGATGATGGGCTGGTCTTTCACCTTCGCCTCGGGAATGTAGTTGAGGTAGACGCCCGTAGAGTCGCTCTGATACTTCACGTCGAGTCGGAACTTCTCCTTCTCCACCTGCGATGCGAGGTAATACACGTTCTTCATCATCAGGTCCCAGTTGCCCTGCTGCGGGTTGTTGCTGGTGTTCTTGAGCGACTTGACGAAGAGTCCCTGTCGGGTGTCGGTGATGTCGGATGCGAACTCGCCCACCTGATAGGTAACACCGCCGTAGGTGTACTCGTAGGCCACAGCCAGCACCTGGTCGGTCTGCAGTCCGCTCCTCAGCGACACGTAGCCGAGGGCAGTGTTCACCGTATATTCCGACGAGGAGAGCAGCCTGGCGCTCTCCAGCTTCTCGAAGTCGTCGCCGCCCTTCAGTCCTGCTCCTTCGAGCACGGTGGCGGCCTGGTCGATGTCGCGTGCTGCGGCATACTGGTTCACCATGGCGTCGTACTCGCTGTTGGCTCTGTTGGAGGGCACGGCCGTTCCTGCAGACGCCCACATGGGGTTGCTTATCTTCGAGGTCTCGCCCAGGTCGGTGAGGGCTATGATGTTTCGGGTGTTGGTGGTGGTGGCAGTCTTGTTGGTTACCCAAATCTCCACTCGGTTGATGGTGACGCCAGTGGTGAGGTTGGGCAGTTTCTGCATCCATGCGTCGTAGTGATCGCGGAAGTATCGCGAGAGGAAGAAGTGTCGGTTCTCCTCATAGTCGGCCACATTGATCTCGAAGGGTGTGAGCTGCACGCCTCCCTTCGACGACACGCTCTTCGACGACGATTTCTTCTGCGACAGGACGGTCTGCAACTTCAGTTTGCCAAACTGCATATCGGTGCGCACACCGAAGAGGCTGCTGGCACCGCGGATGAGCGACGAGTTGGAGGGGAACGACACGTTGCCTGCCTCCACGAGTTTGATGATCTCGTCTTCCTTGCCGTCGTACTTCAGCTTCATGTTCTGCGCGTCGTAGTCGAAGGTGGCGTCGGTGTTGTAGTTGAGGTTCATGTTCACCTTGTCGCCCACCTTTCCGTTGACGTTGAGGTTGATCTTCTCATCAAACTCCATCATCGTGGTCTTGCGGTTGCGGATGGGCAGCGAGGGGTTGTCCACACTCTTCTTGTTGATGCCAAACTTCAGCTCGGCAGTTCCCTGCGTGCGCACTCGGATACCTCCGGGACCGAAGATTTTCTCGGCAGGTCCCAGGTCGAAGTGCATGTCGGTGAAGTCAAATTTCTCCTTTCCCTTGGCCTTGTATATCTCGTCGTTCTGCTTGCGGTAGTAGGCACGTCGCTCGTTGAGCTCGCTCCATGCCATGTACTCGGCAGGCGTCATCATGATGGGAGCCGAGAGCCATGCGCCGCCCAGCTTGTTGCCGATGACGTAGCGGTCCAGCGTGTCGTTGTACTCCACGTGGTATTTCATGTTGTCGGGGCGCTGCAGGTCTAACGGACTCTGATACAGGTCGCCCGTGCTGATGGGCTGTGTGCGCTGTACAGGCCATCGTGTGTGCAGCAGCGAGTCGGGTATCGTGTCCTCGTCGGCGAGGATGGGCTGGGCCGTGATGCCGGGCTTTCCTGCTGCCGTGGCAGCCTTTTTCGTCGTGGCAGCCGTCTGCTTCCTACTGGCTGCGCTGGCATTGCGGTTCTGGGCAGCTCGCTGCCGCGTCCTGTTGTCCTGCCAGTACGACAAGCCAAAGGCATTGCCGATGACCGAGACCATCAGCAATGCCATCAACAGAAAGGCATATTTATATTTTCGTCTTATCAACATCTACACTCGTTTCTTCTTTTTCGTCATTTTATTCGTTTCAGAGCCGTCTTGATTACCTGTTCCACCTTCAGGTCGGGCTGTTCCTTCAGGATGTCGACCACCACCTTGGACGATGGCGCTGGCGAGAATCCGAGCATGGTGAGTGCGCTCACCGCCTCGTCCTTCACGTCGTTGTTCACCATGTCCACGTTTCCTCCGTTGGCAGGCAGCTCGTCGGCTATTCCCATGCTTACGATCTTGTCCTTCAGGTCGATGATGATGCGCTGGGCTGTCTTCAGTCCTATGCCCTTCACGCCCTTGAGCATCGCCTCGTTGGCAGTGGAGATGACGTTGCACAGCTCGCGTGGCGACATCGACGAGAGAATCATCCTCGCCGTGCCGGCTCCCACACCCGATACGGTGATGAGAAGACGGTAAAGCTCTCGCTCCTGCTTCGAGGCAAAGCCATAGAGGGTGAACGAGTCGTCTCTTCCACCTGTCACCAGTACTTCGTGAACGTACAGTTTAGCCTCTCTCTTACCCTGTATGGCAGTATATGTGTTGAGCGAGATACTGAGCGCATAACCCACGCCCGCGGTCTCGATAACGGCCTGTGTCGGCGTCAGCTCGGTCAGGTCGCCATGTATATATTCAATCATGATTGTCGTTAATAATTTTATGATTTCACATCTCTCGTCATCGCGCCCATGCGCATACGATTATATAATAAACGCACATTCGGCGCTATTATTGTCAAAGAGGGGGAAAATGTTTTTGCTCCACTTTTGCAAATGAGAAAATTAAAAGAAGTTAGAGAAGCTCAAGAATTCAACTCCTGCATTTGCCCTCCTTCTTTCAATCTGTAAGCATTCTCACCCCACCATCCTTACACTATCCTACAAAAACATACCTAAAAGCTATGATTTTACAACTTTTTGTCGGTTCTTATAGTTAAAAAACTATTAAAACGTTCGTTTTCTCGAATAAAAGCTATACTTTTGCAACCGGAAACAGAACAAACAACAAATAAAAGAAAGAATACAATGAAGAAATTTAGAGCAGCCGTAGTAGGTTACGGCAATATCGGTAAGTTCACCGTCGAGGCACTCGAGGCAGCTCCCGATTTTGAGATTGCAGGCATCGTACGCCGTCAGGGCGACAAGAACAAACCAGCCGAACTGGCTGATTATGATGTAGTAGACGACATCACCAAGCTGAAGGACGTGGATGTAGCCATCCTCGCCACTCCTACCCGTTCCTGCCCAGAATACTCTGCCAAGATAGTGGCTCTCGGTATCAACACCGTCGACAGCTACGATATCCATACCGGCATCCTCGACTATCGTACCAGCCAGATGGAAAACTGCAAGAAGGCAGGCAAGGTGAGCGTCATTTCTGCCGGCTGGGATCCAGGTTCTGACTCAGTAGTGCGCGTGCTCATGGAAAGCCTTGCTCCTAAGGGTCTTACCTATACCAACTTCGGTCCTGGTATGAGCATGGGCCACTCTGTTTGCGTACGCAGCAAGCAGGGTGTCAAGGAGGCTCTCTCTGTCACCATCCCATTGGGCGAGGGCATTCACCGCCGCATGGTGTACGTAGAGTTGGAGGAAGGCGTCAAGCTCGAGGACGTAACAGCCGAGATTAAGGCCGACCCTTACTTCGCTCACGACGAAACCCACGTCTTTGCTGTAGCCTCAGTCGATGATGTCAAGGACATGGGCCATGGTGTGAACCTCGTTCGCAAGGGCGTTTCGGGCAAGACTCAGAACCAGCGTTTCGAGTTCAACATGAGCATCAACAACCCTGCTCTCACTGCTCAGGTATTGGTCAACGTGGCTCGCGCCACCTTCCGTCTGCAGCCAGGCTGCTACACCATGCCAGAGATTCCAGTCATCGACATGCTCCCCGGCACTCGCGAGGAAATTGTCGCCACACTCGTGTAAGATTATTATCAGCAAATATTCTGTTCCCCCTGCCCATCGGCAAGGAACATGAAACCCAAAGGGAAGAGAGCCACTATGTTCTCTTCCTTTTTTCGTTTACTTATTAGCCCCTGCTTATCTGACTTTCGCAGCACAACCCACAACACTTCACTCAATTTCCTATGCCCCCCAACACATTGAAGCATTAATCTTTGTTTACGCTTACACTTTTTTCTCTTTTTCTTGGAATGTTCAGGAAGAAGTAGTAGATTTGCAGAAGTTGTGTAAATGACAGTTTAATACTTTGTCAGCTGCCCGATAGTGCCCCTCTTGGGTCTTAATAGATGACCGGCGCCTGCCGTCTATTGTGACCGCCCTTGGTCGTAATAGATGCCCCCTGCGAGGCTCCCTGAGCACTTTCATTGGTAGACGGTGCAAAGAAAATGCAAATCGAATGCAGAATATCAAGCTTGCTTGAATATTTTGCTGAGATGCAGCTTTTCTTCTGCAAGGAGTTACTTATGAGTCATAATGTTGAGCACCATGTCGTCGGTGGTACGCATGGCATCGGCACCGATGGAGGTGAGGTTGTGGATGCAGCGGTCTACATCGTCGTCGACGATGCCCTCGGCAGAAGTGACACAACGTCCCTCCATGGCGAGCAGCGAGGAGAGCAAAGCGGTGCTGACTCCCGACGAGATCTTAAGCGAACAACTGGGCTTGGCTCCGTCGCAGATCATGCCCGTAAGGTTGGCCACCATATTCTTCACCGAGTTGCAGATGCGCTGATAGTCACCGCCCATGAGATAGGTGATGCCGCAACTGCTGCCTATGGACGCCACCACGCAGCCGCACAGCGCCGACAGCTTGCCGAGGCTCTGCTTGATATAGATGGCGGTGAGATGGCTGAGCATGAGGGCTCGGATGAGCTCTTCCTCAGTGTTCTCGTTCTCGAGGGCATAGACGGCAACAGGATTGGTGGCACAGATGCCCTGGTTGCCGCTGCCGCTGTTGCTCATCACGGGAATCATGGCTCCTCCCATACGGGCGTCGCATGCCGATGCGGTGCGCGAGATGATGTGCGAGAAGATGCTGTTGCCGAAGATGCCGTGACTCATGGGGCGGTCCATGGTCTTGCCTAAGCAATGACCGTAGTTGCCCTTGATGGAGAGCTCGGCTGCCTGCATGTTGTACTCCTTGGTCTTCAGAATGAAACTGATCTCGTCGAGGGGAGCTGTCATGGCGAAGTCGTAGACCATGCGCATGGAAAGTTGTATGTCGGTGTCATCCTCATCGGCGCCTCCGGGCTGTCGCTCGTCGAGCACCACCTCGTCGTTGCGCTCGGCAAAGACAAAGTGGGTGTGGCTGCCCGCGATGATGGCGGCAGCCTGGTCTTTACCCGAATGACAGACAACCTCGATGTAGAGTTTCTCGACGATGCCCTGCTTCAGCTTGATGTCAATGTCGGCATCCTCGATGTAGCGCTTGCCCTGCTGCAGAGCTTCGGGGGTGAGGTCTTTGAGCACTTCGAGCTCATATTCGGGCTTGCCGATAAGGGCACCCAAGGCTACAGCGATGGGCAGGCCTATCATTCCGGTGCCGGGAATGCCCACGCCCATGGCATTCTTGAGCATATTGGGGCTGAGCAGCACCTCGATGCTGTCGGGACGCTTGCCCAACAGAGTGGCTGCCTTGGCCGTACACAACGCCACAGCCATCGGTTCGGTGCAGCCGATGGCGGGAACTACTTCCTTATTGACAAGAGCGATGATGCGCTCGCGGGTCTTCATTTCTTGCATGATATTCTCTATTTTTGGGGCAAAGGTACGAAAATTATTCAAAAAAGAATAAAAGTGATGATAAAAAAATTACTCAACTTCCGTAAGTACGAAAGTTGAGTAAATTGGGATGATTAGTCTTCTAACTGGAAGAGAGGATCGTCGGCTGTAAGCATCACTGGCTTCTGGTCGAACTCCTTGAGGAGCTGGGCAGGAACATACTGCTTGTCGACCACGAGGCGGAACATGTACTCATTGAACCAGCGGTTGGTCATGATGAGACAGCCCTTCTGTCCGTTGTCGGCGCCCCAGCTGTTCTCCACCTTCCACTTCAGTGGCTTGCCATTGGCGTCGAGGTCGACGGCGGTGAGCGTCATGGCGTGGGTAGAACCGCTGTCGAAGGTGCTGATGCGCTCGGCCTTGTTCATTGGGAACGTGGTACCGAAGAGCGAGGCATAATCATAGTTGTCGAGGTCGAGATAACCGCGCTTGCGGTCGAACTGCTTGCCCACATCGTAGCTGGAGTACATCTTGCGACCATCCTTGAGCGAGGCGATGGCGAGGCTGGCAATCTCGTCCATAGGCAGGTTGAGATACTTCCAGTTGTGACCGTCGTAGGTGTGGCGGTCGTACTCCACCTCGTAGGTCTTGTGGTAGGGGCGGCGTGGGTCGTTCATCACCATGATAAAGGTACCGTTGAGTTCCTTGCCCACGGTAGCGTCGTAGAAGCTCTTGGGAGTATAGGTCTTCGCCTCGCCCATCTGCTTGCCGTCCTTGTTGCGGAAAGCGTAGCTGAACTCCTTGACAGGCTCGCCCAGGGTGAGGCATAGTATGTGATAGACGGTGGCGAGCATCTCGGTCTTGCGGGCCGCTATCTGCTTGGCGTTCTTGCCTGCAGCAGCCATGCGGCGAAGCTCCAGTCCGTACTCACGCAGCTTGCTTGCCACGAGACGGCTCATCTTGTTGGTATTCTCGCTCGAATAGGTCTCGGGCATCGCGCTCATAGGCACCAGTCCGTACTTGGCTGCCAGATCGGCTACGCCGCAGAAGGTTCCGCCGTCGTTGAGCGGACTCTTAAAGAAGAACTGCACCTGAGGGTCCTCGATGGACTTGCGTGCATGGTCGATGACGCCCTGAAGCATGAGGTTGGCCTTCTCCAACTGGTCATAGAAGAAGAGATAGTCCTGCGAGAACTCCACTGCCAGGGAGTCGGCATGAGCCTTGGCGAAGTTGGCACGCAGCACGTTCATGCCGCTGAACATCCAGCAACGGCCAGAGCTCTTCTGGTTGTGAATGCGCTGTGCGGGAGTCTCCACGCTGAAGTGAGTGTCAACAGGACCGGCATTGGCACGGTTCTTCACCAAGTCGTCGATACTGTTGGCAGCGATGGCATTGAAGAGCGCCTTGTCGGCAGCCGATGTCTTCTGCATTTTCTCGATCTGCGAGAGCATCTGCGCCGAGATGCCTCCCTGCTTGGTCTGAGCCATCGTGGCGGCTGAAACGGCCAGAAAGGCTCCTAAAAGGAAGATGTTTTTTCTCATTATGTTGTGATATTATTGATTTGTCAGGATGCAAATATACGAAGAAAATGTGGGAAAACAGAAATAAAACGGACAAAAATGACATATACTGAAAAAAAAATACTACCTTTGCATGGTTATTCATGAGATGAAGACATGGACAAAGAGAAGTTTAACCTTTTAAGCAACATCAAGTATCCCGAAGACCTGCGCAAGCTGAGCATCGACGAGCTGCCGGAACTCTGCAGGGAACTGCGCGAGGACATCATCGAAGAGGTGGCGGTCAACCCCGGACATTTCGCCTCCTCGCTGGGTGTCGTCGAAATCACCGTAGCCCTACATTATATATATAATACACCCTACGACCGCATCGTGTGGGACGTGGGTCATCAAGCCTATGGCCACAAGATACTGACCGGACGGCGCGACGCCTTCTGCACCAACCGAAAGCTGCACGGCATACGCCCCTTCCCCACTCCCTTAGAGAGCGAATACGACACCTTTGCCTGCGGGCACGCCAGCAACTCGATTTCGGCGGCACTCGGCATGGCTGTGGCCGCCAAGCAGAAGGGGGAGAACGACAGGCACGTTGTGGCAGTGATAGGCGACGGAGCCATGAGCGGAGGACTCGCCTTCGAGGGAATCAACAACGTATCGAGCACGCCCAACGACCTGCTCATCATACTCAACGACAACGATATGAGTATCGACCGGGCCGTGGGAGGTATGGAGAAATACCTGCTCAACCTCGACACCAACGATACCTACAACCGACTGAGGTTCAAGGCCTCGCAATGGCTGCACTCAAAAGGCTACCTCAACGATGACAGGCGAAAGGGAATACTGAGACTGAACAACGCGCTGAAGTCGGCACTGAGCCACCAGCAGAACATCTTCGAGGGAATGAACATACGATACTTCGGACCCTTCGACGGACACGACATACGCGAAGTGGTGCGCGTGCTGCGACAACTCAAGGACATGAAAGGCCCCAAGCTGCTCCACCTGCACACCACCAAGGGCAAGGGCTACGAGCCTGCAGAGAAAAGCGCCACCATCTGGCACGCACCAGGAAAGTTTGATCCCGAGACGGGCGAGCGATTAGTGAGCGACACCAGCAACCAGCCGCCCAAATATCAGGACGTCTTCGGAAACACCCTGCTCGAACTGGCACGGCAGAACCACAACATCGTGGGTGTAACGCCCGCCATGCCCACCGGATGCTCCATGAGCATCATGATGAAGCAGATGCCCGACAGAGTGTTCGACGTGGGCATAGCCGAAGGACACGCCGTCACCTTCTCGGCAGGAATGGCAAAGGACGGACTCATGCCGTTCTGCAACATATACAGCTCGTTCGCACAGCGAGCTTACGACAACATCATACACGACATGGCGCTGCTCAGTCTGCCCGTGGTGCTGTGTCTCGACAGGGCTGGACTCGTGGGCGAGGACGGACCCACACACCACGGAGCCTTCGACCTGGCGGCGCTGCGGCCTGTGCCCCACCTCACCATCGCATCGCCTATGAACGAGCACGAGCTGCGCAACCTGATGTACTCGGCCCAGTTGCCCCACCACGGCTGCTACGTGATACGCTACCCCAGAGGCAACGGTGTGCTCACCGACTGGCGAAACCCCATGCAGGAAATCGTGACCGGAACGGGCAGAAAACTGAAGGAAGGCACCGACGTGGCTGTGCTCACCCTCGGACCTATCGGAAACGATGCTGCCGAGGCCATAGCCGAAGTGGAGAAAGAGACGGAGGGACTGAGCGTGGCCCACTACGACATGCGATTCCTGAAACCGCTCGACGAGAAACTGCTCCACGAGATAGGAAGTAGATTCAACCGCATCGTAACCATCGAGGACGGCGTGCGCATGGGTGGCTTCGGCTCTGCCGTCATAGAATGGATGAGCGACCACGACTATCATCCTCACGTCATCCGCATGGGACTGCCCGACGAGTTTGTGGAACACGGCACGATAGCACAGCTCAGAGAAATCGTGCACATGGATAAGAAATCAATCAAAGAAGCTATTATAAAAGAATGAAAATCATCATTGCTGGCGCATACGCCATCGGAACGCACCTGGCGAGACTCCTGTCACGCAGCAACGAGGAGATAACACTCATCGACGAGAGCGAGGAGCGGCTGGCAAGCATCGGCTCCGACTGCGACCTGCTCACCATGGTGGGAAAGCCTACGAGCCTGAAGATATTGCGCGATGCGGGAACGGCAGACGCCGACCTCTTCATCGCTGTCACGCCATTGGAGAGCACCAACATCACAGCCAGCATCCTGGCGAAAAACCTGGGAGCCAAGCGAACGGTGGCACGCGTGGACAACCCCGAATACATGGATCCGCAGGCACAGGAGTTCTTCCAGGGACTGGGCATCAGCAAGCTGATATATCCAGAGATGCTCGCCGCTGTCGACATCAACAACGGACTTAAGATGAGCTGGGTGAGACAGCGATGGGACGTGCACGACGGCGCCCTGGTGATGCTCGGCATCAAGCTGCGACAGACCTGCGAGATACTGAACCAGCCGCTCAAGGACATCAGCGGACCCAACGACCCCTACCACGTAGTGGCCATCAAGCGAGGCGACGAAACCATCATCCCCGGCGGTAACGACGAACTGAAACTCTACGACCTGGCTTACTTCATGACCACACGCAACTATATTCCCTACATCCGAAAGATAGTGGGCAAGGAGCACTATGTGGACGTGAAGAACGTGATGATTATGGGCGGAGGACGCACGGCCGTGAGAGCCGTGAAGAAAATGCCCGAATACATGGAGTGCAAAATCATCGAGAAGGACGAGGCACGGTGTGAGTACCTCAACGAAATTCTCGACGAGAACAAGACGCTCGTCATCCATGGCGACGGACGCGACATCCCGCTGCTCAACGAGGAGGGGATACGCAGCACGCAGGCTTTCGTGGCGCTGACGGGAAACGCAGAGACCAATATCCTGGCATGCCTCACAGCCAAGCGCATGGGAGTGAGAAAGACCGTGGCTGCCGTAGAGAACGTCGACTACGTGAGCATGGCTGAGAGCCTCGACATCGGAACCATCATCAACAAGAAGGTGATTGCCGCCAGCTACATCTATCAGATGATGCTCGACGCCGACGTGATGAACGTGAGATTCCTCATGAATGCCAACGCCGACGTGGCGGAGTTCATCGCCAAAGAAGGATCCAAGGTAACCAAGAAGCCTGTCAAGGATCTGGGAATGCCCATCGGCGTGACCATCGGCGGACTGGTGCGTGGCGAGGAGGGAATGCTCGTTTCGGGCAACACACAGATTGAAGCGGGCGACTCGGTCATGGTATTCTGCCACAACATCAATATGAAGAAGATAGAAAAATACTTTGTATGATGGGAGGTAATGGGAACTTCCATTAACTTCTTAAAACTTCCCTCACTTGAGAAAACTTGAACAAAAAGAATGATCAACTGGAAACTGATATACAAGGTTCTGGGGCAGCTGCTCTTCATTGAGGCTTCGCTGCTGCTGCTCAGTCTGCTGGTAGCTGTCTACTATCAGCAGGAAGACATCTTTGCCTTCATCGTGGCAACGCTGACCACCATTGGCGGAGGACTCATCCTGAAATGGCGAGGACACGGAGCCGACAACTCCATGTCGCGACGCGATGCCTATCTCGTTGTCTCGCTATCGTGGATTATCTTCAGCCTCTTCGGCACGCTGCCCTTCATGGTGAGCGGCTACATCAACCACTTCACCGATGCCTACTTCGAGACGATGTCGGGATTCACCACCACCGGAGCCACCATACTCGACGACGTGGAGTGCTTTCCGCACGGACTGCTGTTCTGGCGATCACTCACACAGTGGATAGGCGGACTGGGTATCGTGTTCTTCACCATCGCCCTGCTGCCATCGCTCGTAGGCGGACAGACCAAGGTGTTTGCCGCCGAAGCTACAGGCCCTATCAAGACCAAGTTGCATCCACGTATCTCCACATCGGCAAAGTGGATTTGGAGCATCTATCTCATGCTCACCATCGCCTGCATTCTGTCGTATTATGTGGCGGGAATGGGACTTTTCGACAGTTTCAACTATGCCATGACGACAACGGCAACGGGAGGCTTCTCCACCCACAACACCAGTACCGAGTTCTTCCATTCGCCATCGCTCGAATACATCTGTACGTTCTTCTGTTTCCTATCGGGTGTCAACTTCACACTGCTCTATGCCGCCGTCATCAAGTTTAAGATCAAGGAACTGTTCCGCAACTCTGAGTTCCGATTCTACATCTTCCTCGTCACGGTCTTCAGCATCTTCATTATGGTTGAGCTCATCGTGATGCGCAACTACGATATAGAACACGCCTTCCGCAGCGCCATCTTCCAGGTGGTTTCGTTTATCACGACCACTGGTCTCTTCAACGACGATGCCGCACTCTGGCCTCACGTCACATGGGTGGTGCTGTCGATGTGTATGTTTATCGGTGCCTGCTCGGGCAGTACGAGCGGTGGACTAAAATGCATCCGTGGCGTCATCCTGCTGCGCATGGTGAAGAATGAGTTCCGACAGATATTGCACCCCAACGCCGTGCTGCCGCTCAAGATCGACGGGGTGAACGTGCCCATGCAGAAACGCGTCACGCTGCTGGCGTTCCTCACCATCTATCTCATCATCTGCGTCATCATCTCGTTTACGATGATAGCGATGGGAATCGACAACACCAATTCCATCACCATCACGCTGAGTTGCGTGGGAAACGTAGGACCAACCTTGGGAACAGAGATTGGACCCACCATGTCGTGGAGCGAACTGCCCGACCTGGCCAAGTGGTTCTGCTCGCTCATGATGCTCATCGGCCGTCTGGAAATCTTCACCGTACTGGTGATCTTCACACCGGCGTTCTGGAAGGAAAATTAGGGGGGGGAAGGCATTGGAGCCTTCCTGCTGATAAGGTGTTTCATGTAAAGGATGAAAAATAGAAAAATAAAATCAACATGACATAAAATAATAAGTGTACTCTGCTCGTTATTTGTATAGTAGATACTCAACTATAACAAGTGTGGAGCTAAAAAAGCAAAAGAGTAAAAAAACTTATTCTATCTTGCTATAAATTACGAACACAATGAAACCATTAAAATTTGAACCCTTACTGAAGTCTACCATCTGGGGTGGCAACAAGATTATCAACTTCAAGCATCTCAACCTGCAGCAGGAGAAAGTAGGCGAGAGCTGGGAAATCTCTGGTGTGCCTGGCAACGAGAGCATCGTGGCTGACGGCGAGATGAAAGGCAAAAGCCTCAACGAAGTGGTCGCTGAACTGAAAGACAGCTTCTTAGGCAAGGAGAACTATCAGCGATTCGGCAATGAGTTTCCGCTGCTCATCAAGTTTATCGACGCCAATACCGACCTCTCCATTCAGGTGCACCCCAACGACGAGATAGCGCACAAGCAAGGCAAGGAGCGCGGAAAGACAGAGATGTGGTACGCCCTGCCATGCGATCCCGAGGCCAAGCTATACAACGGTCTGAAAATGAAGATCACACCCAAAGAATACAAGCAGATGGTAGAGAACGGCACCATTACAGATGCCCTGGCACAATACAAGGTGAAGGAGGACGACTGCTTCTTTATCCCTGCAGGCAGAATACACACCATCGGAACGGGTTGCTTCGTGGTAGAGATACAGCAAACCAGCGACGTGACTTACCGCATCTACGACTTCAAGCGCAAGGACAAGGACGGCAACTACCGACAGCTGCACACCAAGGAAGCTGCCGAGTGCATCGACTACACCGTACTGTCCAATTATCGACAGGAATACAAACCTGTGAAGAATCAGGGTGTCAGCATCGTGCGCTGCCCTTATTTTTGCACCGCTGTCTACGATCTCGACGAACCTATGACGCTCGATTACTCTGAGCTCGACAGTTTCGTGATTCTCATCGGTCTGAAGGGCCAAGCCACCATCACCGACAACGAGGGCAATACCATCACCCTGCAGGGCGGCGAAAGCACCGTGGTTCCAGCCTCCACCCAGACGTTGAAGGTAGATGGAACATTGAAGTTCCTCGAAACTTACGTATAATTTTTAAAGGTAAAAAAGGTAAAAAAGTAAAAAGGTAAAAAGAGCCTTCTTGCTGATAAAGTATTTACCTTTTTACCTTTAAAAATCCTTTTTACCCTTTTACTTTTTTACCCTTTTACCTTTTTACCCTTTTACCTTTTTACCTTTAAAAATCCTTTTCCAAATATTTTTCCACGTCCGCCAGGATCTTCTGGAATTCCGGAGAGAACTGATAGTAGGTATTTTTCTTCATCATCATCTTCACCTTGCCGAGGCTGTTCTCGTAGCAAGCTATTTCGGTGCGTGCCTGTTCGCTGTGAACAGCACGGTCTCGGATGTCGTTCTCCTGCTCATTGCGCAGAATGTCGCACACCGTCTGCACCACCGGACTCACTACCAGGTCGAAAAGATGATGCCCCTGGATGTAAAGATAAGTATTGTTGTCGTTGATTCCCAAGTCGCGCAACATCCGCTCCGTCTCAGGCAAGGCATCCTTGAGTTTGGGGAAACGGCGCTCCAGCTGGAACATCTTCGCCCTCACCTTCTTGCTCAGATACTCTATCGCCCACTTCGGATTCTGAATGCGTACTGAGGGAAGCACCACCACCTTGTTGAACTCGCACATATCGAAGTGCATCGTCATCTTGCGGCGCTGCAGAAAGACAACATGCCATACAAAGAGAGGCCAGATGGTTTGGGAATAAGACTGCAGGAAGCGCTCAAAGTTGAAAATACGATGGTCGTTGAGCGTCACCATCACACAGGTCTCGTGCAGTCCCTTGGCATAACACTGGAAGTTTTCTATTGCATAGGCATAAGTATGAAAGATGTAGGGATTCTCCAACATCTGTCTCGACATCTCCGTAGCGCCTTGCAGAATATAGTCGTAGTCGGCATCCACACAGGCTATCATGTCTCTGCCCACGCCCTTGAGCATATTGGAGATGGCAGCCTTCTTGCCCCTGTCGAGATGCTGGTTGCGAGAAGGCAGCATGATATCGAAAGTTAGTTTGTCGTCCTCATAACGGCCAAGCACCGAGCGCCAGAAGAACACATCGTCGTAGCTCTCGACGTAGACTACTATTCTGCGCCGGGCTTTCTTCGGAGTCATCTTGTTGATGGCCTCGAAGTATTGCGAATTGATATTATCGGTTAAACGTTTAGCCATAAGCAGAACAATTAAACACTAAACATTAAACACTAAAACATCACTTAATCGTTATGTCGTTCACCTCAGTCACACGGTCGGTCCAGCCGTCCATGACCACAGCAGGACTGTGGGTTGTCATGATAATCTGAATGTTGGGGTTCAACTTCAGCACCAAGGAGATAAGCTGCTTCTGCCATTCAAAGTGCAGACTGATCTCAGGCTCGTCCATGAAGAGCACATAGGACTGATTGTCTTCCACCAGCACAGTGAGCAGAATGGCAAGCATCTGCTTCTCGCCTGCCGACAGCTGATAAGGCTGCAGCACCTCGCCGATCTGGTTGAACTTGATCTCGTTGGCAGTGCGGATGATGGTCTTGCCCGTCTCGCGGAACAGGTCGTCCACGATGTCCTGAAACATCCTCTTGGGCTCGCTGAGCGCCTGAGCCTTCTGGGCAGCATCGGGTTCACCACTCTGCAGCACGGCAATGATACGGTTGCCGATGTTCACCTGATAGTCGAGGTACTTGCGCTGCAACTGGAAGAGCTGCCAGTCGAGCTCGGTGACAAGCGTAAGATCCACCTTGCTGATCATCTCAGAGTTGAGCAGCGGACGGTCGACCGAACGAATCACGTCAAACCGAATCCACTTAGCCTCCTCGGGCTCCACCTTCAGATGAACACCCTTGAGCAGATGGCTTGGAAACTCGCCCCCGGCACTCAGGCCTTTCACTACCTTGTTGAGAATGGTGCTCTTTCCCACTCCGTTCACACCGCTCAGGATGTTCACCCTGCGGTCGAGGTTCCAAAGTATGTGCTTGGTACCACTCCATAGAGAGTCTATCTCTATCTGCTTGATATAATCGGCATATTTCTGCATAGGTTTATACTTTTATCTACTTTAACTCTAAAACTTAGGGCAAATATAATCATTTTAACCGAAATTTTGTACCTTTGCATCGATTTTTTATATTAAATAAGGTAAAATGGGTAACAACAAACCACTTTTAGCCCACTTGTGTCTCTTTGGATCGGGCGCATTCTGGGGACTGATGGCACCTGTAGGCAAGGATGCCATGACACACGGCATCGAGGGCATCGACATGGTATCATTCCGCGTTCTGGGCGGAGCCATCCTCTTCTGGCTCACTTCACTCTTCACCCGCAGGGAGCACATCCCTACAACCGACATCATCAAGTTGGCTGGAGCAGGACTCTTCGGACTGGTATTCAACCAGTGCTGCTACACCATCGGACTGAGCATCACCTCGCCCAGCAATTCGAGCATCATGACTACATCGATGCCTATCTTCGCCATGATTCTGTCGTTCCTCATCCTCCGCGAGCCCATCACCTGGAAGAAGGTGGCTGGCGTACTCTTAGGCTGCAGCGGTGCCGTGCTCATCATCATGACAAGTGCCACGGCGGGAAATGCCAAGGTGGGAAACATCTGGGGCGACTTACTCTGCATGGCCGCACAACTGTCGTTTGCGCTCTATCTGTCGCTCTTCAAGCCCTTGGTGGGAAAGTATTCGCTCTTCACCATCAACAAGTGGATGTTCACCTGGGCATCGGTCATGATCCTGCCTTTCTCCGCCTCTCATGTGGCTTCCATCCCATGGGCTGAGGTGCCAGTATCGGCATGGTGGGAAACGGGCTACGTCATCTTCTTCGGCACTTATCTGGGCTACATCCTGATGATGATAGGTCAGAAGACACTCCGACCCACAGTGGTTTCGGTATACAATTATGTGCAGCCCTTGGTCTCTGTTTCTGTCAGCGTGCTCGTAGGCCTGGCAGTCTTCAAAGGCACGCAGGCTCTTGCCGCCCTCCTCGTCTTCTCAGGCGTTTGGCTGGTTATCAAGAACAAGTCGAAACACGACATCGACAAGCACGACCACAGCCTGGCCTACGAGAAAAGGCATGCGTAAACTGATTTCATGTCGATAAAAAAACAGTAACTGTCCTCATCTGACATAACCTTTCAGATGAGGACAGTCTTTTTTCGCCAAATTAGGTAACAAATTACAGCCAAATTGAGTAACAAAACACAGCCAAATTGGGTAAAAATATGCAGCCAAATTTGGTAATTCCAAGATTTCATCGTATATTTGCAGCAGAAATAAAAGAGATTTGACATGAAGAAATACAAGAAAAGAATTGCAGATAAACTATTGGAATACAGATTAGAAGAAGTTGGAGCTGTATTGATAGAAGGCCCAAAATGGTGTGGAAAAACAACCACAGCAGAACAAAAGGCCAAAAGCGTGCTATACATGGCAGACCCAGACAACCAAAACAACTATCTGGAAATGGCGAATTTAAAGATAAAAATGCTCCTAAAAGGAGAAAAGCCACGTCTCATTGACGAATGGCAAATCATTCCGCAAATCTGGGATGCCATACGATTTGAAGTGGACCACCAAGGTGAGGAAGGCTTGTTTATCCTCACTGGTTCTGCCGTGCCTACATCATCTGAAAAAATACATCACACGGGTACAGGACGTTTCGCTTGGATTACCATGCGCCCTATGTCATTATGGGAATCGAGAGAATCTACAGGCGAAGTAAGTATCAGCGAACTGTTTAAAGGAAATGTAAACCAAGAAGGTTTCAATAAATTGAAACTGGAAGATATCGCCTTTCTCGTCTGCAGAGGAGGATGGCCCAGTGCTACAACCAAGAACACAAGAGTTGCCTTGCGACAGGCATACGACTATTACGATGCGGTGGTTAAGACTGATATTTCAAGGGTAGATGAAATCAGCAGAAACAGCGAACGAACCAAGCTCCTTCTGCGTTCATACGCCCGTTCACAAGGTGGACAAGTCAGTATCGGAGCCATACGACAAGACATGATGGAAAATGATGATGAGACGCTGGCAGACAAGACTGTTCAGAGTTACATCGGTGCGCTCAAAAAAATCTTCGTCATAGAGGACATGCCTGCCTGGAATCCGAACCTTCGCAGCAAGACAGCCATCCGTTCGGCTGAAACCCGATATTTCGTTGATCCATCTATTGCTGTGGCAGCATTAGGTCTTGGTCCTGATGACCTCATCAACGACTTGGAGACTTTCGGCTTGCTCTTCGAGACCTTATGCGTTCGTGATCTTCGTGTATATGCAGATGCCATAGATGGCAACGTCTATCATTATCGCGACAAGAACGGCTTGGAATGTGATGCTGTTCTCCATCTCCGCAACGGTTCATACGGTCTCATCGAAATTAAGCTGGGTGGTGCACAAGCCATCGAAAAAGGAGTCTCTACGCTAACTGCTCTTGCTGACAAGATAGACACAACCAAGATGAAATCCCCATCTTTTATGATGGTACTCACAGCTGTCGGCGACTATGCTTACCGCAGAGAAGACGGAGTATATGTGGTGCCTATCGGCTGCCTGAAAGATTAATTTTAGAATACAACCTCAAAACTTTTATATATGCCATCGCTACTGCCTTTGAGAAATCTTTAAACCACAGAAGCAATCATTCCAATTCTTTCCAATTTTGCAAACATTGGAAAGAATTGGAATGTATCTGTTTTCTGATTCCTAACTCTCTAACATATCAAATCCCCCAAGAGTTTTCGTGAGCCTCTTGGGGGAAAACTTGAATTTGTTATCCCTTTATATACCTATTATTAATATCTACTTTCTTAGTATTTTGGATTCTGTGTAAGGATATTGTTACTCTTATCACGCTCACCCTGAGGAATTGGCAAGAGGTAATCACGCTCATCGTCAAAATTGCGACCCTTCTGCACATTATACTTATTGGCATAAGCACGCATTACCTCACCAAAACGATGCTGGCGCATCATCATGACAAGTGCCACGGCGGGAAATGCCAAGGTGGGAAACATCTGGGGCGACTTACTCTGCATGGCCGCACAACTGTCGTTTGCGCTCTATCTGTCGCTCTTCAAGCCCTTGGTGGGAAAGTATTCGCTCTTCACCATCAACAAGTGGATGTTCACCTGGGCATCGGTCATGATCCTGCCTTTCTCCGCCTCTCATGTGGCTTCCATCCCATGGGCTGAGGTGCCAGTATCGGCATGGTGGGAAACGGGCTACGTCATCTTCTTCGGCACTTATCTGGGCTACATCCTGATGATGATAGGTCAGAAGACACTCCGACCCACAGTGGTTTCGGTATACAATTATGTGCAGCCCTTGGTCTCTGTTTCTGTCAGCGTGCTCGTAGGCCTGGCAGTCTTCAAAGGCACGCAGGCTCTTGCCGCCCTCCTCGTCTTCTCAGGCGTTTGGCTGGTTATCAAGAACAAGTCGAAACACGACATCGACAAGCACGACCACAGCCTGGCCTACGAGAAAAGGCATGCTTAGATGATGAAAAACTATCATGTTTTTACTACTTCAAATGTAAGAAGTCACAAAGTTTATCCAGATAAAGCCAACAAGAGGAGATTTGTAATAATCGACATTACAAATCACCTCGAATTACAGAAATTTGGTGCTAAAAGTAAAGATTTCCAACGATTTATTTTTTCGTCTGGGCAAGATTCTTTATTTTTGTAGTCAATAATTGACAATTCTATCAAGAAAGAGTCTATTGGTTTAATCTAACCTCTGAGCAATAACATTGGAAGATAGCACCAAACAGCCTTTAACGGCTGACGCTTCATTGTATAATGGGCAGCCTACTGACACAGGCTCATCGTGTCCAAGTGCAAGACTTACCTCTTGTACGCCCTCCATCTCAAAGAACAAAGGTGGGGTGTCGGTAGAGAATGTGTCTTCTGGAAACAAGCAATGGTTTGTTTTGAGAGTTACATATGGACGTATCATCAAGGCAAAAGCATTTGTAGAAGCTAAAGGATTAGAATGTTATGTTCCTTTGCGATATAAAGAGGTAAGGAAGCAAGGTAAGAAGCAAATCATAACAGAGCCTCTTCTCCCCTCATTTCTCTTTGTTCATGCTACAGTAGAGCAAGTTGACTCTCTTTTGCCAGACAAGGACAGCAAATCTCTTGAAAACAGAACTTTGTTGAGTTATTATTACGACCATACCTCACATTGTGAAAATGCACTAAGCAAGAATCCTCCTCTTATCATTGCCGATACTGCTATGGATAATTTCATCCGTTTAAGTTCCATACATAATCCTCATATTATCCCTGTTACTTCAGAGAACATCAAATATAAGTTAGGGGATGAAGTAGTGATTACAGAGGGCGAGTTTAAGGATATTCGTGGTAGAGTGGCGAGGATTGCAGGACAGCAGAGAGTGGTGGTAGAACTTTTTGGTGGATATCTGGTAGCAACAGCGTATATACCGAAAGGGGCAATGAAAAACTGTATAACCAGTCAAAAAAAATATAATTAGTACTTAAAATATGGATACAAAAAAGCCAATGACAGTAGATGACGAAATAGCTTATAATAATTATAAACTTACTGCAGATAAAATACTACAGTTGCTTTCTCAAATCAGAGAAGACCCTTCCGCTTCTGCAAAGCGTTGGGTGTGGGAACTTTTGCAAAATGCAAAAGATGTTCCTAATCGTTTTGGAAAAGTATCTGTTGAGATTGAGTTAGTTTCACAAGATATACTGAAATTCCGACACAATGGAGATTGTTTCAGTATAAAGAATATAACTGGACTTGTTCAGCAGGTAAGCTCTAAGGATTCACAGAATCTTGAAGGTCAGACTGGAAAGTTTGGCACTGGCTTTATCTGTACCCACTTGCTATCTGACATCATAGATGTAGAGGGTATTGTTAGATATAAGGGCATTGATAGACGCTTTAAAATTGTACTTGATAGAAGTGGTTATAGATCAGAAGATTTGCTTCCAAGAATTAAAACAACTCTTGAAGAACTTCGTCATATAGAAACTACATATGAGGTTGTCAATAACTATGAGCAGAATCGAACTGAGCAGTCATTTGATACCGTATTTACTTATCATTTAACTACACAAGAGAAACAGGAATCTGCTGTTGCTGGTCTTGAAGATCTTATTAACACTATGCCTATTACGCTTGTTACTCAATCCAAGAAAATTAAGCAAGTGCGAGTAATCAATCGTGTTAAAGGTACCAATGTGGTTTATACTTGCGATTCAACCTCGCTTGATGACAATGTTCAATTGTCTATAGTAAAAATCGATGGTATTACCAAAAAGTATGTTAGTTACATAACAGATGATGTTGCTCTTACAACAGAAGTAAACATTAAAGATGGAATCTACGAAATTATTAAAAGAGACAGCAAGCAACCTGTTTTGTATCGTGATTTCCCTCTGATTGGTTCTGAAAAATTCTATTTTCCATATACTCTTAATGGATTTGAGTTTAATCCAACAGAAAGACGAAATGGGCTCCTTCTTAATAGTGCAGACCATCCTAACTGTGTATTGAATAGAAACATCATTGATAAGGCGGTTGATGCTGTATTAAAGTTTAATGAATGGTTGATTACAAAGAATGCAACAAACAGATATTTGTTAGCATCGTCTCGAATTCCTAAAGCTTCTGAAGAGTATAGTGAAAGCGTAGCAGCACCTTGGATCAAAAATTTGCAAGCTAATTGGAGACGACAATTACTTCAGGAAAGACTTGTGGAAACAGACAATGGAACTGATATACTTATGAATCTTTCAGTTCCTTCGTTTTCGCCTACATCAACAAAGGAAGTTAATGAAACTTTTTACAACTTGTTACATGGCCAATATATTGGTCGTGGTGTTCTTCCTGTGTTTAAACATCTTCAAGGATGGCTTGATATAGTTCGCCCAGAATATGAGACATGGGGTACCAAATTAAAGTATGAGAAAGATGATTTTCTCAAAGATTTATCAGATCTTCAGACTCTAAAATCTCTTGCTTTAAAGATTAATAAAACACGGGAAGATACACTAAATTGGCTGAATAAGGTTTATAAGTTCCTCGTTGATCAAAATATGCTTAACGAATTTGACAATTATGCTATCATTCCTAATCAGCGAGGCGATTTTAAATTACTAAAGGAATTGTATTCAGACCATACCTCTCGCATTCCTTCCATTCTAAAAGACATCTACAATTCTGTAAACCAAGACAATTCTACTGTTCAACACGTGCTGATGGACGTAGATGTTGAAGCTACTGTTTTTGGCAATACACTTCGCTCTTTCAGCTTGAAAGAAATGATTGTCAAGTTGAATGAGTATGTAAAAACGGGAAATAATATTAACAAGAATGGGGTTTGTATCGATGTGCGTTCAAAAGTTGCATATAGTATATTAGCATTATATCCAAATACCACAGATACAAAAGTGCTTAACATGAGAAAGTCTATATATGACTTCTGTGTGGCATATAGATCAATGAGTCCATACTCACTTGTTGAGACAACAGAATTGGATTTATGGAAAGAGTCAGATAATTATTGGTTCAACAATAGTTTTTTGGGTATCTCTTCAAAGAGTACTGTTGCTAATGTTGCATCTTCTTTCTTTACTACAGTCAAGACAAATGATGAAACTTTAATTTGGCTTGATAAATACATTCAATTCTATCGCGATTATTCTCATGGAGATTTGATTAAGGAACAGGCTGTTTTCCCAAATCAGCAGTTAATCCTGAAGAAACTTTCAGAATTGCGTTACGATAATGATATTCCAGAGGAGTTTAAAGATTTGGCTAATGTCGCATATAATCCATCTAATCCTTTGGATGTTTATCGCCATCAGTTAATTCATAGAACTATAAAGGGTTATGAACATCAGAATCCGTTATCTATAAAAGACATATACGAGTATGTAAAAAAGAGATTTGACGAAACTAACGATAGTACAAAAGAAGCTATTGCTCGCCATACAATAACAATTCTAATGCGTCAAGAAAACAATGAGCCAGAGGAGAAAAAACTCTACAATTTTGCAAAAACCATATCTGATCATACATTTGGCGATGTAAAATATGTAGATAATTTCTCTGGATTTAACTGGGGCTTTGCACAAGAGTTCTATATCAAATATATATGCAATAGAATAGCAAATACAGTAAACTTACATACTTTTAAAAGTCTTAATAGCTCATTTGCAAGCAGTAATGATGTAGAATTAACCCACTGGATTGATTCTTTGATAGAATTCTTACATAGTTATAAGAGTAAGAAGTTTTGGAGTATTATAACAGATAAAGATTCTGGTTTTGGAATATGGCTCAATCAGAATAATAATTTCTGTAAGTTCCAGGATGTTAGAAAAGATGATAATATACCTTCTGAGATTAAGGACATTGCTGCAACTAATATTCATGTCAACCATGATTTTAGAGAATCATTGTTTACATTAGCCTCACATTGTGCTTCATACTTAGAGACAGAGCCTATCACACTAACAGAAATAGGTGAGTTTATTGATACTAAGATTAGAGATTATGATGGTAATAAGCAAGATAATGATTTCCGTTCTCTTGTGTTTACCATAGGAAAATTATGTAATAATGTAGTTGGACTTGAAGACATTATGGAATACTTCAAGGAAACAAAGAACTCGCTTATCGTATGGTCTTTGGGAGAAGGTGATACTATGGATCTCGTTGGTGCAATCGTACAACAGGGTGATGAGAAAATCAAGGCAGTTAAGGATTTCCTTGTTGAAACTCCTGTCCAAGATTTAAAAAATCTGAATGCAGCCTTAAAGAACTGCCCGTCGGATAAATTTGACCAAGTAAAGGACCTTATCAACAAATTTGTAAGCGAGCAATCATCCGCTGGGGGTGAAGATACTCCCATAGGAGGCGAAGATTCTACGGATATTGTAATCGTACCTAAGACACATGACATCGAAAATGTTGTGGATTTCGAAGGTCATACTCATATTGTAAAGGCAGATCAGGTTCAATATGCAGGTCTTTCTCTGAAAGAAATAGAAGACTATGTTGACGGAGCCAAAGATGCTGTGGTTAAATATTTCAGAGAACTGAATGAGAAAAAAAAATTGGGATTACAATTTGACGAAGCTAAAATTCGCAGTCATTCATATAGCCAACTCTATGGTATATCCGATAGTCATGGTTATATGATTCCCATTGTTGTACACAGTTACAAAGGTCCTCAGTACCGATACTTTGACCTTAATTGGTATGACTGGCAACTGCTTTCTCAGAAGGGTGCTATGTTGTTTGTTCTCACAGCAACAGGTTTGCAATGTATTCCTTTATATGCTCTTCCTGTTCGTAACGTTAATATACCTATAAGCAATGACATGTCGACCGAGAACAGAGCTGCATTGCTCTCGCTTGCAGCAGTTGGAAAGCAATACTCTACGTTAAGTTTTGACTTTGGCAACAATATGCCACAAGGGTTCAATGATCCAGTCCCATTTGATTATGTTCCAGAACAACTTGGTAAGTGTATTGCTTCTATTAAGGAAGTATGCGATCAGAATGTACCTCAAATTGCCAACCTGTACAATAATGGAAGGAATATACCTATAGTAAGAAGTTCTGTAGGTTATTCTCTTGCTATGGCAGCTGTTAACGAAGGTAACGCACGAGATGTATTTGACGCCCCAGCTAATGACACTCAAGCCCCATCCGTTGGAACATCATTTATTGATTAACTGAATTATGATTATTAACAGAAGAAAACATTGGCAATTCCTCGAAGATGAGCTTAAGGCTGAAACAGAGGATTTTAAAAAGATATACTTAGCCACAGCCATCTCCTTGCTTAAAATAAGCCAGGAGATGTATGTGGCTCAGTTCATTTCCTTTAAGGATGGAGAAATGATTATGAAATTCCCTATTTCGCGTGCTTTACCAAGAAAGGGTGATTTCCTTGTATGTATGGTTTTACCACCAGAATTACAAGATTACCGTAATTGGGGTGATAGGTCGTATCGTGATTTGTATAAAGCACGATACAATTCTACCGAATGCGTGTGTATTTGGCATTCTCCTGCCAATGACCCTCGATATTCTCTGGTAGGGTTCTCAAAAGTAAGTGTTGATTTTGCAAATTATATAAAAAAGACTCCCAATATTGTACTGACCTTTGCTCCACAACGACCTCCTATTGACTATGTAATGAATTTGCAAAAGGTTGTAGAGGATCAATATAGCAAAGGTGTTGCTTCGATACTTGATGCCAACTACCAGGCAAAAGATTGGGAGCCAATCCCTATAAGGCAAGATGATGTTTCCGGTTTCGTGTATTCACAAATGGCATTGACGGAGACTATGATCTTAGAAGGTCCTCCTGGAACTGGTAAGACATATATGATTGCAGAACTATGTGCAAAATTATGTGCAGAAGGGCATTCCGTATTAGTTACAGCCCTTACTAATCGTGCTTTAATGGAGATTGCAGAGAAACCTGCCGTTGAATCATTATTGGGAGAGCATAGGATATTCAAGACAAACATTTCTATGGATGAAATCCGTGAACTTAGTAAACTTGAAACATTAAAATCAATAGCTCCGATGCCAGGATGCCTTGTAATGTCAACATTTTATATAACTAGCGGATATGCTGCAGAACTCACTATTGAACAGCCATTTGATTATGTGATCATGGATGAGGCGAGTCAGGCTATATTTCCAATGTTTGCAGCAAGTCGTAAAATTGGCAAAAGAAATCTATGGGTTGGGGATATTCATCAGCTTTCTCCTATTGTTATTCTGAATGGTAATCGCAAAACAATAAGTGGTTATAAACACTTGATAGAAGGTCTAAAATTGCTAGCAGATAATAGTATGTCGCCAATCTATCAGTTGGCAACGGCTTACAGATTTGGACAAAGAGCTGCTAACTATACAGGTGTTTTCTATAATGATTCACTTGTTGCAAAAGAATCACCTAAATACTATGATTTGCCATCAATGTTCAAGATTCTAAGCAAAGATGGTGGACCAACATTGGTTCTTACAGATATGCCTTCAGGAGATTGTACACCACAGTTTGCTATATATATAACGTCTTTTATTGTAGATAACATAGTTAACGATAATAAGGATAAAGAGATTGCTGTACTCACTTGCATGAAAAAAACGACTCGTGCACTACAGATGGCTGTAACTCAAAAAGTTAGAACAAGAAAAAAACTTCTTGTTGATACTGTAGCAAGAGTTCAAGGATTAACAACCGATATAACAATATTCTTTGTTCCTGATTATTCCTACATACGAACACTTGAACCTCATCTGTTTAACGTCGCCACAAGTCGTGCAAGAGAACATACAATTATTATTGCCGACAAATATGTTCTTGATAGTACAACTCTTGACATGAAAGTGAGAAAGTACTTAGAAAGATTGAAACAAGATAAATGTATATACGTTCCCGATCCAGATCATGGATTTGGGAAATCTAACAAAGTGTTGGATTATCAAAAAAGTATCGGGAGTACTTTGTTCTTAGATTAGTAAATTTATATGCTTGAACAAGAACAACAATATCTTCTCCGCAAATACCCGTAGGAGAATGTTTTGAAGAACGAAGAGCCTCAGACGCATTTTCGCAATGAATGTCTGTGTAGGGCTATGGTAGATTTCAACATGATTGATACTGTAAGCCGTGGTATCAAGAAAATGTTCAATGAGCAATGGCGCAGACATTTCCCTATGCCAGACTATGAGATTGACCAGATAAAGAAGAAAGTAGTTGTCCGCATTTACGGCAATGAAATCAATAAACGATACACTGATTTGTTGAAGACAAACGACACTCTCTCACTATGGGATTGCATCTCTCTTGACGCAGTACAAAAAGGCAGAACCATTCATGAGGATATTGCGCAAGACTTGCTCAAACGTGGACTTATTGAAGGTGATGCTCCCCATTACAGTATTTCTCTTAGCATCGCCAAGAACACTCACCAACTACCTTCTTACACAAAAACAAAAGGATTGGATAAGGAGAAATTACGCCAGATGATACTGCAATTTTTACAAAATGCAGGTGACGAAGGGGCCAAGCGAGATAGCATATACGAATATCTGAAGGATGTGCTTCCTGCCAACAAGACGGAAGAACAAAAGCTTCGCTATGTAGGCAGACTATTGGTAGAATTAAATGAAGAAAAACAGATAGACAGAATAGGGCTGAGGTGGATATTGAATGACTACAATCGGTCGGTTTAATCATAATCCGACCGAAAAACCCACAATCCGACCGAAAATCCGACCGTTTGACGATGTTCCGACCGAAAATCCAACCGATATTTTCTCTGGTGCTTCTTCGTGATTAATTACCATTGAGCCAAGCGGAATCTCTATACTCAATTGTCCTGGTCCTGATAGAAGCATCTCCAAGGAGGATATAGAAAAGGGCGATATGCTAAAAAGCCGTCGCTACCGCAACCGTCGTTTGGGTGATTTCTTAAAAGAGCTTGACCTTACGGAGAATCGTTTTGAATCCGTCAAAAAAATGACGAGATTTATAGCGAAATCAACTGATTATAGCGGATTGCATCAAAACAACAACCGATGTCGAAATTTAGATGTATACGACTAAGGAACATAAAACAATTACCAGTAGATGAGGACAGCTTAATTAATTATGGTTCGTGCCCACACGTACGTATAATTTATTTTTTATAAAAATGTATCAAAGTATCATTTTTGATGTTCAGCATCGTTATATCTAATTGATATATTAGCAGTTGCCAGTAATGAGACTTTTCGTGAAATATGACGAGAAGTATCATAGAAGTATCATATAAGTATCATAAAAGTCGCATTTTTGGCGAAAAAACATCATTTTCGATGCAACATTTTGCCATTTTCCACGTTATTAAGATAATCAATTATTAACTTAATACCCAATAACACATGGACGAAAAAGAACTGCTGAGAAAAGCTTTTGAGTCTGGCGAGGTGCCAGGCATCATCACCTACTGCTTCACCGAACTTTGTCCGATGAAAAACAACTGTATCCACTATCTCGCCTCGCTCTACAAGGACGACGACACCAAGCGAGGCCATGCCATCTTCCCCAATGCCTTGAAAAACGGAAAATGCGAGTTCTTCGCCCCACTGCGTATCGTGAAAATGGCCTGGGGATTCGACAAGCTCTTTGCCGAGGTGAAGGTGAAGGACGCTCCCCTGCTCCGCTCCGAGATGAGAAGCTACCTCGGCAGCAAGGGACAGTACTACCGATATAAACTGGGACAACAGAAACTCGTGCCCGAACAGCAAGAACACATCAAGCAACTCTTCGCTCGCTTCGGTTACAAGGATGTGGATTTCGAGTACTTCGCCGAGGAAATCGACTTCACGAGTATATGATGAAGAATCCTGCCACCCATGGTTTCTCCGTGCCCACCACATGTTCCCTTACGGACCGACGGACGGGCATCGACTGAACAAGCCTCGGGCATCGATTGAACAAGCCTCGGGCACACACTGCCAACACAGTGGGCAACAAGTGCCCAAACTTAAAGCCCACTATTGGGCACTATACTTTCCTTTTCCAACAAGCTTTCAAAAAAAACATCATGAAGATTACAATCGTACACAACGACAATAAGAAGCAACTCCTCGTCAGCACAAAGACGATGGAGAAACTACTGGAGCGCATCGCTAAGGACGACAGCAAGCAGAGCGTAACCCGATTCAGAGACTACGCCGCCTACATCGACGAAGACTACCGTTTCTACAAGGACATGCCTACATGGATGCACATCTATCCTGCCGCCGAGTTTGCGAAGGACGAGAACAGCAACCTGAAGATGAAGGTTTGTAATGGCATCCTGCTCCTCAAGTTCAACAACATCACCGACCCCGACGGCACGGAAGGCGTGAAGCGTTCGGTCGCCATCCTGCCCTCCACCTTTGCCGCACTGGAAAGTGCCGACGGAAAGAGCGTCATCGTGCTGGTAAAATTCACCAACCAGAACGACAAGCTGCCAACTTCCGAGCCTGAGGCGGAGCAGCTCTATCGCATCGCCTACCAACAGATCCACCCCATCTACCAAGCCGTGGTCAAGGCATCGCTCACCATCGGCGCCCAGGTTGCTTCCGTCGAGGCTTCCTCTGCCATGTCGAACGAGCCTTCGCTGCACAACAGTTTCATGATGACGCTGGATGCCCACCCTTATTACAATGCCAAGGCGGTGGCGATGAGGATAGACTGTCATTACCGCACGGAAGACACCGACCAGCAAGCCGATCCCGAAGCGAAAGGAAAGGCAAGAAACGAGGACATGGACTGCAAGGACGAGAAAAACGACATAGCAAGCATGATGCTGCTGTTGAGAAACCAATACAATTTCAGATACAACTCGGTAATGAAATACGTGGAATACCAGCCAAAGGAGAAAGGATGGTACGGATACCGACCCGTGGAGCCGAGGGTGATGAAAAGAATGACGCTCGAAGTACAGTTGGCTGGACTAAGGGTGAGCATCAAGGACGTGAGGAATTTTCTGGAGTCGGACTACATCAAGAATTACAATCCGATAGAAGAGTATCTCTATCTGTGCCACAACAAGTGGGACGGCAAGGACCACATCCGTGCCTTGGCCCGCACCGTGCCCACCAACAATCCATACTGGGCAGACTGGTTTTACACGTGGTTTCTCGGCATGGTGGACCAATGGCGTGGATACACGCATCGCCAGTACGGCAACTCGGTGGCTCCGCTCCTCATCTCCAAACAGGGCTTCAACAAGAGCACATTCTGCCGCCGCCTCTTGCCGCCCGAACTGCAATGGGGTTACAGCGACAACCTGATTCTCTCGGAGAAACGACAGGTGTACCAGGCGATGGCACAGTTCATGCTCATCAATCTTGACGAGTTCAACCAGATTTCACCACAGGTGCAACAGGGTTTTCTGAAGAATCTTATCCAGTTACCTACGCTGAAATACAAGCCGCCGTACGGAAGTCACGTCATGGAGTTTCCACGCCTCGCCTCCTTCATCGCCACGAGCAACATGAACGACATCCTCACCGACCCATCCGGCAACCGCCGTTTCATCGGCATCGAGTTGACAGGCCCCATCGACGTGAGTGTCCGCCCCAACCACCAGCAGCTTTTCGCCCAGGCACTTGTGGCGTTGGGCAATGGCGAGAAGTGTTATTTCGACGCCGAGCAGGTGAAGCTCATCATGCAGAGCAACTGCCAGTTTGAGGTGGTTCAGCCAATAGACCAGTATTTCCGTCTCTACTTCGAACCTGCCGACGACGAGAAGGAAGGTGAGTACATGACGGCCGCCGAGATTTTCGACTTTCTGAAAAAGCAGATAGGTTCGTCGCTGAAAGTAAACAGCTTGATGGGATTCGGACGAAAATTGGCTAACATGACGCAACTGAACCACAAGCGTTTCGCCGATGGAATGAAGTATCTGGTAAAGAAAAGATAAATCAGCCTAAAATGAGACTTCCATGATACTTTTATGAGACTTTTCAGAACAAAATCCGAAAAGTCTCATTTATTATATATACCTATCTATCAATGCATTGCGAAAGTTTCAAAAGTCAATAATGATACTTTGATACTTTTCTTTCAAAAAAAACATTTACGGGCAAGAGATCAGCATCCTAAGTAAACCATAAGTCCACCCAGTACGATATACAACACGGCGTATGGGATGGCGGAACGGAGGATCTCGCCGTCCTTACCCTCCATGTCGCATGAGGCAGTGGCGATGGCGATGCTCTGCGGACTGATCATCTTTCCACCCGTGGCACCTGTGGTATTGGCGGCAACAAGCCAGTTGCTTTGACTTCCCTCCACCCCGAAGAAAGTATCAGTGCCCGTCATGCCGAGCTGGTTGGCAACATGAGCCTGGAGCTTGGCGAAGAGAATATTGGATGAAGTATCAGAACCCGTTACGAAGGTACCGATGGCACCAATCATCGGAGCTACCAATGGATAGAAATCACCCGTCACAGCCACCAAGCCCGAGGCGATGGAAGTTATCATACCCGAATAGTTCATCACACTCGCCAAGGCTATCAGCGAACAGATGGTAACCACCGTCTTGCGCAAGTTCACCGTGGTTCGGGCCAAGATGACCATCAGTTGCTTGAAATTCAACCCCTGTACCAATCCACCGATCGTAGCACCCAGGAAGAGCATCAACCCTGCATTCGAAATCCAGCCGAACTTAAAGGTACTGCCCAGCACCGGCAGATGAACAGCACTCACCAAATGCGTCTTCAGGAAGGCATTGACTGGAGGACAAAGCGCACCCGACACCAAGATAAACACCAATATAAAGAGGTAAACGCTCCACGCCTTGAAGCTCTCGGAGAAAGTGAAGGTCTCCTGTTTCTGCACCTTGCTCTTTCTCGCAAACACCTTGGCATAAACGATGATGGCAGCGATGGCGGCGATAGAGCCAATGATGGCAGGAGTCTCCGAACCGAGATAATAGCCGCAGACGAACTGCACCGCCACGGAAATCATTCCCACCCAAAGGGATATGACAAGGTTCTTGACGAGATTATGCCTGTCGGTAAGGGTAAGGATGATGAAAGGCAGGATGATGAAGAGCGGAGACAACTGTATGATGGCGAACGCCGATGTCTCGCAAATCTGCGCCACCGATGCCGAGCCGCTATCCGCCACCTCATTGCAGAGCGTGGTGACAGGCACACCGACGGCACCAAATCCCGTTGCCACCGTGTTGCCGACCAAGGACACCAGAGCCGAGAACATGGGTTTGAATCCCAGTCCGATGAGGATGGCGGCAGGAATCGCCACCGCCGTTCCGAAGCCAGCCATGCCTTCGAGCAATCCGCCGAATCCCCAGACGAGCAACAGCACGAGCAATCCCTTGTCGTCGGTAATCGAAGTGAATTGTTTCTTGATAACCTCAATCTGCTTGCTTTCCACCAATATATTATAGCTATAGATAGCCATCAGGATGATGATGAGGATCGGGAACACCGCCTTCAGCAGACCTTCCACCACAGCCCATCCCGTCAGGGCGAGGATGCTGTCCCCCGCATGTTCCGGGGCTATCATCCCCAGTGGAGAGGCGGCGAAAAGAGCCAGCAATACAGTTACTACGAGTGTCAACAAGGCGCTCTTATGTCCTGCCATCTTGAAGCCGAGCATCAAGACGAAGAGCAACACAATGGGTACAATAGAAATAATAGATGCCATAAGTTATTCAGATTTTATGTTTTTGCCTGCAAATATAACAATTTTCTTTGAGAAAAGTATATATTCTTCTTAGAGAAATAAGTATTTTTACTCATAGTATCTATTATTAGTTGATTATTAATACTATACGCTCCAAACGGTAGAAAAGTGGCAATATAGGTTCTATATTGATACAAAATGGATGAAGATTTAACGTTTTTAACTTTCGATTACATCAAAAATCACATAGATATGGATGGGATGGGGTCGTTTGAACCAACCCCATAATATGATAAAACGGAAACAAAGAAAACCATGTAAGGGAGTGAATGATCAGTAGCCATTCCACATGTTATTACCTCCATAATGGTTCCGTTTCCCATCCCTGCGGAAAGCCAAGAGCTTTTAAGTCAATTTCAGGAAACCGAATGAACAACCATGTTAGTTTGGATTGCATATCATTATTGGGGGATATAACATTAAGAAAGTACTTGATGATGCAGAGATCAAAGTAAGCACGCATGGTATCTGTTGGCAGCGTTATCCATTCTCCTTCTGGACTATTGGGAATTGCTGGCTGAATAGCATTCTGTTTGTTCCATACCCTTGAATGATGACCACAGGCATTTCGAGTAACAGCAATAACAGTGAGCCAAGACTCAAACACATTGATAGGCAACCCAAAACGTTTTGCTATGCGTTTGCGTATGCGATTTTGTTTGATGTTACGATAAATGGCATTGACATTTCCAATAGTAAGCAGTTCACCTAAAATCCACGATGGTGGGTAAGATTCTGAGTAGGTTCGTTTGAAATGAAGAATGAACTCCTCCTTAGATTTGCTATATTCCTTGGATATAGCTCGCATTGTTTCATTAAACTTGGAACTATCCAAGAAATAAGAAGAGTCAGTAAGCCAAAAAGGATTGCCTGTCATATCTGCTGTTATTTGCATCACCGCACGTCTAATAGCAATTTCAATCTTTTCTATCTCATTGAACATGAGCAGTCTCAGTTTCTTGTCAAAGCGATAAAGCATCATCACCTTTTTGAAGGTAGCCCCTTCCTTGTACAAATGTGCTGTTTTGGGCATCTTCAACAAAGGATACATATAAGCAGACAATCTGTAATAACCAATGTTGTCAAGGTACTGTATGGCTTTGTTTCTATCATAAATCTGTAAACCTCGAGATTCAAGCAAATCAACGAGATTTTCCGAAGATTCAAACCGTTTTGTAAAGGGAATAAGGTTCGCCATATTCAAATGTGTATAAACAAAAAACGCCTCGCACGATTTGAGCATTGTTAAGAGGCTTGGCGAGGACTGACGGTGCAAAGATACGAATAATCATTGATAATACAAACTTTTCGGCAAGAAAAATATCGCAAAAGTGGAATTCTTTGACTTATTTATATTTAATAACCCGTTGGCGGAATTAATTAAGTGCAAACTTAATCCTGCCGATGGGCTTATTATTAATGAAGTTTACATATTGTAGAATGATAAGTGCACTAATTTTGCCGATTATTCTGGCAAACAAACCACTCGTTATCTTAGCATAGTTTCTGATGATCAAGAATTGGTCAGTAAGTTGCGAGAACAGTGTTCTTCTCCACCATCCATTTCAATGGCAAGTCGCTTGCGTATTTCTTCGCACAACCCTGCGGTCTTCTTGCGGTCATTGAATTGTCTGCGTGATATGAGATTGGGGATTTTGTCCCTATGTTCCTGTAGCTTGTAATCAAACAGCCAATTCTTGCTGTCAATACTTTCTGTTTCGGCGGTTAATGACAAAGCGACCACTTCTTAATCAGAAAATTTAGGAATTGGGCCACGGCGTGGGATATTTCCCAGGCTATTAACAAGATTTTTGGAATTTTTCTTGCATTCAACCAACAGCATTGAAACTATGCCAATAGGTAAAAGCAAAATCTCGGATATGGATTTCTGTTCTTTCGAGAACACGATTGACAAGAATATCGAAACGGACAAGGCATCGGACAAGTTTGGTCAACAGCTTCAAGCCTACAAGGATGCTGGCAATAGCTTGACTTCGGCAAAAAGTGGCGCAGAAATGGCTACTGCTTCCATGCATGAAGCAAAAGACAAATTGAGTGAAGTGAAGGAGTTTGGTTGTCGAATGGTAGGGTAAAGACTTTGCTTTGGATATTCTTGCCGTGTTTCCTTTATACGATCATTTCGATTGTTTATTTTGTCGCATCACATATAGATAAATGAAAAAGCGGATGGATGTTGCAAACACAACTCCATCCGCAATCTTTTGCTTTGAATAGATTCTGTCATTCTAATAGAATAACATGTGCCTGAGAATTATCCATGTCAGGCATCGTTCTTCCAACAGGTGCCCCGATATAAGTCGGATCTGTGATGACATAACGTTTTCCATTCAAAGAAATATAATCTCCAGAAACATTTTCTGTAAAACATACAGCACTCGCCAGATGTCCAGGATAGAATACTAATATTGTCTCTAACCCTAACAAGTCTCGTGTCAAACGAGAAAACAATATAGACCTATCTTCACAGTCACAATATGGATAATATAAGGTTTCTTCTGCAAAGAAAGCCCTGTCGTGTCCCCATACTTTATCATCATATTCGTAAACAAAGGCCGTTTGAACCCAATTCAGTAATTTGTTAGCAGCTTCCAATTGATTCATACCATTGATTTTTTCTTTTAGTGCAGGATAAAGGTCTTTTTTCACATGTTCATCCAATGGCGTATTGGCATACATAGCCCATCTTGTCATAAAGTTGTTGTTAATTTCCGAGGTAGGGTAGGTGTTGTAGAAATCAATCATATTTTCATTTACTTGAACATGTATTTGAACGTCAGGATATCTTTTAGAAGTCAAAGTCCTTAATTTGCTTGCTTTGTATTCAAATTGCTGGTTCTGAGGAATATATAGTGACAAAGGCTTTTCTTTAGGAAGTGAAGCGTCACATATCTCCAGTTGGTCTTTGTTACATTCAAATGGATAAAACTTAAGTCCATCTATATCGAAATATGCAATATCATAGATTCCATGTTCACTTGCATATAATAAATATATGTTTTGCTCATTTCTTCCTAATCTCATTTTATATCCGCTTTGGGCATAAATATAAGAAGTAAGCATTGTCGCTTCATTGGAATTTCCATATATAGCTTTTGAAAATGAAGATAATAAGTTTAGGTATGCCCAATCACATAAGTTCCTGCCAACTCTTATTGCAAGACAGTCTCTTATGGTGTTGTTGAGTACGCCCTCTGCTGACAGTTGTGTCCAGACATTAGATAACTGTTCGTTGCTACAATTTTGGAGAGTCAGATTTAGGTTCTTAATAAGGCGAATCCGGCATTGTGTTCCACAGTAGACAAAGTCAATCGTCCTTTCTTGTGGTTGAGAGTTCTCTTTGATGGGCGCGATAGGAGTAGGTTGTGGATCTGGTGTTGGTGGTACAACAACTTCCTTGATCGGGATTGGATTGCTCTTTATAGTCTTGTCCTTATCTTCTTCGGGAATAGTGACAGGTGGCACAGTCTCGTCCTTGGGCTTTGGAATGGCTGGCAAGGCATTGTATTGCTCCCAAGCTTGCTTTAAGAAAACGGCATATTGTTCGTTGGCTTGCGTTCTGAAGTCATTGTATTTTTGTAGTGCCTGCTTTTTGAAATCATCGTATGTCTTGCGAGGATTATTGTTTTGGGCGAATCCGTTTGTTGAAGCCAATATACCCAAAAACAACATAGGCAAAATTTTGTTCTTTTTCATCGCTTTATCTTATTTAAGTGTGATGTTTCTCCAGTCTTCCAGTTCTGACGAATTATATACAGATGGAGTTTGTGTCTTGTTCTTTTCCTTGAAAGCTTGTTTGGAAACCTCTGCCTTCACATAGTCGGTTAATTCTCCTAAAGATGTATTCCCTGATGTTTCTTGCAGCTTTTTTAACAGATAATAAGTGAACATACCATGTTTTGCCTTGTCGTATGGCAGTGCTGACTCGTCACCTTGACTTGCTGAGAACACAACAAGTTTACCTGTAGGCGTGTCTGGCTTGGCTTTGATAGCAACTCTTCTTGCCTCGGCGTTAGCTTGCTCATTTCTTTGTGCTCCACTGAAACAGGCATCAATAAAGGCTATGATGTTTTTTGCCGGCAGATTGCCCAGTTTTTTATATAAGTCCTTAAGACTATATCCTGTATTGGTATCAAAAGAAAAACCGTCAATTGGGAGTATATAAGAAGTACGGTCAGACTCGTTTGGTATTCCATGTCCAGCATAGTAGAATATGACTTTGGTGTTATCATCATTTAATTTGGTTTGGTTTTTAAGCCATGTCAAGTGATATTTGATGTCATTGAGAGTTGCGTTTTCTGCATAGTGAATGTTGTCTGTTGGAATTCCAAGAGTCTTCTTACAATATTCTGTGAACACTTTTCCGTCATTCATGGCATAAGGCACGTTTTGCTCTCTTGTATATTTTTCATTTGCTATAATAAGAGAGTGTAAAATAAACTGTGTCAGGCTATAATAATAATAGTTTAACACAGT